>JAEIGA010019262.1_pt1 | contig 10408 bp, 11 predicted proteins | sample 9270691 | NCBI WGS metagenome assembly JAEIGA01 (sample SAMN17057246, study PRJNA624740) | gut metagenome | biome: biome; isolation source: fecal sample | host: Bos grunniens | place: China: Xizang | collected 2019
ACGTAGGCCTTGGGGGTAATGCCCTGCTCGTTTGCCAGATTTTCGATCTTCTGCCCATGCTCGTCGGTACCCGTGCAAAAATACACGTCCTTGCCGCAGGCGCGCTGATAGCGGGCAACGGCGTCACTCATGATGATCTCATAGGTGTTGCCGAAGTGAGGCTTGCGCGATGCATACGCGATAGCTGTTGTCAGATAGTACTTTTCACTCATTTATCAATTCCTCCGATCGGGTGGTAATTTCATTCAAATTATTGCAAAGCCGAACATATGCAATGAGCATTCTCGGCAAAACGTCTGCCAAAAAAAGGATCCCAAGGGTAAACAGGGACAAGACGAGCCACGGAAGGGTCCCCAATCCGTAATGGAAGGCAAGAGAGCGCGCATAGGGCTGCATTCGCTCGGGCAGATTCGGCTCTCGCAGGATAACGTAAGCGCGGAGAAAGCCTCGCGCCGCGATCGCATACCACAGGGCAAACACGCCGATGATCAGCGCCGTCCACAGGGCGAGCAGCATTCCGCGATCCCCTCGAAGCGAGAAGACGAGCCGAGCCGCCGCAACCTCCATCACACAAAGCAACAGGATCCTCCAAAGCGCGGGAACGGATGCACGGAGCGCCCTCCGATAGGCAGATCCGCTCGTAAACGCCCACAGCACGTCCTGCAAAAGAACAGCTCTTCCCTGCTCCATCTCGCTCGCCATATGGAACAAGCCAAAGAGCAACGGAAGGGTAAAAAAGACGGTCAGGCAAAAGATCAAAGCAGCGACGCCCTCAAGGATCAGTGTCCCATATTCGGGCAGGCGCGTCGGTAGGATCGACCCCACCGAGAGAAGTGCCTGATAGATGGGCAGGGGTGTCACGGCAACCATGATTGCAAGGATCATGGTCAGACGGTTGGAGCCCTCAGCCAGGACTGCGCCCGACTCCCTCCAAAGGCGGCTGAAATCCACCCCGGGCAGACGTTTCTGCTTCAATGCCATCTCCCCCTTTTTTCACATATCTTTCATTATTATAGCAAACTTTTGATCTCTTTACAATAGGTATGCCGCATTTTTTTTGGTTTTTTCGGAAATACTTTATGAAAAAAGCAAGAAAAAAGGAGCTGATCAGCCCATGCAGCACCTCAAAACCAAACCAAAAAGCAGATATCTACAACCGACGGAGAACGCCTTCCTGCTCCTTCTGGGAGGGGTTCTCTACTGCTGGCTTGAAATCCTCTACCGAGGGCACACCCATTGGAGCATGGCGATCTGCGGAGGCGTGTGCGCTCTGGCGATCTATCACATCAATAAGCGATTTCAAAATTGGAACGCCGCGTGCCGCGCCATGCTCGGTGCCGCCATGATCACCCTTTGCGAGCTTGTCACAGGGTGCGTGGTCAATCTTTGGCTGGGGCTTGGCGTGTGGGACTATTCCACCCTTCCCTTCAACCTGTGGGGACAAATCTGCCTTGCCTACTCCTTCGTCTGGTTTCTCCTTTGCCTCCCGGTCGGCTTTCTCTGCGGCGTCATCCGCCGTCGGGTGTTTCTTCATGATTCCTGACACGTCCGGGGAAAGCTTTTCAAAAACAAACAGAGGGCAAATCGGAAAATCCGAAATGCCCTCTCTTTTTCTGTTTGCTTCATGAAATCTTCACTTCGTTCAGATTTTTTGTTCTCTCCCAACAAGTCGGAGATATTCCTCATAGGTACAGATCATGCGCGTTGCAGCCAGAAGAGCGTTGGGCGTCATCCCGGGGGGAAGCCCCAGCCGCTCGGCAAAGGCGTCGCGACGCGAAGCACTGTCCGAGCCTCCCGTCAGTCCATCGATGTAAAAATCCGTCTTGGAAAGGGGATTTTCGCGCATACGGTCTGCAAATTCAGCGTTTGCATAGGGCAAAAACAAGCGATAGAGCAGCTCGCGCTCCATCCCCTCCACACCAAGGATCCCCTCGGCAGAAGGAGTCTTCTTCCGCTTCTCCACCCCTGCCACGCGAGGCACGTAGAGGTGGATCAGGCGGTCGGTCGGGATGCTCGACGTGATCCTCGATCGGATCAGCTTGCCCGCACCGTCACTGTCAGTCAGAACAATCAGGGGTGTCTTTTTTGCCAACGCAAGAAACAGCCGGCTCTTTTCGTCATGGTTGAACAGTCCGAATCCATCGGTCGTCAGAATCTGCGCCTCGATCACGCTCTCCAGACGGAGCTTGTCATATCTTCCCTCCACGATCACGGGATAAGGGATCTGCAATCTCTCCATCATCTCGCCAGTGCAAAATACAGAATCACAAGGATTCCGAGCGCGATGCGGTAAACGCCAAAGGACGCAAAGCTATGACGCTTGACAAAATCGGTGAGGAATCGGATGGCAACCATGGATACCGCAAAGGATACCGCGCACGCCAGCGCAAGAATGCCCCACGCGAGAAGTGGCACCTCTGCCCCCGTTTCGGAGAGGAAGCTCAAAAATCCCAGCACCTTGATGCCGCTCGCTCCCACCATCACGGGGATCGCCATGAAGAAGGAAAATTCAGCCGCGGCAGGACGGGAAAATCCGATGAGCATCGAGCCGAGAATGGTCGAGCCCGAGCGCGACGTCCCCGGAACCATGGCAAGGATCTGAAAAAGTCCCACCAAAAATGCGCTCCGATAGGAAATATCCTCCACCGTCTCCACCTGCAAGCCCTTGGGCTTGTGAAGCTTCTCAATCAAAATAAACGCAATTCCGTAAGCGATCAGCGCAATTGCGACCACCACGGGGTTAAAAATCCAACCGTCGATGTCCTTGCCCGTCAGCACCTCGATCAGCTTGTCGCCAAGGATTCCCACCGCGGCGGCAGGAACGCTCGCGATCAACACCTTCAGCCAAAGATTCCACGTTCTTTGGCGATCGGCAATCTCTTTTCTCTTCGAAAAGGGCCAAAGCTTGCCCCAAAAGAGCACCACAACGGCAAGGATCGCGCCAAGCTGGATCACGACCTCAAACATTTCACCAAATTCTGCGAGAAGCACCGCGTCCTTGGTAAAGGCAAAGGGCAGCCACTCCTCAAGCAGGATCAGGTGTCCCGTTGAGCTGATGGGCAGCCACTCGGTGATACCCTCCACGATTCCGTAGAGGATCGCCTTCAATAACTCAATTACAATCACAGGGCAACGCTCCTTTCAAGCGATCCTTGGCGCGAACGTCCAAGCCCTTTCCGGTCGCGGCGCGGAGAATGTCTCCCACCTGTACCTCAAAGGGCACGCGACACCAGTAGATCATCGAGGGATGGGGGGTCGACTCCAGTCTCTCTCCGCTCGGCGCGTAAAGCTCCTCCACGCCAAAGCCTCTGCCGATTCTGCCGGGCGAGATCAGCTCGGCATCCTCGCCGGCACTCACCTTATTCCGTTGGATAAAGCGATACAGTCTTCCCTTCTCGTTTTCCATCGGAACACCGCCCGCCACAATGGCGTTGGCTTCTTCCTCAGAATATTCAATTGCGGTTGAAAAATATGCCTTCTCACGGATGTATCCGCAGGTGCTAACCACCTGTGGGTTTTCCATGGGATTGTCAAAGAAAAATCCCGTTCCGTATTCACGGTGCGAAACGCTCTCGAGCTCGGAAAGCCACGCGGGATCGTAGCGGTAGCCTGCGGGATCCTTCGCATAGGCGTCCATTGCCATGCGGTAGGCATTCGTCACCACCGCCGTGTAGTACGCGCTCTTCATTCTTCCCTCAATCTTGAAGGAGGCGATTCCGCTCTCCATCAATTCGGGAATATGCTCGATCATGCACATATCCTTGGAGGACAGGATAAAGGTTCCCAGATCGCTCTGCTCGATGGGCAGGGGCATATCGGGGCGCTTTTCCTCCAGGAGCGAATAGTTCCAACGGCAGGGCTGCGTGCAGGTTCCGCGATTGCCGTCACGTCCGTTGATGGCGTTGGCAAGCAGACATCTGCCGCTGTAGGAGATGCACATCGAGCCGTGAATAAAGGTCTCCAGCTCGATCTCGGGATCAAGATTTTGTCGGATCGCGAGGATCTCCTTCATGGTAAGCTCACGCGCCAGCACCACTCTCTTTGCCCCCAGTGCCGCATACGCCTTGGCAGACGCCGAGGAAACGATGCTCGCCTGGGTGGAGATATGGATCTCCATGTCGGGCAGGATCTCCTTGATCAGCGCGATCACGCCGAGATCGGCAACGATCATCGCGTCAAGATTTGCCCCCTTGAGTGCAGTCAGAAAGGTGCGGAGCGCCGCGTATTCCGTCTCGTGCGGCATGGTATTGACGGTGAGATAGATCTTCTTTCCGCGCGCATGGACGTAGTCCACCGCCTCGTAGATCTCCTCAACGCTGAAGTTGTCGGCGGCAGACCGCATTCCAAACATATGCCCTGCCATATAAACGGCATCGGCACCGTAGAGGATCGCCGCCTTCAGCTTTTCAAAATTCCCCGCCGGGGATAACAGCTCCGGCATACAGATTCCCATCTTACGGAGTGAGGCGGTTGGGACCGCGGAAGAGGAACTCCGCTTCCTTGATGGAAAGACCAAGGAAGAGCATGGTCATACGGTCAATGCCAAGACCGAAGCCGCCGTGAGGAGGACAACCGTAGCGGAAGAACTGGAGGTAGAATTCCACGTCAGCCGCCAGACCCTTCTCGTCAGCCTGCTTCTTGAGCACGTCAAAGCGATGCTCACGAACGGCACCCGTGGTGATCTCGCAGCCTCTCCAGATCAGGTCGTAGCCCATGGGAACGCCTGCCTCGTCGCGCATATGGTAGAATGCGCGCTCCTTTGCATCGTAATCGGTCACAAAGAGGAACTCACTTCCGAACTTCTCCATGGAATACTTCGCGCAAAGATGCTCTGCCTCGGTGGTGAGGTCTCCCTTTGCGTCCTCGGAAACGGTGTAGCCGTACATCTTCTCAAGCTCGTCGTAAAGATCCTTCAGCTTCATACGGGGGAACGGAACGGTAGGAACGATGACCTCCTTGCCGAACAGACGCTTGATGTCCTCGCCGTGCTTCTCTGCGATCTTCGCGAACGCATACGCCAGAAGCTCCTCCTCCATGTGCATCACTTCCTCACAGGAGGTCACGTAGCTGAACTCAAGGTCAAAGCCGGTGAACTCGGTCGCGTGCTTGTTGGTGTAGGATTTCTCCGCGCGGAAGACGGGCCCCGTCTCAAAGATGCGGTCAAGACCTGCCGCCATTGCCATCTGCTTGTAGAACTGAGGAGACTGCGCGAGGTATGCCTTGGTGTCAAAATACTTCACCTCAAATACCTCAGAGCCAGACTCACTTGCCGCGCCGATCAGCTTGGGGGTGTGGATTTCCACAAAGTTGCGATCCACCAAAAATTCACGCATTGCAGCGGTCATGGTGGTCTGCACCTGCAACATCACGTGATTCTGCTCACGGCGCAGGTCGATCCAACGGAAGTCCATCTTGGAATCGATCTCGGAGTCGTCCTTAATGGGGAGCGCATCCGCGATGGAGTGAATGGCCATCGTATCGGGAAGCATCTCGATGCCGCCCATCTTAACGTACTCGTTGGCAACGACCTCCCCCTCAACGGTCACGACCGAGTGAATGGTGAGCTGATCCACGAGAGCCGCCAGCTCGGGATATTTTTCCTTCTCCAGGGTTACCTGAAGCTTTCCGGTGATGTCACGAATGACGAGAAACGCCATGGTGCGCTTGTTGCGGAGATTTTCCACAAATCCGCAGATAGACTGGCGAGAGCCGGGGGTAATGTCCTTAATGTAAGTTCTGTTCATGATATTTCCTCACTTTTCTGTGTCATTATCTTAAAATTCGGTGCGAATGCGTTCTACGTACGCGCCGTCGATCGCCTCTTGAACCAACGCCTCAAAATCAAGTCGGTTCTGCTGCTCCAAAACCTTCTCCAATTCGGGGCGGGTTCTGGGATGCTTGGGCGTGAAGACGGTGCAACAGTCCTCATAGGGCTGAATGGAGGTCTCGAAGGTGTCGATCTTACGCGCCACCTGAATGATCTCCTCCTTGTCCATACCAATGCAGGGTCGGAAAACGGGCAGGGTCGCCACAGGGTCGGTCACGCCGATCGCCTGCATGGTCTGAGATGCCACCTGACCCAGGCTCTCTCCCGTGATGAGTCCTCCGCAATCGGTCTTGTGCGCCAAGCGGTCGGTGATCGCCATCATGTAGCGGCGAAGGATCAGGGTAAAGTAGTCCTCCTCGCAGTTCTTCACCAGCTCCTCCTGAATGTGCGTCAGGGAGACCACGTGAAGATTGAAGGAGCCGGCATATTGCGCCACGATCCGCGCAAGATCGATCACCTTTTCCTTGGCTCTCTCGCTGGTGTAGGGGAAGGATTCAAAGTGAACCGCCTCCAGCTGCACCCCTCGCTTTGCGATCATGTAGCCCGCAACGGGGGAATCGATTCCGCCCGACAAAAGGAGCATGCCCTTTCCGTTCGTTCCGACAGGCATACCGCCCGCCCCCTTGAACTGACCTGCGTGGATGTACGCCGCGTGCTCGCGAACCTCAACGTGAACCACGATCTCGGGGTTGCGAACGTCCACGCGAAGCTTTGGCATCATGCCAAGGATCACGCCTCCGATCTCTGCCGAGATCTGGGGAGAATTGAGGGGGAAGCGCTTGTCCGATCGCTTTGCCTCCACCTTGAAGGTCTTCTTTCCCTCCAAGAACTGCGGAACGTACTCCTTCACCAGACGAGAGATCTCGTCCATATTCTTCTCGCACACCGCGCATCGGCTGATGCCAACGATTCCGAACACCTTGGAGACCGTCTCAAACAGTCCGTCGATGTCCGAATCCTCGGTCATGGGCTCGATCACGATGGTGCTCTGAGATCGGTTGATCTCAAATTTTCCAAAATGCTTCGCGCGGAAACGAAGCGTCTTCATGAGCGTGTCCTCAAAGAAGCGTCCGTTCGCCCCCTTGAGCACGATCTCACCGTATTTGCAAAGTAAAATTTCTCTCATTCCTCGTCCTCGCTCTCCGTCTCGTCCTCCCAGTCCTCCACAGGCTCTGCGTTGCGATACGCATCCAGAATCTCTCTTGCCTGCCCGATGAACTCGGTCGGCACCAGAAGGTCGGTTCCGTACATGGAATTTCCCGTGATGATCCGCACCAGCCCTCCGCCGCCGCGGTCCTCCGCCAGATAGGGGATGTTCTCTCCCTCCAGAATGGATTTCAGCACCGAAAGCTCAACGTCATCGTGCGCGGTGGTGAGCAGCTCCATTCCCTCCTCCTGCCGAGGAGTATCCAATCCAAAAAATCTGTCCATACGCTACCTCAATTCTCGTAGTAGTTGGGGAAAAGCTTCTCCCAAACCTTTGCGCAGCCGATGGTGTCCGCAATGGAGGTGTGCGCCACGCCGTCCCATGCAACCCCAAGGCACTCCATGGCGTCTCCGAGGGAGGCATGACTGAGCTCGGGATGATGCTCCTGAATGAATCTCACGTACTCGTTCGCGGCGCATCTCGTCTTTTTGCGAAGCGCCTCGCGCTCCGCCTGTGTGTCATAGATGTACTTGATGTGACTGAAGTCGGTGGAGATTCCGTACGCGATGATCGCATCCGCATTCTCAAAGATCTCCTTGATGCGAGGGGTCAGGTCCTTCAGATAGGGCGCATCCGCCACCATCTCGGGGGTGATGCCGTGGATCTTCTCGGTCTTCTTCCACTTCTTTGTGTGGGTGGGCTTGACCAGCGTATCCATGATCAGCGTTCCGTTTCCGTCCAGAATGGAAATGGAGATGATCTCATCGTGATCGTAGACCCCCGTCAATTCGAGGTCGAAAAAGATCACGCGCTCCCGCTTCATGCCGTAGGACGCGCTTCGGTGCGCGTCTCCCTCGGCACGGCGGATCGCCATGTCGGCGTCAAAGCAAGCCTTGCAAAGCTTGCGGCGGTATCGAACGTCCTTTCCGCACTCCACACACATCAAGGGCTGGCGGATCGCACTGCTCTTGTCATAAAAATAGATCTCGCTCTTGTCGTTGCGAAGGGTGTAAGCCACGGGCTCCTCCACCACGTCGTAGTGCATCTGCGAGAGACGCTCCTTGGTGTAGTACCCACAGCTTGCCGCGCGCTTGGTGCTCATGCGACCAATAACCTTTCCGCTCGGGAGGGTCATCGTTTCGGTAAACTGGATGGCAGGCGCATACCACGTCTCGGGGGGCGCCTCCACCACTCTTTGCGGATCAAAATAGTAGGTCACGCTTCCGTCCTCTGCCTCGCTGTAGGCAATGGGATCCCCCTCGGGGATCAGATGCATACGGCAAAGAAGCCCCTTCGTCAGATAATGTCTGCTCTCAGCCTGCTCAGGCGTGATCTGCGGAATGGGCGCGCCCGAGCGAGTTTTCACGATTTCTTTCAACTTAAGTTCCTTCCTACCGCCGGAGCCGTCCGCAACATCGCCTGCTCCATAGCAGCGCTTGCCGGTTCTCTCAAACGGTTTTGCTCTGTTAGATGCAAGCCCATCTCATCGCGCGCGTACGCGATAAAACAGGCATACCAAAATATTATATCATATAGATATAAATTATGCAATAGGATTTTCGCAATTCAAAAGGCTCTTTTCGCGCTTTTATCTGTGATTTCCCCTGTTTTTCTCATTATTTTTAGAATGAGAATTGTTCTTTTTCTTGTTTTTAGCAAGATCAGAGGCCATTTTCCGAAGGATCTCCAGGGCTCTGTCCAGTCCTCCGACCTCGTCGATGATGCCGTATCTGACCGCCTCCTCTGCCTCCAGAACCGAGCCGCAATCGGTGGCAATCTGATCGGGGCGCATCATCAGACTGTCGAGAATCTGCGCGTCCGCCTTGGAATGCGCGCAGATAAAGCGAATGATCCGCTTCTGCATCTCGCTCATATAACGGAAGGATTGCGGCACGCCGATCACCGTTCCGCTCACGCGCACGGGGTGCAGCGTCATGGTCGCGGTGGGCACGATCAGAGACCTCCGCGCCGCCGTCGCCAGAGGAACGCCGATGGAGTGGCTCCCCCCAAGCACCAGAGATACCGTCGGCTTTCTCATGGATGCGATCACCTCGGCGATGGCAAGTCCCGCCTCCACGTCTCCCCCCATGGTGTTGAGAAGCACCAAGAGTCCATCAATGGAATCATCCTCCTCAATCGACACCAACAGAGGGAGCAGATGCTCGTACTTGGTCGCCTTCTGCCCGTCGGGCAGGACGTAATGCCCCTCGATCTGCCCGATCACCGAGATACAATGGATCCCCCCTCGATGCCCCTCGGAGACCGCGCCTCCCACCCTTTCAATATTCGAGAGTCTCAGATCGAGCTTCTCATCCGCCAAACCTTTTTTCATTTTTTCGCTCATTTTTCCCATTCCCCTTCAAATTCAGACTTTTTTTATTATTATGAACAAAAAAAATTGCGATATATACCGCGAAATATGAAAAAACAGTCTTTACAACGCCAAAAAAAAATGGTATAATAATGATGTATGGGATGAAATATCCCAGAAGGAAAAAGAAGAAAGGTTTCTATCATGATGGAAAACAAAGTTTTGGTCGAAACATCCGCTCGTCACATTCATCTGACGACCGAGGCAGTCAACGCACTTTACGGCGAGGGCGCCGAGCTGATCGTAAAGAAGATGCTCAGCCAGCCCGGCCAGTTTGCAACCGCAAATGAGAAGATCACCCTGGTTGGCCCCAAGGGAACGCTGGCAGTCAGCGTGCTGGGTCCCACGCGTCCCGCAAATCAGGTTGAGCTTTCCTACACCGATGCACGTACGCTCGGACTGAGCGCAGTTCCCGTTCGCGAGAGCGGAGACGTAGCAGGCACGCCCGGACTCAAGATGGTAGGCCCCGCAGGTGAGATCGAGATCTCCGAGGGCGTCATCATCGCAAAGAGACACATTCACATGACTCCTGCCGATGCAGAGGCACTGGGCGGAATCAAGGACAAGCAGATCGTGAGCGTCAAGGTTCTCACCGATCGTCCCGTGATCTTTGAGGACGTTGTTTGCCGCGTCAACGCAAGCTATGCGCTGGCAATGCACATCGACACCGACGAATGCAACGCAGCAGGCGCATTCGGCGAGGTTTACGGCGAGATCATTCAGTAAGCTTCATTCCACTGCAACCATCCGTCTCTCAAACGGGAGAATGGTTTAAATAAGAAAAAACAAAAAGGAGATATAACTATGAGCAACGTAAGCGAATACCCTTACGCACAGAGCCTTGAGGTTCAGCACATGTGCGTAGTTGCTAAAGGTCCCAAGCACGGACCCGCTCCCATTCCCGAAGAAGGCAAATGGGTAGAAGCAAAGCAGATCAGCGACATCTCCGCATACACACACGGTGTGGGCTGGTGTGCACCCCAGCAGGGAGCTTGTAAGCTTTCGCTTAACGTAAAGGACGGTATCATTGAGGAGGCTCTTGTTGAGACTATCGGTTGTTCCG
>JAEIGA010019263.1_pt1 | contig 10408 bp, 5 predicted proteins | sample 9270691 | NCBI WGS metagenome assembly JAEIGA01 (sample SAMN17057246, study PRJNA624740) | gut metagenome | biome: biome; isolation source: fecal sample | host: Bos grunniens | place: China: Xizang | collected 2019
GGTGAAGGGCGCAAGCAAAGGCGAAGGACTTGGAAATAAGTTCCTAGCGAATATCCGCGAGACAGATGCTATCATTCACGTACTCCGTTGCTTCGATGACGAGAATGTGGTGCATGTGGACGGCTCTGTTGACCCAATTCGCGACAAAGATATTATCGATGCAGAGCTTCAACTCAAGGACCTTGAGACCGTAGAATCTCGCATCCAAAAGATCGAGAAACAAGTTCGTGTAGGAGGTGACAAACAAGCCAAGGTAGCCTTGGATGTTCTTCTCAAATACCGCGAGGCACTCTCGCAAGGTAAGTCAGCTCGTACAGTGGAGTTGATCAACAAAGATGAGGAGCAAGTGGCCAAAGAGACCATGTTGCTGACTAGCAAACCTGTGTTGTATGTGTGCAATGTGGACGAGGCATCGGCAGTGGATGGCAACAAATATGTAGAGCAAGTGCGTGAGGCCGTCCAAGAGGAGAACGCCCAAGTACTGATCGTGGCCGCAAAGATTGAGAGTGAGATTGCGGAACTTGAGACCTATGAAGAGCGCGAAATGTTCCTCTCTGAGATTGGGTTGACGGAGTCTGGTGTGAGTCGCCTGATTAAGTCCGCATACGCATTGCTAGATCTTCGTACCTTCCTTACAGCGGGAAGTGATGAGGTACGCGCATGGACCTTCAAAGCAGGTAGCAAAGCTCCTCAATGTGCAGGCGTGATTCACTCGGACTTTGAGCGTGGATTTATCCGTGCGGAGGTAATCAAATATGAGGATTATATAGCCCTCGGCGGCGAGGCTGCTTGTCGTCAGGCAGGTAAATTAGGAATAGAAGGCAAGGAGTACGTCGTACAAGATGGCGATATCATGCACTTCCTATTCAACGTATAATAAAATAGAAAGACTATGCTAGATTTTATCTTAGACAGGATCCTTGTAGAAGGAGCATGGTGGGTAGCCGTTCCGCTGATAATCTTGGGTTGTGTAGCCCTGATCAAAGGCGCAGGTTGGCTGGTGGATGGAGCATCCGGTCTGGCCAAGAAGTATGGTATTAGCAATATTGTGATTGGTTTGACAGTGGTTGCTTTTGGTACCAGTATGCCTGAGTTTGTGGTCAGCATGGTAGCGGTCGCGCAGGGGAATAGCGAGATAGCTATCACGAATGTACTAGGTAGCAATATCATCAATATCTTCATTATTCTAGGTGTAACTGCTATGATTTTCCCTATATCCTCGCAACGTCAGTCCCGCAGGTTTGATATACCATGGAGTATGTTGGGCGCATTGCTCGTACTATTTTTTGCAGTTTATACAGGTCCATCATGGTTGCATATTAAGAGCCTGTTTAATATGCAATTGACCAGTCCTACAATACATGATTTAGGTTCATTGAGTTGGAATGGAGGAAATCAGAGTTATATCTCTTGTATTGGTGGAGGTAGTCTGCTGCTGTTGTTCGTTTTCTATCTCTGGCGAACCTTTAAGCAAGCCAACAAAGATGGAAATAGCAGTGAAGAGGATTATGCTCCAATGCCATTCAAACGTGCTATTCTATTGATACTAGTAGGTTTAGCGGGTCTAGTAGTAGGTGGTGAGTTGATTGTAAAATCTGCTACAAACATCGCCCATTCGCTAGGTGTGAGTGATGCTATTATAGGTTTGACCGTAGTAGCGCTAGGCACTTCGTTACCAGAGTTGGCGACATCATGTATGGCTGCATTTAAGAAGAATTGCGATATTGCTTTGGGCAATGTGATCGGTAGCAACATCTTCAATGTCTTCTTTATCTTAGCCACCAGTGCATGTGTCAAACCATTGCCAGGTTACCAAGGTCTGGAGATTGATGCTATGATGGCAGCAGGTGGCAGTTTGCTGGTACTGATTTTTGTTCACACGAACAAGCAACGTGAGATTAAACGTTGGCATGGTGCTGTATTGCTGATGGCATATGCAGCCTACTTGTATTGGAGAATTAGTGGTATATAGTCGCTATGTATGCGTTGCTGCTCTTGCCATTTCTAGGCACGGTATTAGGATCGGCACTTGTGTTTCTTCTCCGTGGTAGCATGAGTAGCATGCTGCACAAGTTGCTCTTGGGCTTTGCCTCAGGTGTGATGGTAGCCGCTAGTATATGGTCCTTGCTTTTGCCCAGTTTGGAGATGAGCGCAGAGGAAGGTGTGATGAGTTGGTTGCCTGCCGCATTGGGATTTATCTTGGGTGTACTATTCTTGTTGGGTCTAGACAGTGTGATTCCTCACATGCATATAGGTTCGAATCAGCCAGAGGGTCTAACTCGCCACTGCCATTGGAAACGTTCAACGATGTTAGCCGTAGCCGTAACTCTTCACAATATCCCAGAGGGAATGGCAGTAGGTGTGATATTGGCTAGTGCGATGGCTGATGGCAGTATGATTCCGATGTCCACTGCTTGGGCGTTAGCGATAGGAATGGCTATTCAGAATTTCCCAGAGGGAGCAATCCTCTCGATGCCTCTGCATTCAGAAGGAATGAGACGTGGCAAAGCATTTGGAATAGGAGCGTTGTCGGGAGTGGTAGAACCTATCGCTAGTATCATCACTATTCTGCTGATTAGCTGGATAGCACCTACCCTGCCCTATCTATTGGCCTTCTCAGCAGGAGCAATGATGTATGTCGTGGTGGAAGAGTTGATTCCAGAATCCCAAGCTGAACCTCATAGCAATATTCCCACGCTAGGATTTACCGCAGGTTTTGTATTGATGATGATATTGGATTCCGCACTATAAGACACAACAAACGCAGCACGATGCTGCGTTTGTTATTTATATTGAGTTGCAATTCGTCTAATCCTCATTGAGTTTGAGCAGGAAGATGCGGTCGCCTCGACGGATAAGCCTATCGGTCTTGATGGCGAAGAAATTGCCTTTTTGTATGATAGTTTGCGCATGTCCCTTCGCATCATGCATGTCATGCGCTATGGTCTCGTATGCACCAGTCGTTTCACCGGTGATGAGGAGTTCGTCTCCCTCTTGTATTTGCGGAGTAGCTTCTAGGTAGAATTCAGCCACCGAGATGTTCTTGAAGAAATTGGTACACTTGCCTGCAAACACTTTCTTTCTAGTCGCCCGAGAACCATATTTATGTGTCCACTCGCCAAGTTTCTGTCCTTGGTAGTATCCATCCCAGAATCCTCGATTGAACACACGTGCAAGGCGAGTATTCCATTCTTCGATTTTTTCCTCGATTTCCTGATCACCTATTGCCCATTGTCCATTACCTTCTTGCCATAGTTCCACAGCCTCTTTGTAGCACTCAACGACTGTCTTTACGTATTCAGCTCCTCGCGCACGTCCTTCTATTTTTAACACGCGTACGCCCGCGTCGAGCATCTTATTGAGGAAGTGGATAGTTTTCAGGTCCTTTGGGGACATGATATATTGGTTATCTACTTCGAGTTCTAGTTCGCTCTCTTTGTCCTTCACTATATATCCTCTTCTACAAATCTGCATGCATGCCCCACGATTGGCACTGGCTCCAAAATGGTTGAGGCTCAAGTAGCATTTTCCGCTCACCGCCATGCAGAGTGCTCCGTGGCAGAACATCTCGATGCGTATGAGTTCGCCTTTTGGTCCGCGAATATCTTGCTCTATGATATCACGATAAATGCTTGCCACTTGGTCCATATTGAGTTCTCTAGCAAGAACGACCACATCTGCATACTGCGCATAAAACTTGAGTGCTTCTGTATTGGCAATATTGAGTTGTGTGGAGAGGTGCACTTCTACACCAGCTTGGTAAGCATATTGTAGCACCGCAATATCCGATGCGATGATGGCACTGAGTTGAGCTTCTTTCGCATGGTCAACAATCTCTCTCATCAGAGGAAGATCCTCAGGGTACATCACGGTATTTAGCGTGAGATAGGTTTTTACTCCGACTGCTTGGCAGCGTTCGACGATAGTATGCAGGTCAGCTGTGGTAAAGTTTGCAGATGAGCGCGAACGCATATTGAGGTGTTCAATTCCAAAATATACGCTAGTAGCTCCAGCCTCAATGGCCGCCGCAAGACTCTCCCAGCACCCCACAGGCGCCATGATCTCGATATCATTTATTTGCATAGACATTTCATTTCTAATTTTGGTGCAAAGGTAGTGATATTTTTTGACGTACGCAAATATTTACGTAGGCATAAAGGGAAGAATTGGGGTATTGACAATAAATCCAAGCGAAAAAGAGATAAAATCGCGTTATTTTCAAAAATTATCGAAAAAATATCTCTAATTGTTTGCATAGTTAAAAAAAAAGCAGTACCTTTGCAGTCGATTTGAGAATCATGGTACCTTGCCCGAGCGGTTAGGGATCGGTCTGCAAAACCGGGGACGGCGGTTCGAATCCGCCAGGTACCTCCAAAGAAGAGCCGCTCAGTAGAGTGGCTCTTCTTAGTTTAAGGAGGCTCGCAAGGCGAGTTAACGTTTAAAGTTTAAAAGCAAGGCAGTGCAAGATATAGAGAAAATAACGCAACAAGAATACAAGTACGGCTTTACAACCGATGTAGAGACCGAGGTAATCCCTGTAGGTTTGAGCGAAGATGTTGTTCGTCTGATTTCTGCTAAGAAGGGAGAGCCCGAAGGGTTGTTGGAATTCCGTTTGAAGGCTTATCGTAAGTGGTTGAGTATGGAGCACCCTCATTGGGCGCACCTTGACATTCCTGAGATAGATTTCCAAGCATTGTCTTACTATGCGGCTCCAAAGACGCATACCGATAAGGAGCAGAAGGAGATTGATCCTGAGTTGATGAAGACGTTTGACAAGTTGGGTATTCCCTTGGAAGAGCGTGCAGCATTGGCTGGCAATATGGCAGTGGATGCGGTGATGGACTCCGTGTCGGTGAAGACTACTTTTCGGGAATCTTTGGCCGAGAAGGGCATTATCTTTTGCAGTATATCAGAGGCCGTAAAGGAGTATCCGGAATTGGTGAAGCAATATTTGGGTTCGGTGGTACCTGCTAGTGATAATTTCTATGCAGCCTTAAACTCAGCAGTCTTCTCAGATGGTTCGTTTGTGTATATTCCTAAGGGTGTTCGTTGTCCGATGGAGTTAAGTACGTATTTCCGTATTAATGCGGGCAATACTGGGCAGTTTGAGCGCACGTTGTTGGTGGCGGATGAAGGTGCCTATCTGAGTTATTTAGAGGGTTGTACAGCTCCTATGCGTGATGAAAATCAGTTGCATGCAGCGATTGTAGAGATAGTGGTATTGAAGGACGCAGAAGTAAAATACTCTACAGTACAGAACTGGTATCCTGGTGATAAGGAGGGCAAAGGTGGTATATACAACTTCGTCACCAAGCGTGGCATCACCTATGAGAATGCCCGTTTGAGTTGGACTCAGGTAGAGACAGGTTCAGCCATCACCTGGAAGTATCCAAGTTGCATATTGAAGGGAGATAACTCGAGCGCTGAGTTTTATTCTGTAGCAGTGACGAATAACTATCAGCAGGCCGACACAGGAACCAAGATGATTCATATTGGTAAGAACACACGTTCGCGTATTATCAGCAAGGGTATTTCCGCAGGTCGGAGTCAGAATGCCTATCGTGGTTTGGTGAGGGTGATGCCTAATGCAGAGAACGTGCGTAATTACAGCCAATGTGATAGTCTTCTTTTGGGGGATAAATGTGGTGCTCACACTTTCCCAACCATGCGTATACAGAATCCGACTGCTATTATTGAGCACGAGGCAACGACTAGTAAGATTAGCGAGGACCAACTTTTCTATTGCCAGCAACGCGGTATAGGTGTAGAGGATGCCGTAGGCCTGATTGTGAATGGTTATGCCAAGGAGGTCATGGACAAGTTACCTATGGAGTTTGCCGTAGAGGCTCAGAAGTTGCTACAGGTGAGTCTAGAAGGCAGTGTAGGATAATATATGGCATAAGGTCCTATCTAATTTATACAAATAACAAACGCAGCGTAGAGCTGCGTTTGTTGTATATATGGTGTAAGTGGGTATTATAGATAGCGTTTTAGCGTAGCCATCAGCACTTTTTCCATCACAGCATATCCAGCAGGGTTAGGGTGTACGCCGTCTTTAGAATAGATAGCAGGCAAGCCACCCTGATCGTCTACTAGTGCAGAGTAGTAGTCAACGTAAGGAATCTTATTTTCCTTGGCAAACTGCTGGATCATGATATTCAGACGCACGATATCTTCTGCAGGTTGTAGATCGGGACGCCACTTAAATGCCTTCGCAGGCAAAGTAGAGCATACGATTGGTTTGATGCGATGGGCACGTGCCAGTTCACACATTGATTGGATGTTTTGTAGGATATGTTCGTGTGTGATGATGCCGTTGTTTTGTGCGATGTCGTTGGTACCGCAAAGGATAACCACCACTTTAGGTTTCAGTGCAATCACATCAGACTGAAAACGCACGAGCATTTGTGAAGAAACTTGTCCGCTAATACCGCGTCCTACAAAATTATTGTCTGCAAAGAAAGCAGGATTCGCATCTGGCCAGCAGTCAGTGATGGAGTTACCCATAAAAACGACGGTTGGTTGGTTGATCAGGGAGTCATTTTTCCCCTCGTAGCGATAGAACTGTGCCCAATCTTTCTGCTCAGCCATAACTGTAAGAGCGAGGAAGAGAAGTGGGAGAATGATAAATTTTTTCATTGTTATTAGAGATTTATAATATAGTTTATTCCAATTATTTTATTATTACACTGGTTTGTGCCTTCGTATTGTCGCGAAGTATTGCCTCCACGATATAAACACCAGGTGTGCTATTAGTAGGGAGTGTAATGCTGTTGGTGATGAGTGTATTAGGCGATGTTGCGACTAGGTTACCTGTAAGATCGTAGAGTGTTGCGCATTTGATGAGATCGGTAGATGATACCACTACGGAGCTGCTGTTAGGCGCATATGCCCAAATCTTATTAGCTGTGGTAGAGATGTTAGGTTGGGTGGTAGAGGTCGTAACCCCATCCGAACCTTGGTATACGTCTGGACCTTCAATATAGTAGCGTTGCTCGTGGTTGAGAGGCATTTCTACGGAGATTACCAATCCGTCCATGATACGAATCTTTTGACCTGTCTTTGTATCGCAGAAGTAGCAGGTGCGTGACCAATTGGATGATAGGTAGAAAGCTACCTGCATGTGTGTGGTACGATAACCATCCGCCACAAGCATACCCAATGGAATCTCGCTAATACCCTGACGCACATCCGCCATCATAGGCACTTGCTCTGCCACGGTGTACATATTGAGTGGAGAGGTGACAACACTTTGGTTTTCTACACCTGTAGAAATAAAGAGTGCATCTTCACCTATTTGATAATAATCGTTCGCAATAGGGTTGGTAGCCAATATCGTTCGTGCGTGCGCGTTATCTGTTAATGCGTATATGGTAAGCATCTCAGTAGCTTGTGCATCCTCATTCTCTGGACGTTCAGACTCGTATGCTGCTACACGACGGGCAGAGATAGATTGACTATTAGTATTATCACCATCTGCTTGCTTTGTAGGATTGATCAAATTATTAAGCGTGAGGTGGGAAGGCTTCAGTTGGATAGTCATTGAGGTGCTTGCTTCTGAACATTCCAATAATGCCGAAGTCATAGGTGGCAAATAGCGATCTTCTGCCATAGTGAGTTGAGCAACAGGCATTAATATGCTATTTTCCATTCTCTGGAAACTACCTGTCCATGTCGTATTGTTGTCCACAAACAATGCATGCATGTCGATATATGCCATGGTTGGGTTACCGAATAGGAAATATTTGCTAGAAACCGCGTTGGTTAAAGTAATGGTCATAGGATCGTTCTCTACGTCATGATTTGAGTCAAATGCCAATTTGCCTCGTACATCCAGAAGGGTTTGAGGTATATCCACGGACTGACCATTTGGCTGTTCTCTGGTGTAATAATTGTATTTTTCGTCTGGTTTTGGCAGACGGATTGTAAGCGCTTCTTGGCTCGTTTTGCCTTCGCCCCAGAGGTGATATCCTGTACCAGGTGTGAGTGCTTGGGCCAAGGTGTTGGATGGTATAAACTCTGCGCTAGCCGTTTGATGAACAACGCCATTATTGGTCATTTTTTCAACGGTTGTGTTGTAGAATCCTTCCCAAAAAGCATAAACTGCGTTGGTGCTACGGGTGCCTTGGAAGTCACTTACCACAAATGGATTAGGTTCTTCTATTTTTCTAGCGTCATTGTCGTAGTACATTCCGTCGTGAGGTATGAACATATCGCCAGATACCATGCCTTTCATAGGAGCAGATACCATATTCCATCCTCCTGCAGTGATTTGCATATCCACAAAGGCTTTATCGTAATGCAAGAGATGTTGGTTGTGGATTTTTGCTCCAGGTGCAAAGTAAATATTCTTGCAATGGTGAGGATCCGTATTAATTGTCAGTGGGTAGTGACTATGCTCATGTTCAGGCACGATGTATGGGTAAAGTAGATCATTGTCGATGTTAGGAATAATCACATCTGCTTCTTCCATTGGTACATATCCATTGCAGATTTCGCCCTCATCTATCTTATAGTCCTTATTGCTATCCACCCATCCTTTCCAGTTCTCGTTCTTGCCCCAGCCGTTGAAAGCAGTTTCAGCAGGTTGCCATACAAGCGTTTTAGGTACAATTTGTAGATTTAGGAAGGCATAACCTACACGACATGCATTATTTTTATCATCATTGCCGGGGTATTCGTATTCGCCGTCTAACAATGTCAGACGGATGGTGTATTCGTTACCAGAAACTAAGTCTGGTTTATATGGTTCGCCTGTCTCGAGATTGATATAGACGGCTTCGTCCAAATTAATATTAATGATTTTATTTCCCTCTGCGTCGATTTGACCAGCCGTCTTAACACCTTCTCTTAATTCCTTAACTGGGAAGGTGATGTTTGTACTACCCTCCAACACTTTCAGCGTAGGTAATTGTACACTTTGCTGCGGTGTTTTTTGGGTATAGGTGAAAGGTGTGATATTGTAGTAATAGTTGCTACCTGTAATAGACACCATTACGCGGTGTGGTTCGTTGCAATCCTTGAGGGTGATTTCTACATCTTTTCCATTCTTGTCCTTAATCATTGTCTTAGCAGTACCTTCAATAGGGAAGCACCAATAGCGCACGGTGTCGCCAATGGTTTCTCCGTTATCGTTCAATCTAGAACCAAGGTAGAAGTGCACCGTCGTGTCGCATAGTTGCAACCATCCATTCTCATAGAGATGACGGACAATCTCGTAGTTTTGGTGTGAGAGGAAAGCGTTGCGGTCTAGTTCTTGGAAAGTCCTGGCCATATAGTTAGGATTATTATCCTTGCTGGTAGGTACACGACGCATATCGTACATGATGGCAGTAGCCACTTGGTCATGGGTATAGCCACCATACATGTCTTTGAATCCTTCAATAGACGCTTGTAATCGGTTGTTGTAGTTAGCTAACGCTGCAGTATATTCCGCATCAGTACCGTAGTTCGCGCGAACAGGTGCTTGTTCGGATAGTACATCTCCGGCAGGGTCGCCAATTAACCAATCGGAGTAGATAGGTGCTGGAATGTTGTCTGTATTACCACCTGCACCATTGATGGCCAAGTGATTGACCACAGTGGATGTTAGGAAGTAGAGGTCGTTAGCGCAGTTTCCTGTTGACTGTTCGAGTACGTACTCAGCATCTCCATTATTAGCCGTCTGTATTTTCCCTTCTGAATGTTTGATAGTCTCCTTGTTGGAGTTGCGAAGTTTAAAGACAGTTTGTTGTGTGGCATGCAATGGTGTGGTGAGATTACAGTCAGCTTTGTCCAACTCATCATGAGTGTACGCCATACGCATGACATAGTTGTGTGGTTCGTAGAGCTGAGCCAGTGCATTCGCTTCAACTGTGGTGTTGTTGACGATATGCGCCACATAGAGGAGCCATTTGGTTGCACCATCATTATTGACCTTGATATATACTTTGCCATGCTTAAGATTATTTAGCACAAGCGAGTCTAAGAACGCAGATACTGATGAGGCAATAGGATAGGTCTTGATTCCCAACTTGTTATTTTCTACTTCAGGATCAAATCCTTTTACAGGAATATGTATTGAACCATATGGGTGGTTGTGATCGTGATTTCCATGATCTACATCGTAGTCGTGATAGTATGCAGCCTCTCCAGTAAGATTGACAGGAGAACCATCTGCTATCCCATCCTTATCTTCATCGTAAGATTCGTTGTATATTTGGTAGTACATATATCCGTCGCTACCAGCTGTGATATTGTTGTAGTCGAGACGCAATACAGCAGCGGCAGTAGTCTCTCCATTTTCCACACTACGACATGCCATTTCACCTTGATAAGCGGCAATTGGAAGTTGCGATACGAAGAGGTTGATATCATCCACCATAAAGTCGTTACCTTGGTTGGTGGTCGCGAAATTGTAGATGGATAC
>JAEIGA010019264.1_pt1 | contig 10408 bp, 10 predicted proteins | sample 9270691 | NCBI WGS metagenome assembly JAEIGA01 (sample SAMN17057246, study PRJNA624740) | gut metagenome | biome: biome; isolation source: fecal sample | host: Bos grunniens | place: China: Xizang | collected 2019
GGTAGAGGACATGAAAACGAAGAAAATTCACCTGACCTTCTTTATGAATGGCTATTTGATAATTGATGCTGCCTGCTTAAGCGAGGGAGAAGAAAACTTGCCTTTTGTAAGCCTGATAAGGTAAAGGCCTAGTAAATCTTAAATTAATGACTGAGATGAATCTTCCTCCTCATAGCCATTTTATATACTTTTCTATCGTGCACAAAAAGCTCAGAGTACTCTTTTAATACTCTGAGTCATTTTATATATTAAAAATCAAAATTATCCGGATCGGCACCCGTGCGTTCATTTTTATTTAATGAATTAATGTACGCCATGTCTTCCTTGCTTAGTTCAAAATCAAAGATATCGGCATTTTCGATAATGCGCTCTTCCTTCGTTGAACGAGGAATAACAATGATATCGTTTTGAACATCCCAGCGCAAAATGACTTGTGCCACTGATTTATTGTATTTCTCAGCGATTTTAGTAAGCTCAGCATTATTAAGCAAGCTACCACGTCCAAGCGGAGACCAGGCTGTCACTCTAATCCCCTCCGATGCACAATAATTGCGTAATGGCTCCTGCGATAATAAAGGATGCAGTTCAATTTGGTTAACCATAGGAACAACCTCAGCATCCATAAGTAAATCATCCAAGTGATGCTGATGGAAATTACTCACGCCAATTGCACGTACGCGTCCATCCTTATACAGCTTTTCAAGTGCCTTCCATGTTTCTTTATATTTTCCTGCTACCGGCCAATGAATTAAATATAAGTCAACATAATCCAATCCAAGCTTCTCCAGGCTCTCTTCATAGGCAGCAAGCGTTGATTCATAACCTTGATCACTATTCCATACCTTTGTTGTAATGAATAGTTCCTCGCGCGCTACTCCCGACTCTTTAATCGCTTGACCAACACCACGTTCATTTTTATATATAGCAGCTGTGTCGATAGCTCTGTATCCCGTTTTAATCGCACTTTTTACAGAATGGATAACAGATGCACCTTCTTCTACCTGCCATACACCTAAACCGAATATCGGCATTTGCACACCATTTAATAGAGTAGTTGTACTCTGTAAGCTTTTAGCCATTACGATAACTCCCCTTATCTATATGTATAATTTTGTAACGAATCTATCGTACCCTGAAGTTTTCGTTTTTTTCAACTAATAGCATTTGAAAACATTCTTATAATCTATAACATTATTTTTTCTTACTTAAAGATAATGTTGGTTAGCACTAACTGCTTAAAAATAATTTTAGTGCGAATTATCTATACTATCATTACCTATTGTATATTATAATATATGTTATACATAATAGAAAAAAAACAGATTGTTAAAAACAACCTTGTCCTACTGCATTTCCCACATTTTCATGCATAAATTTCGACTGAAATACCATGAAATAAAGCGAAAAGGAGACGGACTATGAAAAAATATTATATGGCCGTTACGTATGATGTTTGTGAAGAACAAGGGACCTCTGTTGACATGAACGAATATGAGATTTCTTGTCTGGAGCAATTGTATGAGCAAGTTAAACAAATTGCTCTAGCAGATGTTGCACCGATGGTTAAAGTGTATGAATCAGAGACAAGCAATTATGAGAATGCGAGATTATTTTCGAAATTCAAATTCCCTGAATATGAATGCTCCTGCGGAAAATAACTTTTTTCGAATGAACCTACATTTCAAAAGCTTGATTCATAAGAAAAGGCAACATAGACATTTTAATCTCTATGTTGCCTTTTCATTTAATCGCTTACAATCTATTTACTTAGCTTACTACCCGATCATTAATGCCCTCTACTAACTGCTTTGTCACTTGAGGTACGAAACTTTTAAGGATATTGTTGACCATACCTCCCATAAAGCCGCTTCCTGCCATTTCAAACTGACAAGTGACATTCGTACTACCTTCAGTAACCTTTTCAAGAGTATAGGAGCCCGAACCATTTACACCCTCACCAACACCAATCAGCTTGAACGATATTTTCTCAAGTGCATTTCTTTGAATATCCTCAATTTGCAATGTAACATTCTTTTTCACAATGCCGAAATCACCTAGAAACACAAGCTTACCCTCACGTTCACTAATCACTTCATGCTCCACATATCCAGGCATTAATGTTGCCCAATTATCGAGATTACTTACTGTTTTCCACAGCTCATCAATGGGAGCATCGATTTGTTTTGTATAAACATCACTTGGCATCTTCTTCCCCTCCAACTTCTATTAAAATATATTTCACCCCTTTAACTTCTCTCTTATGTATATTTTTTCCTTTAATATTGCTAATTATTGAACTCTATAAAAAATCGACTGCCAAAGACAGCCGATGGGAATCTTTATTCGTATTGCTTCATAACATATGGGAGCGTCTCACTTATATCACTAGCAAGCACGCTAGCAGCGGCTCTTGTTTCACAAATATAATCTGCACTCGCCCCATGTATATATACGGCATTAGCTACGGCATGTTTTACATCCTGATATGATGATAAAAATGCGAGTAGCATTCCTGTTAATGTATCACCTGTTCCTCCCTTAGCCAAGCCGACATTCCCACTAGAATTCACTAACAAATCTCCATCTGGAAATGCCACAACCGTATGTCTTCCCTTCAAGACAACAATTACGCCGTTTTCTTTTGCAAAAGCAGAGGCTACATCCAATCGATTATGTTGAATTTCCTCGACTGATAAACCTGTCATTCTACTGAACTCTTTTGGGTGCGGCGTGACAATGGTCGCTGCCTCACGTGCTGGATACATACGTTTAGAAAGTGCCCCTGCGTCCAAGACGAGCGGAAGAGAACTTTTAAATAAGGTTTGCAAGGCCTGCTCAATCATTTCCTCATCATCAAGTCCTGGTCCTATCGCAACAGCATTTATACCATCAGGAATGTAACCATGCGCTAATCCCTTTAAACCTTTATGCATATACGTGCATTCAGGTACTCTGCCCGCAATAATACCTCTTGCCATTTTACTTGTAGCAACCATCAATTTGCCAATTCCAGCTCTCATTGCTCCTAAGCTTGCTAGTACGGCGCTTCCAGGCATTTCATCATTACCAGCCACTAATAACCCTGTGCCGAAAGTTCCTTTATTAGCACCTCCATGTCGTTTCAAAACGGTTACCGCTACATCTTCTCCTGTCCATAATCTCCAATGAGAGTCCTGCTTGACCCCAATATCGAGCACTTCTTTTTCGCCGTAGTATTCTATGCTTCCTTCCAAAAATGCGGAAGGCTTAAACCCATGTAAGCTTAATGTTAAGTCCGCTTTGAAGACAATGTCTGTAGCTCCGTGGTTCGCCAAGACTCCTGTTGGAAGATCAATTGCAATTTTATACCCTTTTAAATGATTCGCCCAGCTGATTACTTTTACGATATTGTCAGGCAACGGCTGTCTTGTACCTACACCAAGCAGCGCATCGACAATGACATCATATGTATCCAATAATTCTACTTCTCCATAACCACACGCTACATAATAACGGAAATGCGCGATTGCTGTGGAGGACTCACACATGCCGATTGGAAAATGCAAATCACACTGATAGCCGTTATGTTTTAAATAACGCGCCAGAACAATGCCGTCACCGCCGTTATTCCCAGTCCCCGCTAAAACAAGTATTTTCTGTTGTTTCGTAATCCTTTTTTCGATTGCCTGAAATAAAGATCTACCCGCATTTTCCATTAAGGTAAATGGATTCATTCCTTTCTGCTCAGCTGCTGCATCTACTCTTTTAATATCTTCCCCATTATATATGTACACGTTCACTCACCTCTTCTAGTATCAGATCTCACAATTATACAGCTTTTCATTTCTATTCCCTTTCTGTTGAAAATAAACCCTCTTTATCGGGTAGTTCTTTATGAAGTGGAACTTTACTCAGTGGGGCTTTTCCTACTTATCCACTTTGATTACGCCTCTTCTTGAAATGGAACCATACTGTCCCTTATGAAGTCGATTACTTGAAGTGAAAAACCGCTAAGAATTTCACTTCTTTAGCGGCTCTCTTTTTAATTAATAATTCTATACATTCAACTATCTCGGCATTCCTAAAACTCTTTCAGCCAAAATATTTTTCTGAATTTGGCTAGTACCGGCGTAAATGGTTTCCCCACGAGCTCCTAAATCAATCTTTTGCATCACGCCGCGACCAATACTGTCATTCCCCCAATATGGAGCCAAGTCTCCTAGTACCTCCATTGCCAGCTCGCCAAGCTTCACATGCATGCTGCTCCAAAATAATTTTTGTAATGAAGCCTCCGGTCCCAACTTGCCTTCATTCAGTAGTTGGCTGACTGTTCGCAAAGCGTGATATCGAAAGATGCGAATTTCACTATAAATTTCCGCAAGCTTTTGTCGAAAATATGGATTGTCCTTTACCAATTGATTGCCTGCAAGCTTCACTTCTCCAGTCAACTTCACTAAATGGTTAAACTCCCTTTGGAATTCCGCCTGCCTTCCTAATGACATAGTGCCTCTTTCAAAGCTGAGCAATGTCATCGCAACCTGCCACCCTGCATTCAATTCACCTACGTATTGGTCTTTAGGGATGCGGACATTATCAAAAAACACTTCACAAAACCGACTTCTACCATCAATTTGTATGATCGGTCGGACTGTAATGCCCTCGGAAGTCATCGGAACTAGAAAGAAAGTTATACCCTTATGCTTAGGAGCCTGCTGATCCGTTCTTGCCAATACAAAACACCAATCGGCATTTTTCGCTCCGCTTGTCCATACTTTTTGGCCATTGATGACCCACTGATTTTCATCTAAAACCGCGCTTGTTTTCAAGGAAGCCATATCAGAACCAGCATTTGGCTCGGAAAAACCTTGACACCAAATTTCATCCCCCTTCAAAAGAGCAGGTAAATAACGCTGTTTTTGCTCCTCTGTTCCTAAAGCAAGCAACGTTGGTCCAAGTAATGACTTGCCAATTGTATTTATTTCACCAGGGCTTTGAACCTTTCCCGCTTCTTCATAAAAAATCGTCTGATGAACATTTGTCAATCCTTGACCGCCATATTCCTTCGGCCAATTAATGCCGTTATAACCGCCCTCGTAAAGCTTCCTTTCCCATTCACGACCGAAAACAGTCAATTCGCTGTCAGACAGTTCCTTAAATTCGGGTGTATTCCAGTCTTCTGGCAAATTGGATGCGAACCATCGCTTCACCTGTTCACGATAAGCTTCTAGCTCCGGACTTAAAGACAAATCCATTTATCTCACTCCTCATTTTTAAAGACTAATAGTACCTTTACTCTGCAAAATAGCGAACGACTGTCAAATTCGGCTGTCATGGTTTTTTTCCATGTTAATTTGTCGCTATAACCTCAAACGTCACTGTTTTAGCTCTTCTTCAATCGAAGCCACCTTGCTTTTTCATGTCAAAACACCTTGTGACTTCACCATTGAACAAAAATCGAACTTGTAGTTGTCAATATTACCTTTATCTCCGATTAATTGGCGAACATATTTGCTAATTAATCACATACTAAGCATATCTTATACTTTTTGAAACAAAAAATTGACTTATCAAGTTAAACGTTTGGTTTACCCGAAACATAAATAACTTGACCTGTCACATAAGAAGATTCATCACTGCAGAGAAAAGCAGCAACATTGGCAATATCCTCTGGCTGACCGACACGCTTTATGCACAGACCTTCAATAATTCGATTTGAAAATGCCTCGAACGGTACACCAATTCGTTCCGCAGTTACTTTTGTCATTTCTGTTTCGATAAATCCAGGTGCAATCGCATTGACATTCACGCCAAATGGTCCTAATTCAAAAGCTAGTGTTTTCGTGAAGCCTTGCAAGCCAGCTTTAGCAGCAGAATAATTGAGCTGCCCCCTATTACCTAATGCCGATGTTGAAGACAAATTGACGATTTTTCCATACTTGTTTGAAACCATATATTTTTGCGCTTCACGGGCACATAGAAAGCTTCCTTTTAGGTGAACATCCATGACTGTATCCCAATCATTCTCTGTCATTTTATAAAGAAGGTTATCTCTTGTAATGCCTGCATTATTAATTAATATATCGACTTTATCAAACCTCTTCACCACTTGATAAAAAGCGTTTTCCACTTCAGCAGCATCCGAGACATCAACCTTAACAGCAACGGCCTCTCCTCCAGCTTCAATCACTTCGGCAGCAAGAGCCCCTGCTCGATCAATATTCAAATCAAAGATACCCACTTTTGCTCCCTGACTAGCAAATTTACGTACGATTGCAGTACCTATTCCTCCTGCAGCGCCTGTTATGACTGCAACCTTGTCCTTAAATTTCAACATATTCCACCCTACCTTCTGAAGAAGTTTCCTTACCTTTACGCAATAATTGATCAATTGCTATCGTTGCAAGCTTTTCACGGTATTCATAAGCATCGCCTAGCAATGCGGCACTTCGTCTAACACGCTTAAAGAACAAATGCGTATCATTTTCCCACGTAAAACCGATGCCTCCATGCATTTGAATAGCATTTCCGCATATTTCAATACCGGTAGATGAAGTATAAGACTTAGCAATCGCAACTGCCTCCTCCGCCTCCTCATTGTCCGTATCCACCGCCCAAGCTGCATAATCAACCGCAACTTTTCCACTTTCAACCTTCATATACATCTCCGCCGCCATATGCTTAAGCGCCTGGAAGCTCCCAATTACCGTTCCGAATTGCTCGCGCTGCTTCGTATATTCAACTGTTTCATATAGAGCACGCTCCGAACAGCCGACAATCTCAGCTGCCAACAGAAGAGAGCCCAGCTCGCGCATTTTTTTCATTTTTTGATGCCCGCTTCCCATTCCTGCTTTACCAACTAAATGTTCTTTTTTCAACGGATAGTTTGCTAGATTGATTTCATATAGTGGATACGTTTCATCCACAGATTGGCTACTTAGCTTCGTCACTGCCGAATGCTTACCATCAATGACAACCAGTGTTTCTTCATCCTCTGCTGTTGCTCCATATCCATTAATACGTACGTTCGCAAGAATCACATCCGCATCCTGAGCAAACGGAACTTCGCGTAATGTACCATTTATAACATAGCCTTCTTCGGCTTTTCTTGCCTTTGCGTCTACATTGGCCCAAGCAACTGTCAAAGTCTTCTTCCCTAATTCGATATCATTAATCAGTTGCTGATGCTGCTTGTCTTCTTTTTTCAGCACTGCTAAACCAACCATCGATTCCAACAGCGGATACGCTAATAAGCTTCTTCCTGCTTCTTGTGAAACAATGATTGCATTAACAATTCCTTTTTCCTCTTTGCTTTCCAGATCAATAATTCCGAGCAATCCTTGCTGCGCCAAAAGTTTTTGCATATCTTTTGAAATCCTCGGATCCTTCATGAAACCCCTTACATAATCAGTCGAGTTACGCTCTTTCAGCATCTCTCTTACACTTCTTTGCAACATCTTCTCTTCATCGCTATATCCAAAAAACAAGAGCTCTCACCTCACCTAAAAATTTACTAGTGAATAATCAACAACATCATCTATTAACAAATTCATATGTTAAAAACTTACAAGTTATAAAACTTAATTTCGATAAATCATTTCATTTTCCTTCCAATCGTTTTCGACAAATGCAAACAAGCAAAGGAGCCATCTCCGAATCGGTGATGGCTCCTTTTGCTTATATTTATTTTGCAATTTACCTATTTATTTTTCTTCGCAATCGCTACTGTACAACGTGACACGCAAATGAGTTTCTCTTCTTCATCAACAATTTTTATGTCCCAAACCATCGTTGTGCGACCTTTATGTAACGGTGTTCCAATCCCTGTTACTATGCCATCTTTTTTCCCTCGAATATGGTTAGCGTTTATTTCTAATCCTACAGCAATTTCTTTCTCTTGGTCGATTTGCATCCAAGTACCTAAGCTTGCGATTGTTTCCGCCAATACGACAGAAGCTCCTCCGTGAAGTAATCCAAACGGCTGATGTGTCGCTGCATGAACCGGCATCGTTGCAACGACACGTTCATTTGTTACTTCTACCATTTCAATTCCTAAGGCTCCTACAATTGTTTCTGACGGTGCTTTCATTTCCATCCTTGTTCCCCCTTTAAATTATGAGCGTAATCCAATTTTCATTAACATACGCTTCAGTAACTGCACTTCTTCATCACTAAAGTCGCTCAATAGCTCCTCATTTGCTTCCACCATTAAATCTACTGGTAAAAACTGAGGTTCTCTTCCTTTTCCGTCAAAATTATATGACTTTTCCGCCTATCATATTCGCTCGGTCGCCGTTGTATTAAACCTCGCTGTACCATGCGATCAAGCAAGCCTGTCATCGTTGCGGAATCCAGTTGTATGTGCTCTCCAATCTCTGAGGAGAGCTGCCCGTCTCTTTGCCATAGTAAACGCAATACCGCATACTGAACCGGTGTAATATTAAGTGGCTTCAGTTTCTTTTTCGCAAGCTGATTTTGCTGCGCTTTCCCAAGCAAAAATATAATGCAATCCTCAATTTGTTCCATAACATTCGCCCACTAGTTTTTGTAATTTTTAGCCTATTGAAAATATAGCATGCACGAATTAACTTGTACACAAGTAAATTGTATAAAAGTATTTTTCGTTCATTTCGAATAAAACAACATCTGTAAGATTATGACACCAATGTTATAATAGTAGCAAACAATTATAATATTTCGAAATAAAGGAATGGTTCTGAATGAATACATTTTATTTAACAACAGCTGATAACCACCAAACTTTCGTTAGAAACTGGCCAATTGAACACCCTAAAGCCATTGTTCAAATTGTTCATGGAATGAATGAGCACTCTAATCGCTATGACGAATTCGCTCGTTTTTTAAATGGCAAAGGCTTTACGGTTTATGCTACTGACCATCGCGGGCATGGACATTCTGCTCTAGATGAAGAACGGGTAGGCTATATTGGAGAAAATGGCTTTCATTTAATGGTAAGTGATGAAAATGAACTTTTCCAGTATATTCAGTCTCAGTTCCCACATACACCGCACTTTTTGTTAAGTCATAGTATGGGTTCTTTTATTGCTCAACGTTATATTCAATTGTATGGTCAGGAATTGGCCGGCGTAATTTTAATCGGCAGCGGAGGTCCCCGCAGTGATTTAAAGCTCGGTGCACTTGTTGCTGAAATGATTGAAAAAGCTAATGGAGATCAACGTATGAAGACTCTAGACAAGATCATATTTAACGGCTATAACTCCCGTTTTATAAAGAAAACAGGCTTTGAATGGTTGGCAAACGATCCTGCCGTTATCAATAGCTTCCTCTCAGATCCTTATTGTGGTCATATTTTTCCGCCAAGCTTTTTCCGACAATTTCTTAACTTTATGCAGCTTATTTTTAAAAATGAAGAAGTGAAAAAAGTCTCTACCTCACTGCCTATACTCATCCTTTCCGGAAGTAATGATCCAGTAGGGCAATATGGCAAAGGAACGGATAAATTATATAAGCAATACCAATCAATCGGCCATACAAATCTGAACTATATGCTATATCCGGATGAACGACATGAAATTTTAAATGACTTCAATCGACATCAGGTTTTTGAAGATATCCTACATTGGTTAAATGAACAGTTGGACGCCTATTATCATTAAATCTAAAGCTAAACTATGAGGCATGAAAACTCATATCATTTCCATGCCTCATATAACAAGCTTACACCTTGTTGTATTTCCTCAATCGAACAATTACTGAACCCTAGCTTAATCATAACCTCATCTGGGTTTCTTGAAATATAGTAAACACTTGTCGGATACACTTTCACGCCATGATTTTTAGCTTTTTGAATTAGTTCAGCTTCACTGTATTTTGTCTGAATACATATCAAGATATAAAGTCCGGAGTTCTGCCCTACTATTTGTATACGCTCTCCAAATCTACGTTCCAATTCCAGTACAAGCACATGCATTTTCTGCCTATACACCGCACGCATTTTTCGAATATGGGACTCCCAATACCCCTTTGCGATAAAATTAGCCATCGTACGCTGATGCAGATTCGATGCATTTTGTTCAAAAGATGCGAACTTTACTTGATATTCCTTTAATAACTTGTCAGGCAGTACCATATAGCTTAATCGTAAAGAGGGCAAGAACGCCTTCGAAAAAGTACCTACATAAATGACACAATCCTGCCGCAGAGAAGCTAACGCTGGTATCGGATGCTGCTTGTAGCGAAACTCACTATCATAATCGTCCTCGAAAATGTATCCTCCATTTAAATTTGCCCATTGGAGAAGCTGCTGACGTTCCTGAATCGGAATCGTTGTTCCCGTCGGGTATTGATGAGAGGGTGTCACATAAATCAATTTAGATTGCATCGTTTCAAGCTGTTCGATTTTAATCCCTTTATCACCGACATCAATTGCTTCAATATCGTATCCTTGTAA
>JAEIGA010019265.1_pt1 | contig 10408 bp, 5 predicted proteins | sample 9270691 | NCBI WGS metagenome assembly JAEIGA01 (sample SAMN17057246, study PRJNA624740) | gut metagenome | biome: biome; isolation source: fecal sample | host: Bos grunniens | place: China: Xizang | collected 2019
GCGGGCATTGCATCGCGAACCTCCACAATCTTCTTGTCCTGACGCTTCAGCAGAGAGTTCTCATCGCGCAGACGACGTGAGGTAACAATCTGACCAGCGTGCATTGTCTCGCTATCACCTGCATTGACAACTACCTTCTTGCCCCAGATACGATCGTTCTCCTCAGCGAAGTCCAACTTGTCAACAATCTGAGTTTCCAAGAAGCGGGTATCGCCAGGTTCTACAATCTGAACCTTGCGCATCATCTGGCGTACGATAACCTCAAAGTGCTTGTCGTTGATCTTTACACCCTGCAAGCGATATACGTCCTGAATCTCGTTAACGATATATTCCTGAACGGCAGTAGGACCCTTGATGGCCAGAATGTCGGCAGGAGTAACAGCACCGTCGGACAGAGGTGTGCCGGCACGTACGTTATCATTGTCCTGTACCAGAATCTGCTTGGAGATGGGCACGAGGTACTTGCGAACATCACCAACCTTAGAGGTAATGGTTATCTCGCGGTTACCACGCTTCAGACGACCCATGGTAACAACACCATCAATTTCAGCCACAACAGCGGGATTACTTGGGTTACGAGCCTCGAACAACTCGGTTACACGAGGCAGACCACCGGTAATATCACCACCACCACCTACTACACGAGGTATCTTAACCAGAATCTCACCCACACGTGCATCGGAACCATCAGTAATGGCTATATGACCACCGATGGGGAAGTTATAGGTACGAAGGATGTCACCGTTCTCATCCAGGATATGGCAAGCGGGAATCTTGTTGCGGTCCTTGGATTCGATGATAATATACTCGCTCTGCTTTGTTGCCTCGTCGGTCTCAACACGATATGTTACGTTCTCGATAACATCCTCGAACTTAACCTTACCAGCACTCTCTGTAACAATAACAGAGTTGAAGGGGTCCCACTGGGCTATTACATCACCCTTTTGGACTATCTCACCTTCCTGCTTGAAGAGTGTGCTACCATAGGGCACGTCCTGACTGAGCAGTACAATGCCAGTCTTGGGTTCTACGAAACGAACCTCGGCCAAACGGCTAACAACAATCTTAGCAGTGCCATTATCGGTCTGTGCATCAACGGTACGGAGTTCCTCAAATTCCAAACGTGCCTCGTACTTAGCCTTGATCTGTGCATTGGCTACGGCGTTACCAGCCACACCACCGGCGTGGAAAGTACGCAGAGTCAACTGAGTACCGGGCTCACCGATAGACTGGGCTGCGATCACACCTACAGCCTCACCCTTGTGTACCATACGGCTTGAAGCCAGGTTGCGTCCGTAACACTTAACGCAGACACCCTTACGGCTCTCACAGGTAAGTACAGAACGAATCTCTACCATCTCGATGGGGCTTTCCTCGATTTCCTTGGCCTTGGCCTCGGTAATCTCGTCGCCAGAAGCAACGATCATCTTGCCTGTTGTGGGATGGATGACATCATGTACGCTGACACGACCCAGGATACGGTCGTAGAGAGAGCTTACTACCTCGTCACCATTCTTCAGTGCGGTGCACTCAAGACCACGCAATGTGCCACAATCCTCCTCGGTGATGATAACATCGTGAGAAACGTCAACAAGACGACGTGTCAGATAACCGGCGTCGGCAGTCTTCAAAGCGGTATCCGCAAGACCCTTACGAGCACCGTGGGTAGAGATGAAGTACTCCAACACGCTCATACCTTCCTTAAAGTTAGAAAGAATGGGGTTCTCAATGGTCAAGGGCTCTGCACCTGCCTTCTGGGGCTTGGCCATCAGACCACGCATACCAGACAACTGGCTGATCTGACCTGCGCTACCACGAGCACCAGAGTCGAGCATCATATATACAGCATTGAAACCTTCTTCTGCCTCGCGCATAGTCTTCAGCAGAATCTTAGACAGGTCGTTGTTAACCTTGGTCCAGGTTTCAATAACCTGATTGTAACGTTCCTTGTCGGTGATGAAACCCATACCATAGTCCATGGTGATGCGCTCGATTTCATCGTTACCGCGCTGTACCAACTCTGCTTTCTCCTCAGGAACAATAATATCACCCAAGTTGAAGGACAGACCACCTTCGTATGCCATCTTGTAACCCAGGTTCTTGATACCGTCGAGGAACTCGCAGGCACGTGCCACACCGACACTCTTGATAACTCTGGTAATAAGACCACGAAGTGTCTTCTTGGCAATAACGTCGTTGAAGTATCCAATCTCAGCAGGGATAATCTCGTTGGCAATGAGTCGACCAACAGAGGTCTCTACCTGATGCTTGCATGCATTGCCTTCCTCATCAATATCGTCTACAACTACCTTGATAGGAGCATGAATCTCCACACGCTTCTGGTTGAAGGCAATGATAGCCTCCTCAGGAGCATAGAAACTCATACCTGCACCCTTTGCACCGGGACGGAGCTTGGTGATATAATACAAACCAAGCACCATATCCTGAGAAGGAACGGTGATAGGCTCACCATTGGCAGGGTTAAGGATATTATGGCTCTGGAGCATCAGCAACTGTGCCTCCAGAATAGCTTCGTTAGACAAGGGCAAGTGAACAGCCATCTGGTCACCGTCGAAGTCGGCGTTGAACGCAGTACATGCCAGAGGATGCAACTGGATAGCCTTACCCTCGATCATCTTGGGCTGGAATGCCTGAATACCCAAACGGTGCAGAGTAGGAGCACGGTTCAAGAGTACGGGATGACCCTTCATAACATTCTCAAGGATGTCCCAGATAACAGGATCCTTGCGGTCAACGATCTTCTTGGCGCTCTTTACTGTCTTAACTATACCACGCTCGATGAGTTTACGGATAATAAATGGTTTGTAGAGCTCTGCAGCCATCAACTTAGGCAGACCGCACTCACCCATCTTCAACTCGGGACCTACAACGATTACAGAACGTGCAGAGTAGTCAACACGCTTACCCAACAGGTTCTGACGGAAACGGCCCTGCTTACCCTTCAATGAGTCGCTCAAAGACTTCAGGGGACGGTTGCTCTCAGACTTAACTGCGCTGGCACGACGGCTGTTGTCAAACAGACTGTCAACAGCCTCCTGAAGCATACGCTTCTCGTTACGCAGAATAACCTCGGGAGCCTTGATTTCCAACAGACGCTTCAGACGGTTGTTGCGGATGATAACACGACGGTAAAGATCGTTCAAATCACTGGTAGCGAAACGACCACCATCCAGGGGTACCAAGGGACGCAGTTCAGGTGGGATAACAGGCAATATGCGCAAAATCATCCATTCGGGCTTATTGATTTCGCGGCTTGCACGGAAGCTCTCCACAACCTGCAGACGCTTCAATGCCTCGTTCTTGCGCTGCTGTGCACCCTCGGTGTTCGCGCTATCACGCAATTCGTAGCTGAGCTTATCCAGATCTACGCGCTGCAAAAGGTCGAGAATGGCCTCTGCACCCATCTTGGCAACGAACTTGTTGGGATCGTTGTCATCAAGATACTGATTGTCACGGGGCAGACGGTCGGTCAATGCAATGTATTCCTCCTCGCTGAGCAGGTCACCTTCACGGGCAACACCCTCCTGAATACCACGCTCGTCCTTATCATCGCGAGGACCAAGAATACCTGACTGGATGACAACATAGCGCTCATAATAGATGATGCTGTCCAACTTCTTAGTGGGCATGCCAAGGAGGTAGCCTATCTTGTTGGGCAGAGAACGGAAATACCAGATGTGTGCCACAGGGACAACAAGCTGGATATGACCGCTTCTCTCGCGGCGAACTTTCTTTTCGGTAACCTCTACGCCACAACGATCACAAACAATACCCTTATAACGGATACGCTTGTACTTACCGCAATGACATTCGTAGTCCTTGGTGGGACCAAAAATGCGCTCGCAGAACAAGCCGTCGCGCTCGGGCTTATAGGTACGATAGTTGATGGTCTCGGGCTTGAGCACCTCACCAAAGGAGTTCTCCAGAATCTCCTCGGGGGATGCGAGTCCGATGGTTATCTTGGTGAAGTTATTCTTCACCTTGGTTTCTTTCTTGAAAGCCATATCTTGTTTCTATCTTTTTTAGTCCAACGTAATTCTCAAGCCCAAACCACGCAACTCGTGCAACAATACGTTCAATGATTCAGGAATACCGGCGGCAGGCATTGCATCGCCCTTGACAATAGCCTCATAAGCCTTGCTTCTGCCAGTAACGTCATCACTCTTGATGGTCAGGATCTCCTGAAGCACATGGCTGGCGCCGAATGCCTCGATAGCCCAAACCTCCATCTCACCGAAACGCTGACCACCGAACTGAGCCTTACCACCAAGAGGCTGCTGTGTAATCAAGCTGTAGGGACCAATGCTACGTGCGTGCATCTTGTCCTCAACCATGTGACCGAGCTTCAACATGTAAGCAACACCTACGGTAGCCAACTGGTCGAATGGTTCACCTGTAGCACCGTCGTACAACTGTGTTGAACAATAGCGTGGCAGACCAGCCTTGTCAGTCCATTCGTTCAGGTCTTCAAGATGAGCACCATCGAAAATAGGAGTTGCGAACTTCACGCCAAGCTTCTGACCAGCAGCACCAAGTACGGTCTCGAAAATCTGACCGATGTTCATACGGCTGGGCACACCCAGAGGGTTCAGAACAATATCTACGGGAGTACCATCGGCCAAGAAGGGCATATCCTCCTGACGTACAACCTTAGACACAATACCCTTGTTACCATGACGACCGGCCATCTTGTCACCTACACCAATCTTACGCTTCTTGGCGATGTAGACCTTAGCCATCTGAATGATACCGCTGGGCAATTCGTCACCAACAGTAATAGCAATCTTGGCACGCTTGATTTCTGCATCCAGTACCTTATACTTCTTCAAGAAGTTGATGACAAGAGTCTTGATCAACTCATTGGTATGCTCATCGTCGGTCCAACCGCTCAACTGAACAGCGGTGTAGTCGAAGGTCTCCAATACAGGAGCAGTGATTTCTGCACCGGCAGGAATGAGCTCTGCACCCATATAGTCCTTGACACCAGCACTCAACTTGCCAGCTGTAAGTTCAAGCAACTTATCGATAAGGATAGCCTTCAAATCGGCAACCTTGCATTCGAACTCTTCGTCGATAGCAGCAATGCGCTTCTTGTCCTCTGCCTTGGCAGAACGGGTCTTGATAGCCTTAGAGAACAACTTCTTATCAATAACAACACCCTTCAGAGATGGGCTGGCCTTCAAAGAAGCATCCTTAACGTCACCTGCCTTATCACCAAAGATAGCGCGGAGCAACTTCTCCTCGGGACTGGGATCGCTCTCGCCCTTAGGAGTGATCTTACCTATCATTATATCACCGGGAACGACATTGGCGCCAATACGGATAATACCATTCTCGTCCAGGTCCTTTGTAGCCTCTTCGCTGACATTGGGGATATCGCTGGTGAGCTCTTCCATACCACGCTTGGTCTCGCGAACCTCCAGGCTGAACTCCTCTACATGAACGCTGGTAAGGATATCCTCACGAACAACACGCTCGTTAAGAACGATAGCATCCTCATAGTTGTAACCCTTCCAAGGCATGTACGCAACAAGCAGGTTCTTACCCAAAGCTAATTCACCAGCCTCTGTAGAATAACCCTCTGTGAGGATGTCGCCAGCCTTAACACGCTGACCCTTCTCGCACATGGGGCGCAGGTCAATGGTCATATTCTGATTGGTACGACGGAACTTGGGAATACGATATTCCTTCATCGCAGGCTCAAAGCTTACGAAGTCCTCCTCCTCTGTGCGGTCATAAAGGATACGGATTGTTGTTGCATCAACATAATCAATGACACCGTCGCCCTCGGCAGTTATCATTGTACGGCTATCCTCACAAAGCTGCTTTTCAATACCGGTACCTACAATAGGAGCCTCGGTACGGAGCAGGGGAACTGCCTGACGCATCATGTTACTACCCATCAATGCACGGTGGGCATCGTCATGCTCCAAGAAAGGAATCAAGCTGGCCGCGATAGATGCAATCTGCTGAGGAGCTACGTCCATCAGGTTAACCTGAGTGGGAGGCACAACAGGATAATCATCATCGCAACGGCACTTAACGACCTTACGGATAAATGTACCGTCTTCACGCAAAGGAGCATTACCCTGACCGATAACCAGTTTCTCCTCCTCCTCTGCACTATAGTATCTGATACCTTCGGGAGAGAGGTCTACTACTCCGTTCTCTACCTTTCTATAAGGTGTCTCGATAAATCCGAGATCATTGATCTTTGCATATACACCGAGACTGCTGATAAGACCGATGTTGGGACCTTCAGGAGACTCGATAGGACAAAGACGACCATAGTGTGTAAAGTGTACGTCACGAACCTCGAAACCGGCACGCTCACGTGAAAGACCGCCAGGACCAAGGGCAGAAAGACGACGCTTGTGTGTTACCTCGGCCAAGGGGTTAGTCTGGTCCATGAACTGGCTCAATGCATTGGTACCAAAGAAGGTATTGATGACACCTGAAATGGTCTTTGCATTGATAAGGTCAGTGGGGCTGAACACCTCATTGTCACGAACGTTCATGCGTTCACGTATAGTACGGCTCATACGTGCCAGACCGATAGCGAACTGATTTGCAAGCTGCTCGCCTACAGTACGTACGCGACGGTTACTCAAATGGTCAATGTCATCAACATTAGCCTTGCTATTGATCAACTCAATCAGATACTTGATAATCTCAATAATATCCTCCTTGGTCAATACGCGAACATCATTATCCGTAGACAGATTCAGCTTCTTATTGATACGATAGCGACCTACCTCACCCAAGTCATAACGCTTGTCTGAGAAGAAAAGGTTGAAGATAACCTCCTTTGCACTGGCGTCATCAACTGGATCAGCATTGCGCAACTGACGATAGATGTATGTGATAGCTTCCTTCTCACTGTTTGAAGTATCCTTCTGCAGAGTATTGAAGATTATGCTGTAGTCGCTACCCTGATTCTCTGCCTTGTGAAGGAGGATTGTGCTTTCTCCACTGTCAAGAATCTGAGCGATGTTCTCTTCTGTCAACTCGCTTTCACGATCAAGGAGAACCTCATTACGCTCAATGCTGACTACTTCGCCGGTATCCTCATCAACGAAGTCCTCTACCCAGCTCTTCAGTACACGGGCAGCCAATTTCTGACCCAGATGAGCCTTCAGGCTTTCTGCAGATACCTTTACCTCCTCAGCAAGATTAAAGATTTCCAAAATGTCACGGTCATTCTCAAAACCGATAGCACGCAACAAAGTTGTTACTGGCAACTTCTTCTTACGGTCAATGTAAGCATACATCACATTCTGGATATCGGTTGCGAACTCTATCCAACTACCCTTGAAAGGAATAATACGGGCAGAGTACAACTGAGTACCATTGCTGTGAATGCTGCTGCCGAAAAATACACCTGGTGAACGATGCAACTGGCTTACCACAACACGCTCGGCACCATTGATGATGAAGGTACCGTTACTTGTCATGTAAGGAATGGGACCAAGGAAGACATCCTCAATAACTGTATCGAAATCCTCGTGATCAGGGTCGGTACAGTAAAGTTTCAACTTAGCCTTCAAGGGGACACTGTAGGTCAGGCCACGCTCGAGGCACTCTTCGATAGAATATCTTGGTGGATCAATATAATAATCCAGAAACTCCAGAACAAAGTTGTTGCGAGTATCCGCAATGGGAAAGTTCTCGCTAAAGACCTTGTACAGACCATCGTTCTTACGGAGTTCTGGTGGAGTATCCAACTGGAGGAAGTCCTTGAAAGACTTCAACTGCACATCAAGGAAATCCGGATAAGCATAAGGAGCCTTGACGGTTGCAAAATTTACTCTGTTGTTAATAATATTAGACATCTATTTGGTCGTTTTTGATGACTTTGGATTGTATAGACACAAAAAGGTAAAGAACCCTCTACCAGAGGATCCTTTACCGTAATTCCTTATTCAGGAAGTTAAGATTACTTCAGCTCGATCTTAGCACCAGCCTCCTCGAGGGTCTTCTTCAGAGCCTCAGCGTCAGCCTTGGGCATACCTTCCTTCAAAGTGCTGGGAGCACCGTCAACCATCTCCTTAGCCTCCTTCAGACCAAGACCACAAGCCTCCTTAACGGCCTTTACAACCTGGAGCTTAGCAGCACCTGCGTCAACCAGAACTACGTCGAAGTCAGTCTTCTCCTCAGCTGCAGCCTCAGCGCCACCAGCAGCAGGAGCAGCAACTGCAACAGCTGCAGCAGCGGGCTCAATACCATACTCATCCTTCAGGATAGTTGCCAACTCATTAACTTCCTTTACTGTCAAGTTTACCAACTCTTCAGCGATAGCTTTCAAATCTGCCATTTTCTTATTCTTTTATTGATTAGTTTATTACTATTTGTTATTTTTATGCGGCTGTACCGATAATTATTCGGGACGCTCGCCCAGTGTCTTGAGGACACCGTGGATGGTGTTCTGACCACTCTGCAGTGCAGAGAGAACGTTCTTTGCAGGAGACTGCAGCAGAGCAACGATATCGGCGATAACCTCGTTCTTGCTCTTGATTGAGCACAGAGCATCCAACTGCTCGGCACCAACATAGATACCCTCCTCGGCATAAGCTGCCTTCAAAGCGGGCTTCTCTACCTTCTTGCTCTTCAGTTCCTTCAACATCTTGGCGGGAGCATTTGCAACCTCAGTGAAGAGAACTGCAGTAGTGCCAACCAAAACGGGGTTCAGAGCCTCGAAATCAATCTCGCTTGCATCAAGAGCCTTCTGGAGCAATGTGTTCTTTACAACAACCATCTTCAGGTTGTTCTTGAAACACATACGACGCAGAGTGCTTGTCTGACCTGCATTCATACCCTCAACATCAACGATGTAGAAATGAGGGTACTGCTTCAGCATTTCGCCGAGCTGTGCAATAATTAAGCCTTTATCTTCCTTTCTCATGATGAATTACTATTTTAGATTTCTTCGGTGGTCTTAGGATCAACCTTGATACCACGGCTCATTGTACTTGAAAGATAAATACTCTTTACATATGTTCCCTTTGCAGCAGCGGGCTTCAGCTTGATGATGGTAGCCATGAACTCCTTAGCGTTCTGAGCAATCATCTCGGAAGTAAAGCTTACCTTACCGATTGAAGCGTGAACGATACCGGTCTTGTCGACCTTGAAGTCAATCTTACCCTGCTTAACCTCACGGACAGCCTTAGCAACATCCATGGTAACAGTACCGCTCTTGGGGTTGGGCATCAGGCCACGGGGACCCAGAATACGACCCAGAGCACCAATCTTACCCATGATGGCGGGCATAGTGATGATAACATCAACATCAGTCCAACCACCCTTAATCTTCTCGATATATTCATCAAGACCTACATAATCAGCACCTGCTTCCTTTGCAGCAGCTTCCTGATCAGCAGTACAGAGACAGAGTACACGAGTTACCTTACCTGTACCATTAGGCAGAGATACTACACCACGTACCATCTGGTTAGCCTTACGAGGGTCAACGCCAAGACGTACGTCAATATCAACAGAAGCATCAAACTTGGTAGTGGTAATTTCCTTTACCAAGGCAGAAGCCTCCTTCAGTGAATATGCCTTCCCTGCTTCAATCTTCTCTGCTACCAACTTCTGGTTTTTTGTCAGTTTACTCATTGTTAATTGAAGTTTTTAAATTATTTACCAGGGAATTCACCCTTCACTGTAATACCCATACTTCTGGCAGTACCAGCTACCAATGTCATTGCAGCCTCAACAGTAAAACAGTTCAAGTCGGGCATCTTGTCTTCAGCAATAGCACGAACCTGATCCCATGTAATCTCAGCAACCTTCTTACGGTTAGGCTCAGCAGAACCACTCTTGATCTTAGCAACCTCCATCAACTGAACAGCTACGGGAGGAGTCTTTACAACGAAGTCATAAGACTTATCATTGTAATAAGTGATTACTACGGGGAGTACCTTACCGGCCTTGTCTTGAGTGCGGGCATTGAAAGCCTTGCAGAAATCCATGATGTTGATACCCTTAGAACCCAGAGCGGGACCTACTGGAGGTGAAGGATTAGCTGCGCCGCCTTTAATCTGCAATTTGATAAATCCAGCAACTTCTTTAGCCATTTTCTTTTCTCTTTAAATAATTTAATGTTGTGAGTCGTTATTATGCACCGTCCATTACGTAACTAAAGGACAACCTGCTCATAGGTCTGTGCCTTATAACTTCTCAACCTGCATAAAACCAAGTTCCAACGGAGTTTTACGTCCGAAGATCTTAACCATTACCTTCAGTTTCTTCTTCTCGTTATTGATCTCCTCAATAACTGCGTCAAATCCACTGAATGGACCATCGGTAACCTTTATGCTCTCTCCAACCTCGAATGGGATCATGATATCCTCAGGAACATCCTGAATCTCATCCACAGTACCAAGCA
>JAEIGA010019266.1_pt1 | contig 10407 bp, 3 predicted proteins | sample 9270691 | NCBI WGS metagenome assembly JAEIGA01 (sample SAMN17057246, study PRJNA624740) | gut metagenome | biome: biome; isolation source: fecal sample | host: Bos grunniens | place: China: Xizang | collected 2019
AGGCCGGATATCGTGCTGCCGAAGTATGGGGTTGCGATAATGGTGAACGGGTGCTTCTGGCATGGACACAAGGGATGCAGGTACGCGACCAGGCCCAAGTCAAATTCTGAGTTCTGGCAGGCGAAGATTCAACGCAACAAGCATCGGGATGAGGTGACGGCTGCCCACCTGGAGGCCTTGGGCTGGCATGTGATCGTTGTGTGGGAGTGTGAGTTGAGGAGGAAGGACGCTTTGGAAGACCGTCTGAATGAACTGGCATCGGAAATCACTGTAGCAGGGGAGGCAAGGCGCAGACGCGAGGAATCGCGAAAGCAGTCCCGTTCGGAAATCAACCGCCTGCGTGAGGAAATGCTCCAGCGCCAAGCCCAGCTGGAGGCAGAAGTCGAAGCCCTCTACCCGATTCCACGAAGGATCAAGCGGGAGTCTAAATTGTAAAATCTCATGAAAATCGAAGAAGCCATAGTGTATTGCCTGGCGACCTCAAACAGAGGGATGCAGACGGAGCAGATTGCTGACATGATCAGCCGTTCAACCCGCACATTTCGTTATATTTGCGAAGAATCACTTCACTGATGGGAGATGCCTAGATTGTATTTGACTTTATGAGGAAAAGATATATTCGTTTTTTTGTCAGTTCCACATTTGAGGACATGAAGATGGAACGTGACCTCTTGAAGGAGGTGTTTCAGGACTTGAATGCAGAATATGCGTTGCAGGAATGGCAAATAGATTTCGTGGATCTTAGATGGAGCATCAGCGTAGAAGCAGGTCTTGAGAACAAGACCATGCAGATATGCAAGGATGAACTTAGGCACTGCCAGCAGATGTCGCCGAAACCGAACTTCCTCATACTTTCAGGTGATCGCTATGGATGGATTCCGCTCCCGGAAATAGTTCCTGTAGATGTATATGAGACCTTGGAGATGACTTCCCATGAACAGCATGTGTTCAATGGCTGGTATGCCCTTGATGAGAATCACCTTCCCGATGGAGCATATGTTTTGAGGTCAAGATGTGAAGTGAAGCATTATGACTTGGATCTCTTTACATTAGAATCTACTCTTGTTGATTACACTGATGATAAGGTGTGGAAAAGTCAGGTAGTGGATTGTCTCTCGGAAATGTTTGAGAGAAACGGCTGCAAACTATACGGCATATCTGCGACCGAACAGGAAATTCAATTGGGCGCGCTGTCCATTGATGGTGCTCAAGACCATGTGGTAGCATATATACGGCACCTGATTGATGTTCCTGCTGAGAAGGAGAGCGTGTTTCTCGAATGTGACAAAAAGTCTAAACTGGAATCCTTGCAAAGTCGCATAAAGCAAAAACTTTCTGATAGGAATTTAGTGTCCGTCGATCTTAGTTATGATGAGTATGTATCGCCTGGATATGCGGCCCGATTTAAAAATGAAATTACTGTGCATCTTCGCCGGGTGATCAAGCAGGCCATAGATGAGGTCGGAGATGTGACTGACGATGAGAATCAGCATCATATAGAGTATGCATTGCAAGAATCAGTTGATTTTGTCGGACGAGAGGATGAACTCAAATATATTAAGGAATATATTGAAGATAAGGAAAGTCGCTGTGGACTTTGGTATCAGGCTGACGCAGGAATGGGAAAGAGCGCGCTGCTTGCAAAAGTTGTGGAATTATACAGGGAAGAGTATGATGTTATCTGTCGTTTTTGCGGCACTACCGAGTTGTCTTCAAATGCAGAATCCTTGTTTGCGTCAATGTATCATGATCTGGCCTCGAAACACGTTGATCGACGCTATGATGATAATCGCGTTTCTCGGACACCTTTCAAGAAGCATAGGATTGATTATTTCTCCTATGTTCTGTAAAATGCATCCTTCTCAAGACCGGTGCTGCTTATCATTGATTCTTTAGATCGTGTTGATGATAGCAATTGGCGGGAATTCAGCACGTTACAGTGGCTTAATCACGGCGGAAGGAGTGATGTCAAGGTCATAATTTCATCAACACAGGAATTGAAATATCGCATTGAACAGCCTTTTCTGAGAAAACTGCAATTGGGCAACCTGGACAGTGATGCGCTTGCACTGATAGAGCGCATACTGAAGAAGGCAAATCGCCGTTTATGCGAGCGCCAGATGCGACAGTTGAGTGAACTCATAGGCAAGTCAGACAGGTCGCCTCTGTATCTCATGATACTTGGAGGAATTCTTTCAGGATTTGATTCCGCTCAGGAACTTTCTGGATTGCCGCACACTCTGGATGAGCTTGTGCAACACTATTGCCTCAAGTTAGCCTCACCAGAAAGGCACGGATTTGAACTGGTTAGTCATATGGTATTCTGGCTTGCTACGTCTGCTTATGGAGTGTGTGAAAGCGACATCGCTGAGCTGTTGTCATTTGACGAGGTGTATATTGATAAACTGAAGGCAAACAGCATGCATGAGTTGGAAATATCTGATCTCGGCGTTGTTGTGCCTCCAATCATATGGACGCGCTTGAGATATGATCTTGATCCGCTGCTTAGGCATGATAACAGGTTCAAGATACAGTGGATTACATTCTTCCATCCAAGGATCAGACAAGCGGTGCTGAAGATGTTCGATGGTATGAGCCAGACTACAGCCTACCTGTATCGTCTGCTTTACAGTTATTATCAGGACAACTATCCTAAAAGACAGGCGCTGTTGGAAGGACCACATTATCTGTTTAATGCATATTCACGTGGACTGATTACGCAGCAGGAATTCCTGCATCATATGGAAAGCAATCTGGATTATCTTGTCTATAAGAAACTATTTTTCCCTAGCCTTCTTCTGCATGATTATGAAAGGGCTCTTTCTTGTACAAAAGATCAGGATTCCAGAAAAAGGCTGAAACAGACTAAAGACAGATTGCATTCGATCAATGGATGCACCAGTGCAGAGGATATAAGGATGTTTTTCAGAAACATGCCTAATTCGTCACCGCTTAGGCATGCAGTGGAACAGACTGCAGAGGCATCATCATACATGGTAGACACATTATCATATGCGCCAAGTGACGAGTCGATATACGTGTTGAGCGATATCGGCCTTTCTCCTGTTATGAGTAATGATGGTAAGGTTGTGGCGTCTCTCAAGGAAAACTCTTTTAAACTTCATGTTGTATACCTTGAAGATCATGATAAGGACCTTTCTGTAACGTTTTCAGTTCAAGTGAGGGAACTGCAGATGGATGATTATGCACACTATATTGCATCAAGATTCGAAGATAAATGTTTACTCCTTGACTTGTGGACTAGAAGTGTAAGAATGACATTTGACCTTGCCAATGGTAACTGGATATCTTTGGCAGCCAATGGCAGTTCGCTGCTTATCGGAGACTCTTCATGTGTCATCAGAAGATTTGATATAGAGTCAAGTGAGTTGACAAGATACCAGAATATGCATCATTGCAGGATCTCTCCATCCGGAAGATATATCTGGTTCATATGCAAACAAGACTATGGCTTGTGCCGTTATGATCTGACTACACGGAAGCAAATTACGTTTACTAAGTTGCCACATAGGTGGTATGATGGCTCTGCCCCTATTCAGGAAGAAGAACTGCGGATAGTGTCGTGCTCGGATGAATGTTGTATTGCCGGTAATGTTTTTGTCATGCATTATCTTGACGCCGATAGTAAGGATATGTGCAGGATTTATAATATACCGGAGGGCCCCGCCCTACCAATACAGCACCCGTCAATGTTTGTATGTAGAGATGTCCCTATGTGGATTGATGCCGGTGCGACATGTGTATATATAGATGATAATCTGAAAGTTCACAATGTGGGTAATACCGTTCTCGATGATTTACAGTGCATGAATGCAGACTTTACTGTTGCTTTATCCAGTCAGCAAGGAAGAATTTTTAACTTTTTGAGTGAGATAAGGAAATTCAGATCCACCAAAAGAGATTCGCTTCTTAACATCACCGGACATGTTCTCTCGGTCAGCAACGATGCGAGTGAGATTGCTGTCTCATCATATGGCGGACATGGTCATTTCGGTGATGTAAACCTTCTGATGCTGCGTGCAAGTTGTGGGGAAGTCTATAGCTGGAGTCCATATCCTGAGCATGAAAGGCAATACAATTCTCTCCCTTCGAACGCCTTATCACCTGACGGCAAACTGTTGGCAGTCTCTGTTTATGGCTCCAATTGCATATGCTTAGTTGAGACTGCGGCCAACAATATTCTGCGCAGACTGAGCCTTCCTGCTGAAATCAGTTTTGGAGACAATATAGGCATATTGAAGTTTACGCAAGATGCAGAGTATCTTGCCATATTGACAGGAAGCTATATTACACCTTCAAACGGTCCTGGTCCAAATGTTTATGTATATGACATAAGAAGAGATCATTTCATAGAAGTTGTAAACAATATAGATAACTATGATGAAATCTCTCTTGAATATAATATTGCTGTTCCGTCATCATGCAACAGATATCTCTGCCTGGACAATACAATATTTGATGTCATAGGGAAGAATGTAGTTGCTGAGGCAGATACCGATAAGGCTTTCGGTGACAAGAGGTACTTTGATGTCCTGTCTCCGTCAACGCCGGATGTATACGCACGTGCAACTCACTTTAATCTTGTCACGCATGAACTTAGGATAGTTGAAGAGAATAAGTATCTTATGGCAATTTCTCCTTCTGGACTTTTTTACTATTATGTGGAGGAAGGGAAACTGTATATGAGCAGGCTTAATGAGTTCGGTAAAAAAATATACCTTAGAGATCATGTCCTCAAAGTTTATCCGGCTCTTGATGACAGATATATTTACATATTGGATTCGACTGCGCACTATGTGTTGTATGATACTCATGCTCATGAGGACCTTCAGGTTGCTACAAAAGGCATAGTCGCGCATACAGGCAGATTGGGCATAAAAGTATGCGCCAAAGGACTGGTTGTATTTAATGACGATAATTCAATGCTGTCATTGTTCGAACCTGATAAGAAATACCGCGTCAACAAGCCTGCATTTACGTCTTTTGTGAGACGGTGGGACCTTGTTGATAAGGTCCGCAAGGATGCTGCTGCGGTATGCCCGATGTGTGGTAGACAAATCGATTATAAGGACTTTTTGTTCTGTAACCTGAAAGAATATTCGCCCTTGCATGTTGACTGTTCCGATTGGGATGACAGTAAACTGAAAGGGCACCATTGCCCACACTGCGCTGCTGAAATCCAGTTCACGCCATATATCATATGATGATTTGTTGTTGAGAACTTATCTATGATCCGATATCTATTTGCATATCTAAAGAAGATGAGACTGACGGACAAAACAATCAGAGATGTTATCGGATAGGTGATTCCGAAGATTATCCAACTTTTGACACCTAAGTAGTTATACTGACTTGTTAATTTTTAGATTACTAGCAACTTTCAAGTCTCTCCAAAATGTTCTTTGTCACCATCTCAGGGTGCATGAACCAGTCCAGTGCCCAAACGTGCATTAGTTCCCATCCCAGCTTCTTAAGTACGGATGGCTGGACAATCTCACGATCTCTAGCTGTTTTCAGTCTGTAGTATCCTTCTCCATCGCATATTATACCAAGTATATATTTCTCAGGGTCTACCGGATCAATGACAGCTATATCTATGCGGAAATGCGATGTGCCAACAGAAGTATTCACCTCATATCCCTTCTTTTTAAGGCATGCGGCAATCTGATGTATCAGATTTTCATTCCTTTCTTTGTCACCGCTGTTGCTATTTATTGCCGTCTTTTCTTGTTGTGCAAACTGAATAAAGCGTTTGAGTCCCAGTACACCATCTGCCTGTGTGCGACGTTCGTCGATTTGCTCTGGGGTAAGTGTTGAGAAAACTTTCATCTCATATCGAGCACGTGATACAGCCACGTTCAGTCGTCTTTCGCCGCCAGCTTTGTTCAGTGGGCCAAAGTTCATTGACACATGTCCGTCTTTGTCAGGACCGTAGCCAACAGAGAAAAGTATTACATCTCTTTCATCGCCTTGTACGTTTTCAAGATTCTTCACAAAGAGTGGTTCGGCGCTTTGTCTGTTCTGTAGCTCCAGTTCCGGATGTCTCGACAATTTTTCGGCAAGTATATCTTCTATCAGGTCGCTTTGCTGTCTTGAAAAAGCCACAATTCCTAAACTGCGTCCAGGTTCGCGGCTAAGCCTGTTGATAGCCTCGTCAGTAATAGCTTCAGCCTCGGCAGTGTTTGTCCTTGTTTTACCATAGTCATAGTAGCCTTCAACTTTCTGCCATGTGACATGTGACTTCATATCATCGGCTGAAGGGAAAGTTATCAGTTTGCTGTCGTAATAGTTCCTGTTGCTGAATGTGATGAGGCTTTCATGTTTTGAACGGTAGTGCCATCCTAAATATCGGGTAGGCATAGAAAGCGAGATGCAGTCATCGAGAATGCTTTCAAGGTCATCCAGGTCGGCATTATCTTCATCTGTTGTATTAACGCTAAAGAAACTTGTTGGTGGCATCTGTTTGGGGTCACCAACAATGACAGCAGTCTTTGCACGTGCGATTGATCCGATTGCCTCACTTGTCGGCATCTGACTGGCTTCGTCAAATACCACGATGTCGAACTTCGGTCCGTTCATGTCAATATATTGGGCAACACTTAACGGACTCATAAGCATGATTGGGCATAAGCGGGGGAGCAGGTTTGGCATATGGTCTATGATATTCCTGATGCTTGCCCCACGTCCTTTGCTGCCAATTCGCTTACGTAACAACGTAAGTTCAGCACTCAGTTCCTGATCGCGTGTGTCAAGTGGTATGTTTGACGCCAGCCTTGCAACAAGTTCCTTACGTGTAAGATTTTGGAATTCCGAGTTCAGCGCTGTGTATTTATCGATGACTTGTTCGAACAGCAATCCATTGAATGAGCTGAGAGTTATATCGGTTTTTATAATAGCTTCAGCTGTTCCCTTGTAATATGCAGCCATGAATGCATCTTTTATGTAACAAGGGGATGCACCATCAAGATACAGCCCTACGGCCTCTCCAAGTTTTGCTTCGTATAAGACATTTAATAAGTCTGCATATTTCTGCCATAGAGGGAGCTGGTTGAGGTTGTCATTCCACCTGTCTACCGCATCAGCTAATGCATCAATGTCTTCAAATAAATCATCATTTATGTTTGCAACAGCAAGGAATTTCTTGAACTTGTAGTCATTTTCAATATACTGACGTGTCGTTTTCAATGTCATTGACATCTTCTGGGCACGTTCAATCTGCTGTTTGATACTCTTTACTGCAGGTATTAACGTTGGCAGCAGTTTTTCAACCGTATCATTTGTTGCATATGCTCTGGCATATCCGCTACTCTTATCCTCTCGTTTTCTGGGCATCATACCGAAAAGAGGATATTCTTTTGGTTCGCAGCCCAATATACTGTTGGCAGATTCAAGCGACATTATTCTGCAGCACACTTCCTCAGCATCTGCAAGTGTCATCTCCTTGAAGAAGTCGGTATGAAGCTCAAGTGGTTTGGTGTCGAGCGATATATATCTTTCAATGCATTCATATAGAGAAAGTTCGCCTTTCTGTCTGCGGTGCAGTGCATTGATATAGCCTACCAGCTGGAGACGTTGGCTATACAGACTATCGGAAACACGTTTGTATTCCTCTTCGTTGCTGGTGGCAGAAACGTCGATTGATTTTTGTAATTGCGCAAGGAAATTCTTCTTGTCCATTTTGTTTGAGTGCAACTCAAGACAGAAAGGAGCCAGACCAATATTTTCCAGACGCGACTGTACAACTTCGAGTGCAGCCTTCTTTTGAGCGACGAAAAGCACTCGCTTGCCGTGGTATACGGCATTGGCAATCAGGTTTGTTATAGTTTGTGATTTTCCCGTTCCCGGAGGCCCGAACAAGACGAATGAACGTCCTTGTTCCGTCTCAACAACAGCCTCAAGCTGTGAAGAGTCTGCATCCACCGGTATTGCCAACATATCGGGTCTTATACGTGTATCCAGATCTCTCGCATCTGCCTGGGGAATATTATCCTTCACAAGCAGCCTGCCTTCTATGAGACTGCGCACCAAGTCGCTGCTCACCACCGCTTGAGAATGTTTATGTATATCATGCCACATGACAAACTTGGTGAAAGAAAATATGCCAATTACCGAATCTTCTTCAACCCTCCAATTTTCATATTCCTTTATTGACTGTCTGACAGTATGCAGAACAAGGTTTACGTCAACGCCTTTGTTATCCTGTGGCAAAGGATTCAGACCATTAATCTCAATCTCAAAGTTCTGCTTAAGGAACTCTATGAGTGTCATGTTGAGCATGGTCTCTTCGTCGCGGCGGTGTATCTCGTATCTGTTTTTTCCAAGCGACACCATATCCACCGGCATAAGCAACAATGGGGCAGTGTACTCCTTGCCACCAATGTTCTCCTGCCATTTCAAACTGCCAAGAGTGAGAAAAAGGGTATTGGCTCCGCTCTCCTCCAGATTTGTTCGCATTGAACGATATATGGGCTTCAATTCCTTTTGCTCAAGCACAATCTCTTTCCCGTCAAACAACTCATCCTCCAGTGTCGCAATGTTGTCATGAGAGAAGGGGATAGCGTTGCCACGCACCTTCATGTTAAGCAAATTATTACGCAATGTAAGGTCCAGAAGCTTGCGCTCCCAGATCATCAGCTTGGCATTATTAACCTCAACTGCATATTCGTTGCAAATTTGCTGCAACATTTCCTCAACAGCTGCAGCATGACTATGCAGGTTACTGATTTGTTTGTTCATCTTAACCTTACCGGCACTATCAAGAGATTGTGCCGACAAGGTGTTTGCAAGAACTTTTGCCAATTCTGTGCTGTGTTGGAGAATCTTGTTGATTTCTTTCATCCTAGGGTTTACTTTGTTTGAATGGCATCAATTACATTGCCATGTTCGTCAACTTCAACACGTATTCCTGTGTTTACATGTTCGCCACGCTGCTTGTTGTAATTGTATAAGTATCCTTTTTGAGGATTTCCGTTTATATCGACTGTTGTGTAACGTTCAACCCTATATAGCTCGCGAGGTGTAACCCCTAATGTCTTGTAGAGCTTATCGGCGATAGTTTCGTGTATTATCTTAAAATTGTTATCTACCGCACCACGTACAGCATCAAGTAATGACATGTTGCCCTTGTTTGCATCATATTTTTGCATTACCACCTCTTTTTTACGCGAACGGAATGGTACACGATACATTTTTGAACCGTCCTCGTTCTGTATCTCGGCTATAGCATTTGTGTCAGGCATTGTGCGTAATGCAGGGCTACCATACAAATTGAACATAAGCACTGTGCCCAGCGTGATCTCATCTTCCTCAATTGCACGGCTGCTGTTGTAGTAGTCGCACTTTGCCTTGAGGAAGGCCTCGCCTGCGCTCATTGTACCAATACACTGGTACTCCGCAAAGCGTGCCATGAAGGTCTCGGAATATGCAGCAGGCTGTATGCGCCAGGTTGCATCGTGCTGGAAGTTTCCGCATTTTCCCATTGCAGGCACGCATGCGCCTGAGTAGAGCATCACCTCATTCTCGTACAAAGCAGTGAGCAACATGCTCTGCTTGCGAGTATATTTTATGTAGCGACCGCCCCAGCAGGCAACGGTGTTGAAAATCTTTGCATTACTCTCCTTCAGCATGTAGGTGGAGAATGCCAGATCGTTGCTGTAGAAACCGCTCATCTGTGGGTCACATGCACCGTGCAGGTTAAACACCAGCATGTCGGCCTCGCTGAGCGAACTGTAGTACCTTTCGCGCAGATCGTCATCCATGTTTACTACCACCTCTGGGCTGATGTACATGTTATCAAGCACTACGTTCTCTTCTGCCTCCATACACTCGGTAGGCAGGTTGCGCGACATTTCGCGGCTTGCAGGAATCCAGTCCTCGTTCGATGTCATTACCGCACGGCCAATTGCAATGCCCTCTTCGTCAAGTTCAATTACCCTGTCAAAATAGCCGCCAAGGTCATCTTCAATGGTAGAGCTCATTTTGCCCGTCTCAAGTGGCAGACGTGCTACGTTGCAACGTGCCTTGTTGAAATCAAGGAAATCAAGTTCCAGCATACCATAGAAGCAGTAGTAAAAGTCTGCATAAACCTTCGCCTGGTATTCCTCGTCACCCCATGGGCTTGGGTTGAAGCATGGGTTATCTTCGCATGGTTGCGGAATGACATCGTTTCCGCCGACAATGAACAACGACAGCTTTGGGCCGGTGGCAATCCTGTTGTCCTTACAGTACTGCTGCAGCACGTCGCTATAGTCCATCCAGCTGGCTTCGCCAATTTCATCCTGATAGTCGGCTATGTCAAGCAGATACCAATTGAAGCCAATTCCTTTGCTGCGTTGAATAAATATGTCTACTATTTTTTGTGCAGCCTGTCTGTTGACGCCATATTTC
>JAEIGA010019267.1_pt1 | contig 10407 bp, 8 predicted proteins | sample 9270691 | NCBI WGS metagenome assembly JAEIGA01 (sample SAMN17057246, study PRJNA624740) | gut metagenome | biome: biome; isolation source: fecal sample | host: Bos grunniens | place: China: Xizang | collected 2019
ATTAACAAGTTTACCTAAATTAACTACATTTCCAAAAGATTCGTCTATGCTACTTCTTGTTGCTTTCCATAAGTCATAACCTCCTTCTCCTCCTGGACGGTTAGAAGAAAAATAAAGAGTCAATTCATCAGAAGAAATTGCGGGGTGGAAGTAGTTAAATGCTGTATCACCAAGATCAATCATTATAAATGGAGACTGTTCTTCTTCGCTCTCTTCTTGTTTTTTACTTTTCTTACCCTTTTTGTCTTTATCCACAGGCTTAGTCATATAGATGGCACAATTAAGTTGCTCTCTTTTTAAGATAAGACAGCGTGAGAAATAAACATTTTGAGTAGTTGAGCCTTTGGCATATACAAGTTCCCCTTCGTTTGCTTCGGTGTTTATTTGCTCTATTCCAATTAAGTTAGGTTCACTAAGTTCTCCATTCTTGATTTTAGCACTTGTGTATATGTTTGAGAAATATTCTCCTGTCCAAACATCAACTTCTTCGCTCATTTCAGTAGGTCGAGAAGATGTGAAAATAACTTCATTTTCTTCTTCTGAGGCTGAGAATTTTGGTCCCCATTCATTCCATTCTGTATTGACGTTTTTCACCTCTACAACTTCGTGTCGAGTAGGATTATTCATCCATTTCTTTGCCAAATCAATGGATTGTAATCTTCTTTTAGCCAATGCATCATCAGGAACTAATTTTAAATATTCTTTATAGTTATATTCCGCAGCGTCCCACTCACTATTAAACTTTTGAATGTCTGCCATATACAAGAATATCTTTGGCTGAACATCATAATACTTTGCCTTGACCAATCTTTGATAGGTTTTTACTGCCATTTTTTGGTCATTCATATAGCGATAACACTCTGCTTGTTGGAACATTATCCTATTTTTTTCTTCTCTATTGCCTTTAATTTTTGTGTAAGCTTCTTTATATAAATCCACAGCAGTGATATACTGTTTGTTTTCAAAAGCCTCATCAGCTAATTCTGTCAAACTTCTCTTTTGAGCAAACACATTAACACTTGCAATTATCAAAAAGAAAAAAATTACTTGTTTTAGTTTCATATACTTAATCAGTTTTTTAACAAAAATTGAAAGAAAATTACTCTAACAGACTACAAAAATACAACTTTTCTGTTAATTCCTAAGAAAATATAGTCATTTTTTCAGCTCAATGAGTCTATTCTGTTTGCGAAAGAGTGTTTTCTTGTTGTTTTATGACGTAAATATCTTCGTTTGCAGCTTTCATTAGATACTTTTCCCTACCATATCTTTCTTTTGCTTTGATATTTTTTTCTAAGTCCGCAATTCTAATGCTATCTTGTTGAATTTCTTCCAATATAAAGTTCTTTTTTTTCGCGACCTCTTCATATTGCTTTTTTACCTTATAGCGATATGTAATGTTGTTATTGGGAGAAAACAAAAATAGAATAACAAAGATAATACCTGTTAAAACAAACTTATTTAAAAGAATCTTTACAACCTTGTTTTCCTTAAAAGAAGATATGTTCATTATATAATTTTTTTATCGTAAAGGTCAATTAATGTTTCTCCATTAGTAAGCCAATAAGTATTTAGGCCAATTTGCTTTGCACCTTCAAGGTGTTGAGGAGAATCATCTATGAATAAAGTTTCTTCTGCTTTGATTCCTGCATCATCAAGAACGAATAGAAACGATTCAGGGTGAGGTTTTCTTCTGTGAATCTCATTTGAGAAATACGCTTTATTGAAAACACAAGAAAATAAATCAAATCCTAATTGACGCTCAAAGTCTTTTTTCAAAAATTCTATGTGTAGTTCGTTTGTGTTAGAGAATAAAAATAACTTATACTTCAATTTCAAAATACCAAGCAGTTGAATAATTTCTTTTGGTAGGTTCAGAATCATAGAAAACCAAGCCTTATCGATTTGTTCATCAGTAATAGGGACTTGTATTAACTCTCTAATTCCGTCTCTAAATTCTGCAATACTACAATTCCCTTCTTCAAAAGTATCAATTATAGGAACTTGTTTTGCTTGCGTGTAAATTTTATCAAAATTCTCTATTCCGAAACTTTTAAACGTTTCTATAACTTTGTGATAACTTACATCAAGTATCACCCCGCCCATATCTAATAATAAATTCTTTATCATCTTAATTTTCTTCTTTATTTCCGTAATGATTCCAGCCTTGTGCTTTCAATTCTATTGTAGTATTTTGAGGTGTAACCAACTGACAACCTAATGATTTATCAGTTATATGACCTATAACGTGAATATTCTCGTTTTTTTGTATCTTTTCGTAATCTTTTTGATTGATTGTAAAAAGCAATTCATAGTCTTCGCCACCGTTTAAGGCACCTGTGTCTGCCAAAATTTTAAATTCTTCAAACGTTTTTGAAGTTCTATAATCAATAGGAAGTTTTTCTAAATATATTTCGCAACCTACCTCAGACTGTTTGCAGATATGTAGAGCTTCTGAGGCAAGTCCGTCAGAAATATCTATCATTGAGGTAGGAATAATGCCTTCTTCTTCAAAAAAGTCTATGATTTTTTTCTTTGCCTCAGGTTTTAATTGACGACCAACCTCATATTCGTAATCTTTGAGTTGAGGTTGAGAATTAGGATTTACCAAAAAAGCCGCTTTTTCTCTTTGTAATACCAACAAACCAGCGTAAGCAGCACCTAAATCTCCTGTTACACACAAAAGATCATAAGGCTTTGCTCCATTTCTTTTTACAATTTTTTCTTTTTCTCCTTCGCCTATAACAGTAATTGAAAGAAACATTCCTGCGGCAGAGCTTGTTGTGTCTCCTCCAACGACATCTACTCCATATTTCTCACAAGCAAGATAAATCCCCGCATACAATTCTTCTAATGCTTCAACGCTATACCTATTGCTAACGGCTAATGAAATTGTTATTTGCTTAGGACGAGCATTCATTGCGTAAATATCAGAAAAATTAACCACGCATGCCTTATATCCTAAATGCTTTAAAGGAGTGTAAACCATATCGAAATGCACTCCTTCTGTCATTATGTCGGTAGAAACTAAGACTACCTTTTCTTTATATTCCAAACAAGCAGCATCATCGCCAATTGAAAGGATTGTACTACTATTTTTGATTTGTCTTTTTTCTTCTGGGTTAAGTCTGTCTATCAATCCAAACTCTCCCAAACTTTCTAATTCTGTTCTTTCACTCATTTAACAAAATGCTTTGCTTTTAGAGTGCAAATATATGAATAATTTTACATTTTAAGTACAATACTTACCCAAAGGTTGTTGCTTGATATGTTTGAGAAATGCTCTTTTTTAGTAAATCCTGTAACGGTTGTGATTCCTTTGTGAGCAATAAAGTTATAGTCAAGACTGATTCCGACTGCTCTTTGACCAACGTGAGCTTCTTCTGCTTTGTTAATCCACCACGTAATGCCGATAGGAACAACTGTGTTCAAAGAATTTAGTGCTAAGTTAGGTTTATACTCTTCTCTTTCATCTTTTATTGTATGCAAAAAACTGTTATACTGTCCTCCAATGCCAACAGAAAACTCAAAATCAAAGTTTTTTACTCTATAAAATACGTAAGTGATTTCTAATTTGCTACCATAACTTCTAAGTTCGGCGTATTGATCCTCATGAGCACTAACCGAAGGTGCGGAAGAAGCAAAACTTTCTGTCAAGATAGCAAATCGATCTTTGAAATAATAGCCAAATCCAAGCGTAAAGCCCGTTTGCATAATAGGATTAAACTCTTTGTATTCTGGATAATAGGTCTTGATAGAAGCATTTAAATCATCAAAATTGCTAAAAAAACCCATAGTAAATCCTGCTGTTGAAAGGAATCCAGAACTCTTTGCTTTTTCTTGCGAAAACAAAGAAATATTTGCACAAAGCAAAGAAATAATTAAAAAAAACGCTGATTTTTTCATAATACCATTGTGTTATTGATTTTTTATTTAAAACAATCTTTAATCACAATGGTTCAAAGGCTACATATTATTTCTCTTTATCCCACTCGCTCCAAGCCTTGTTGTATTTATCTAAGTTCTTTGATTTGCCAAAGTCAAACATATTGTAATCTTTCATTTCTTCAAAAGATTTGTAATTTTGAATGGCTTCGTCTTTTTCTTCTTGTTGATGTTTGTGATGATGATAATATGCAATTAAAAGATAGATTCCAAGCAATAATCCTAAGCCTATTACAATAAAGTAAAGCAAATTATCTAATATATAGTTTTCATAATTATTAGGCGTTACTTTTATTCCTTTGTCAAAGACTATTCTAAGCAAGAGAGGCACTATAACACAACTGATAAGTAAAGCGATGTTAATTTTTTCTTTTCTTTCTTTGTTTTTAATTAGTTTTAAATCAATAAAAGAAAACTTTTTTGCAACTCCCATTCTAAATACCGATGCAATCAATAGCGGAGTTACAACAATATTTGTTACCTCGACAATAGCGGCTTTATTAGTTATTGGAAAGAAAATTATAAGAATTATTAAACTTCCTATTATAGATGGATAGATGATGTTTGTTTTAACTTGTTTTTTGAGGTTTTCTTGACAAGGATTGATTATTCCAACAATGATTTCTCTAAGAAAGTACATTCCGAAACCAAGTATTATAAACATAATTATCACAAAGATGACTTTCATTACATCAGAAGGGTAAGTAAGTCCAATAAAATCTGTCACCAAATTAAATCCCCAAAGATAAAATATGTGTCCACAAATGAAACTATCGCAAAATCGTATGAAACTACAAATAATTATCCAAAATAATATGCGTTGTATCCATATCTTTTTTGATTTCCAACGAACTAAAAGCACAATTGAAAGGAAAAACAAAAGGACCAATAGAATAATACCACTTCCGAATATGTTAATTACGTTATCGGCACTTTGCCAAACTTCGTATGAAACAGCAGAAGTAAGAGTGCTGAAATCTAAATAGGAACTATAAACAATAACAGGTACATCGTAAGAAAAGGCTTGTAGGATTGTGGAAATTTGCACCACAGCAAATACAAAAATATAAGCAATTACAAAACTGATTGAGTTGTTTATTATTTTCTCCATTTATACCAAAACATTCTGTCTTTTACTTGCTTATCAAGAATTGAGATTATCTCTTCTGACATTTTGATAAATATTCCAAGGTCATTGTCTTCCAACCAACGTTTGCCATCTTCTTCTTTTCTACACGCTGCTGAAAAGTTTATTAAGAACTCATCGTTTGAGCGAAGCACCCATTGCACGGCTTTTTTCTCACCGTCCATTGCGTTACTCAATACTCCGAGCACTCCAAAACCATTATCAAAAAGCCAATGCAAAGCCTCTACGTCACCTCTTACGGCATTGCTCCAAGCAGCAAGCTCAGGAAAACCGTTATCAATTAAGAACTGAAAAAATTTCTTGTTTCCTTTAAGAGATTCAAGCAATACAATCAATATTTTTATGTCGTAATGTAAGAGGCTTTGCATAATTTTTATCTTAATTTAGCATCTAATTTTTGTTCAAAAGTCTTTAAGAGTTTTGACATTATAGCTTCGATTTGTTTATCGGTCAAAGTCTTTTCATTATCTTGAAGAACAAAACTCAAAGCATATTGTTTGTGTCCCTCAGGAAGTTTATCGCCTGTGTAAACATCAAATAAAGAAACTTTTTTCAACAATTTCTTTTCGGTTTGATATGCCAAGGCTTCCATCTCTGCGAAAGAAACCTCTTCTTTTACCACCAACGCCAAATCTCTTCTTACTTCTGGGAACTTAGAAATTTCTTCATATCTCACACTCTTTGAAGGAATGTAACGATAAAGCAAAGTCCAATCCACATCTGCATAGAAAACACTTTGTTTTATATCCCATTTCTTGCAAAGTCCAGGACGTAGCATACCAACTGTTGCAATAGTTTTCTTGCTGTCCTTTGCAACATAAGCCAAAGCATAAAGATACGATTCGTTTTCTATCTGTTTGAGTTCAAAACGAGTCATATTCACTCTCAACTCAGAGAAAATATTCAATAAAATATTCTTTAAATAATAGAAATCCTCATCAACTCTCTTTGCTTGCCAACTTTCGATGCTTTTTCCTGTTGTAAGCATAGCAAGATGTTTATGTTCGGTGTAGCGTTTAGTTATATCCTCTGCCTCAAAGCCCTCAATATTCTTTTCATAGCAGTTTCCAAACTCAAACAATCTCAAATCCGAAGTCTTTCTGTTGATATTATAAGAAATAGTCTCTAATTGACCATAAAGAAGAGTTTGTCTCATTTGACCAAGGTCTTTGCTCAAAGCATTTAACACCAAAACAGATTTTTCTTGTGGGAAGTCTTGATTGTTTTCGTAATAAGAAATCTTTGTAAGAGAGTTGTTCATTGTTTCGTTAAAGCCCTTTGCGGCCAACATATCCGAAACAAAAGCCTGTATTTTCTCAGGATTAGGTTTTGCAGACGAAGAAATACAATTTTTCATACTTGAAGAAATCTCAACATTGTTGTATCCATATATACGAAGTATTTCTTCAATCAAATCACACTCTCTTGTAACATCAACTTTGTTTGTTGGCACAACAGCAGTCAAACCCTCTTCTGTGAAAACAGTTTCAATATTCAATTTATTCAATATATTCTTAACTGTTTCTCTCTCTATTTTCTTTCCGATCAAACTATCCATTCTCTCAAACGAAAGTTCAATTTTCTTAGGCTCAATTTTTTCAGGATAAACATCAACAATCTCAGAACAAATCTTACCACCCGCAACCTCTTTTATCAAAAGAGCAGCACGTTTCAAAGCATAAAGAGTGATATTAGGGTCTGCACCTCTCTCATATCTGAAAGAAGCATCTGTTTTCAAAGTATGATACTTCGCAGCCTTACGAATCACAACAGGATCAAAGTAAGCACTCTCGATAAGCACATCAACAGTCTTTTCATTCACTCCCGAATCCAATCCTCCGTATATTCCACCCATACACATTGCCTCTTGACTGTTGCAAACCATTGCTTCCTTACCATTAAGCTTTCTTTCCACTCCGTCAAGGGTAACAAAAACAGTATCTTTTTCAAGAGCCTTTACGTTGATTTCTTTACCCTTCACTCTTGAAAAGTCAAAAGCGTGAAGCGGTTGCCCAACTTCCATCAAGACATAATTAGTTACATCGACAATATTATTAACAGGTCGCAAGCCTATCGCTCTTAGACTATCTGCTAACCACTTTGGAGACTCTTTTACCTCAACTCCTTTCACCACAACCGCACTATATCTCTTGCAAAGTGTAGTATCAATATTTATATTAACGTTTTCGCTTGTTTCTTCAACCTTAAACTCCTCAACACTTGGAATATTCAAAGACTTATCTTCGCTTTTTTGACTTTGAAGCAAAGCAACCAAATCTCTTGCCACACCAATATGAGAAGTAGCATCAGAACGATTAGCCGTAAGTCCTATTTCAAAAACATAATCCTCCTCAATATTGAAATATTCCTTAGCAGGAGTTCCAACCTTTGCACTTGGGTCTAAAACTAATATACCATCGTGATTATCACTCAAACAAAGTTCTTTTTCAGAGCATATCATACCTTCGCTTGGCTCACCTCTAAGTTTGCTTTTCTTTATTTCAAAACACTCTCCGTTTTCTTCATAAATCTTTGCTCCTATTGTAGCGACAATAACCTTTTGTCCTTCTGCTACATTTGGTGCTCCGCAAACAATATTCAAAGGCTCCTCACCTCCAACATCAACCTTTGTTATATGAAGGTGGTCAGAATTTGGGTGCATTACGCAAGACAATACCTCTCCAACATAGAAATTTCTTAATCCACCCTTAATACTTTCAACCAATTCTACATCTTCAACTTCCAATCCCCCAAAAGTCAAAAGGTTTGCAACCTCTTCGGCAGAGAGATTAGTATCAACATAGTTTTTTAACCAATTATATGATATTTTCATCTTTCAATAGTTTTTTTATTTTATTAGGTCCATTTCACCAATCAAATGAGATGCACCAGCAAATTTGTCAATTATAAATAAACAATAACGAATATCCAAAGAAATATTTCTGCATTGAGAAGAATCATACATAATATCGCTCATTGTTCCTTCCCAATTTCTGTCAAAGTTAATACCTATAAGATTTCCATCTTTATCCAAAACAGGACTTCCAGAGTTTCCTCCTGTTGTGTGATTACTTGCAATAAATGCAACAGGCAATTCCCCATATTTATTAGCATATTGACCATAGTCCTTATTATTATAAAGTTGTTTCAACTTAGGTTCAACCACATAATCATAGATTTCAGGATTTTCTTTCTCCATAATACCCTCAATAGTAGAGAAAGCCTCGTAAGTAATCGCATCTTTTGGCTGATAAGTCTTTATGTTTCCATAAGCAACTCTCAAAGTAAGATTTGCATCAGGGTAAAACTCTTTCTTAGTATCCTTTTTCATTATACCATCAACATAAACCCTATACAAACTATCTAACTTATTGTCATAAGTTGCCAAAGCAAATCTATCTTTTTCCATATATTGTCCCCAAATAGGTAAGAACAATTCAACCGCAGGGTCGTTTATCAATTTCTTAACGTTTTTAGGTTTGAAATTCTTTAATAATTTTTCTGCTTGTTGAGGATTTGACAAGAAAGAAGACTCATAAACCTTTGCAAAGAACTCTTCTGCTTTTCCATCGTTGTGATTTTCTATTAAATCTCTTAGCCAATAATGACTCTTCTTAGCATAATCATAGTAGAAAATACTCATTGTTTTTACAAATATCTCTTTATCTACTTTGCGATGATTCACATAGTCTTTTGAATAATAATTTTGAAGAGAATTATAAAACTTTTCTGTCAATGCAACAATCTCAGCCTCATTCTTTCCATTTTTTTCAGATAAGGAAATAATGTTTGCCACACTTCTCACTTGATTCATCAAATCCGAAGCAAATATTGCCTCACTCAAATAGGTATAAGAAAGATTTAAATCCTTTATATCAGCATAAGTTTTCTTTAATTGAGCAAGTACATCTCTATATTTTTCTTTGTCTTGTGCCCAAGCGTTAAAATCTTTCTCAAATGCTTTCTTCTTTTCTATTGCGTTCAATCTCTTTAAGCCTCTAACCTCGCCTTGCCACTTTTTCCAACCGTTTGCAACCGAAGCAACCTTTGAAGCATATCTCAATCTTTGAGCAGGACTCTCGTTCATTGCTCTGTTATAAACATCTAATCTTGCTGTTCTTAATTTAATTCTTGTAGGGTCTTCAACGTTTTGAACATAATCCACCGCATCAGAAGTAAGGAATTGCTTAGTTGTTCCAGGATAACCAAACACAAAAGTGAAATCCCCTTCATTTACTCCTTTAATGTTTATCTTTAAGTGTCTCTTTGGAGTATAAGGCACATTGTCTTTTGAATACTCAGCAGGCTTTCCGTCTTTGTCCGCATAAACTCTAAATACCGAAAAGTCTCCTGTGTGTCTTGGCCACATCCAATTATCAGTATCTCCTCCAAATTTACCAATATTGCTTGGCGGTGCACCAACTAAACGAACATCTTTAAACACTTCATTAACATACATAAAATATTGATTGCCGTAATAGAAAGGTTTAATCACAGCAGTATAGTGATTGTCCTTTGTTGCCTTTGCTTTAACTTTTTCGATGTTTGCTTCAATCAAAGTTTGTCGCTTTTGCTCTGTCATATCATCGCCTACTCCCTCCAAAACTCTTGACGTTACATCTTCCATATAAACCAAACGTGTTATAGTCAATCCTCTGCACGGCAATTCTTGCTCACGGCTCATAGCCCAAAAACCATTTGTAAGATAATCTCTTTCAACCGTTGAATGAGAAACAATAAAACTATAACCACAATGATGATTTGTTAGCAAAAGACCTTGGCTTGAAACAAATTCGCCTGTACAACCTGTGCCAAAAAGCATCACTGCATCTTTCAAAGAAGCGTTATTCACATTGTAAATATCTTCTGCACTGATACGCATACCATTTTTTTGCATATCAGCCTCCTTTTTCTTCAACAAAAGAGGTAACCACATTCCCTCATCTGCAAATAAATTTGGCATAATCATTGAAATAGCCAAACCAATCAACAATAATTTTTTCTTCATACTAAAATTAACTAATTACTCAATTTGCAAATATACAAAAAAAAGAAAAATCGCCGCCCAAGTCCTGGAAAAAAATAACACAAATATGTTTTTTAAAAAAAATATCTTTTGCGTTACTATCTTTTTTCTATTTCTTTTCTATTGTTATATATATATTATTTATTACATATTGACATTTTGTCAATTTTTGATTGACGATTTATCAATACTTGATTGACTACTTGTCAATACACGATTGATGATTAGTCAATGTTTTATTGACGATTCGTCAATTTCTTGCTTTTAGGTTTCATAATACAAGATTAAA
>JAEIGA010019268.1_pt1 | contig 10407 bp, 8 predicted proteins | sample 9270691 | NCBI WGS metagenome assembly JAEIGA01 (sample SAMN17057246, study PRJNA624740) | gut metagenome | biome: biome; isolation source: fecal sample | host: Bos grunniens | place: China: Xizang | collected 2019
CAAAATATGCCGTCATTTCCGCTCCGATACAGAGATTAGACTTGCACGAAAGAATCAAGGGGAGTATAGTTTCGCCCCGAAATGAAAGCGCTCGTCAAGACCAAAGCCGATAAAGGACTGGAACTCATTGATGTGCCGATGCCTGAAGTCGGTCCGAATGATGTTCTCATCAAGATACACAAGACCGCCATCTGCGGCACCGACCTGCACATCTGGAACTGGGATGCCTGGGCCCAGCAGACGATTCCTGTGGGTATGCACGTGGGGCATGAATTCTGCGGTGTCATCGAGCGTGTGGGGTCTGCCGTGACTGAGTACAAGCCAGGCGATGTTGTATCCGGCGAGGGTCACATCGTCTGCGGCCACTGCCGCAACTGCCGCAAGGGGCTCTTCCACCTCTGCCCGAACACCAAGGGTGTAGGCGTAAACCGCGCCGGCTGCTTTGCCGAATACCTTTCCATTCCGCAGAACAACGTTATCCGCATCCACAAGGACATGACCATGGAGATTGCCTCCATTCTCGACCCCCTGGGTAACGCCACCCACACCGCCCTTTCCTGGGATCTCGTGGGTGAGGATGTTCTCATCACTGGTGCCGGTCTCATCGGCTCCATGGCCGCAGCGGTGTGCAAGAAAGCCGGCGCACGCACGGTCACCATCACGGATGTGAGCGACTACAAGCTCAACCTTGCCCGCACCATGGGGGCAGACCGCACGGTCAACGTGCTTTCCGGCGATAGCATTGCCGCTGCCCGCGAAGATCTTGAAATTGCAGAGGGCTATGGTATCTGCCTTGAAATGAGCGGTGCTCCCGCCTGCCTCAAGGACATCATCACCCATTCTGCCTACGGCGCCTGCATCTCCCTGCTGGGCATCCAGCCCGGCGGCTCCGGCATCGACTGGAACACCTTTGTGTGGAAGGGGCTCAAGATGAAGGGTATCTACGGGCGTGAAATGTTCGGCACCTGGCAGAAGATGGATGCCATGCTGCGCTCCGGGCTCGATGTTTCCCCCATCATCACCCACCGCCTGCACTACACAGAATTCGAAAAGGGCTTCGAGGTCATGAACTCCGGCAAATCCGGCAAGGTGGTCCTCACCTGGGCAGAATAAACAGCCAAGGCGCAACTTTCATTCACCAGGCACCGGGATTTTTCCCGGTGCCTTTGTTTTCTGAGGACTTGAAACTGACAAAAAATTAACATTTTTTTCTGATTTGCGCTTGACGCACTACGAAAAATCAGATATATTGCTCTCGTCTTCGGGACCGGACGTAAAACAGGTCTCCGGGCTCGAAAGGGTCCGATTCATAGGGTAGTTGGGCACCTGGGAGCTGCAAAGCTCCCAGGTGACTTCCTTTCAGGGGGTAAGGATTCCGGAAACTCTCTTCCATAAGCCTCTTATGAGCCCGGAAACCGGCTGGGAATGACCACATATCGACAGGGTTTGTAATAAGTTGGATTTAGGCTAACATTTAGCTTGCAATATCGGGCATCTGTGCTACAATCCGCGCGCGGGGTAAATCCTCCCCGGGTGCTACATCATGAACAAACTCCTTCATATTGCAGCAACTCTGGTTGCTTTTCTCTTCGTTAATGCGGTTCCCGCTGACGCAGCAGGAGAGGCTGAGGCCTCCACTAAAGCCGTGAAGACACCCACCGGAAAAATCGCCTGTTTTGAGGATTTGCGAGGGCGGGTTCTGGCGGTTCCCTCCTCCACCGTGCAGGATATCTATGTAGAGGAACACTATCCGGATATACGTCTCGACCGCTTTGATACAGAAGCAGATATGATGCTTTCCCTGCAGCAGGAGAAGTGCGATGGAGCCATTATGGACGATGTCATCTGCTATGCCCTTGTCCGCAAGACAGAGGGGGTCACCATTCTGCCCGACAGCCCTGTGCCCCCCTGCCAGATGGGTGTGGTGTTCGGCAAGCACAATGCCGAACTCTGCAAGCAATTCAACGCCTTTATCGCCCAGCTCAAGGCCAATGGTGAGCTCCAGCAGATTATGGAACGCTGGATCAAGCATTTCGACACTGCAGAAATGCCCAACCTTCCCTTGCCCACCAAGGGGGAGCCCATCCGCGTGGCTATGGAGCCCTGCACTGAACCCATTGTTTTCATCAAGAATGAGAAGATTGCCGGTTTTGATGCAGAGCTGATTCAGCGATTCTCTGTATACATCAACCGCCCGGTGGAAATTGTGGAAATGGAGTATGACTCGCTCATCGCCTCCACCACAACCGGCAAGGCAGACATGGCAGCCTCCGGCATCCTCATCACCGATGAACGCGCTGAAAGCGTACTTTTCTCTGACCCGTACTACGACAGCCATTCCCGCGTGGCTGTGCTCACCAAAAATGCCGATGCTTCCATTATTGCAGAAAATGCAGGCACACAGAGCCTTGGCATCTGGGGCACCATCAAGCGCAGTTTCGTGCGTAATATCATTGAGGAACGCCGCTACATGCTCCTGTGGGATGGCCTGAAGGTCACGGTCTACATCTCCTTCTTTTCTGCGCTGCTGGGCACATTGCTCGGGGCTGTCATCTGCTACATGCGTATGAGCCGCTGCAAAATATGCAGCTCCTTTGCCCGTATCTACATTGATGTCATGCGCGGCACACCCGTACTGGTGCTGCTCATGATGATGTGCTACGTAGCCTTCACGCAGTTCGACAACACGCCGGTAGCTATCATCACCTTTGCTATGAATTTTGCGGCCTACGTGAGCGAAATGTTCCGCACCAGCATCAGCAGCATCGACAAAGGCCAGACGGAGGCAGGCATTGCGCTGGGATTCTCCCCGGTACGCACCTTCTACCACATTGTACTGCCACAGGCCGTGCGCCGCGTACTGCCCGTATATAAAGGAGAGCTCATCTCGCTCATCAAGAACACCTCCATTGTGGGTTATGTGGCCGTGGCAGACCTCACCCGCGCCTCCTACATCATCCGCGGGCGCACGTTTGACCCCTTCTTCCCGCTTCTCATGGTGGCACTCATGTATTTCCTGATTGCCTGGTTGTTCACCTATATCCTTGACCGCATTGGCAATAAAGTCTGCTGATTTTTTCTGAACGTACACCCCACTTTAGAAAACGATGATTCAAATCAAACACCTTCAGAAAAGCTTTGGCAAGATTGAAGTGCTGACCGATGTCAACCTGAACATCAAATGCGGAGAAGTCATCTCCATCATCGGCCCCTCCGGCACTGGCAAAAGCACCTTCCTGCGCTGTCTCAACCTGTTGGAACAACCCACCGGCGGCAGCATCGTCATCGATGGTGAAGAAGTGCTCAATGGCCGTATCAACACCTCTAAACTGCGCCAGAAAATGGGCATGGTGTTCCAATCGTTCAACCTGTTCAACCATCTTTCTGTGCTGGATAACGTGTGCATCGGGCCGGTGAAGCTGCTGGGCAAGAGCCGCAAGGATGCAGAAGAAAAAGCCATGGAGCTGCTCAAGCTCGTCGGTATGGCCGAAAAGGCCCACGCCATGCCCGATGAACTCAGCGGTGGCCAGAAACAGCGCGCCGCCATTGCGCGCAGTCTCTCCATGGAGCCCGAAATCATCCTCTTCGACGAGCCCACCTCCGCGCTTGACCCCACCATGGTGAGCGAGGTGCTTTCGGTTATCCGCGCCCTTGCCCGCCAGGGCATGACCATGGCCATCGTAACCCACGAGATGAGTTTTGCCCGCGATGTGAGCACCCGTGTGGTGTACATGGACAAAGGCATCATCTACGAAGAAGGCACGCCGCAAGAAATCTTCGAACATCCCAAGCGCGAGCGCACACGCGTGTTTGTGAACCGCATACGCGATTTCCATTTCGCTTTCCACAGCCCGGACTACGACCGCTTCCTGCTCAAATCCGAATGGCAGGCATACTGCAACAAGTATTTCCTTACGCGCGAGAGCATGCGGAAGGCCCAGCTCATCGGTACGGTGCTGTTCCGCAACCTGCCGCTGGACAAGGGGACTCTTGATTTCTACTTCCGATACTCTGAACAGACGCGAGAAATGAGCATGGAAGTATTGCTGCCTTTCGGCGTTGAACCGGTTGAGCTGGAAAACAACCCGGTTATCAACGATTTGTGCTCTGATGTAGATTATAACTACGAGGATGACCGCGTGAAATACAAGCTTAAACTGCGCCACAGGAACCGCTGATTCGAAGAGCCCGACATCTTCATGAGCCCACCGCCCGACCGGTGGGCTCGTTTTTTTGTTCAGCACTTGCAAATCAGTTGGAAAAAGAGAACAGAATCGACTTGCCAACCGGGCGTTTCTCATGTATAATGCGCGCGCATCCAAGCGATGATTCAAGCTATGTCCGGCAATCTCACTTATAAGCAGTCCGGCGTCGATACTATTGAGGCGCAGTCTTTTGTTTCTGATATCAGTGCACACGTAAAGCGCACGCAGAAAAACCGCCAGCTTTGCAATGCTTTCGGTCTTTTTGCAGCCGCTTACGACCTTTCCTCCTACAAGGAGCCGGTGATTGTGACCGGCACCGATGGCGTGGGCACCAAAACGGAAATCCTTTTCGATATGGACATGCTCGAGACCGCCGGCAAAGACCTGGTAGCCATGAATGTGAACGACCTGCTCACCACTGGTGGTGATCCCCTCATGTTCCTCGACTACCTCGGCATTTCCAACCTGGAGACAGAGCGTCCGCGCATCACCCGCCTGGTGGCCGGCATGTGCGACTACCTGGAAAGCTGCAACTGCATCCTCGCTGGTGGTGAAACTGCCGAAATGCCCGGCGTTGTGCCTGAAGACCTCGTAGAAATGGCTGGTTTCAGCATCGGCTGCGTAGAGAAGAGCGAGATGATTGATCCCTCCCAGGTGGCTGTGGGTGACATTCTCATCGGCTACCCCAGCGATGGTTTCCATGCCAACGGCTGGAGCCTGGTGCGCCGTGTGCTGGCCCAGAACCCCGACCTGCTTACCAAGGAAGAGCTGCGCGACCTGCTCGCACCCACCCGCCTGTACCATGATGTGGTGTACGATATGCGGAAGCTCGGCATCACGCCCAAGGCCTATGCCCACATTACCGGCGGCGGCCTGCCCGAAAACCTGGAGCGTTTCCTTGGCGACAAGGGCGCCGACCTTGAAATCCCCTACTGGGATAACGAACCGGCCCAGAAGGTGCTGCAGTTTGTGGATGCTGAAGACCGTTTCCACACCTTCAACATGGGTATCGGCTGGGTGGCCATCGTCTCCCCCGATCAGGTGGAACAAGCTCTCACCGCAGGCCCCGGCGGCACCGTCATCGGCACCATGCGCGAGGGCAAAGGTATCAAGGTAACTGTCCGCAAGTAATTTCAGAAAGGAGACATTACCATGTCCGCAGCAATCCGCCTGCTCAAACCTCTCTCATACTTCGAAGAGAAGTACGGGAATCCCGAGTGGGCATTCAACAAGCTTTTCCTCCTCATGGAAAAGCAGCGCAACCGCGGCCAGGATGGTGCCGGTTTCGGCTGCATCAAGTTGAATATGCCGCTGGGTGAGCCCTACATCTTCCGCTCCCGCGCGGTAGGCGGCTCTGCCCTTACAGACCTCTTCACGGCGCAGCAGCGCAACCTGCGCCACATGCGTGAGGATGGTATCATCAACGGCTCAGATGCCGCCACCTTCAAGAAGCACTTCAACTTCGGTGGCGAGGTGCTTATGGGACACATGCTCTATGGCTCCAGCGGCGTGCAGTACGAAGAAGGCAACTGCCACCCCTTCGTGCGCCGTTCCAACTGGCCCACCCGCACCCTCATGCTGCAGGGCGATTTTTCCATGACCAATGTGGAGGAACTGCACGAGAAGCTCATGGAGCGCGGCCAGCACCCGGTGTTCGACACCAACACCCAGGCTATTCTGGAGGAAGTGGGCTACCACCTCGATGAAGCTCACACCGACAAGTACCGCGAGCTTCGCAAACAGAATGTGGAGGGGCGTGAGATTCCCCAGATTATCTCGGCTGAGCTCAACCTCTTCGACGTCATCAGCAAATCCTGCACGAACTGGGATGGCGGCTATGTCATCATGGGTGCTGTGGGTAATGGCGATTTCTTCTGCCTGCGCGATCCGCACGGCATCCGCCACTGCTACTACATCCAGACGGATGAGTTCATCGCCATTGCGAGTGAGCGGGCTCCGCTCATGAGTGTCATGGAGGTGGAGGAAAGCGATGTGCATGAACTGGGCGCTGCCAACATGATTCTGGTGAAGGCCGATGGCCAGGTGAGCATCAAGGAATATACTGTCCCCGGCAAATTCACCCCCTGCTGCTTTGAAGATATCTACACCTCCCGCGGCAATGACCCGGTCATCTACCGCGAACGCAAAGCCCTGGGCGCAAACCTTACTGAGCAAGTAGTGGCCAGCCTGGATAAGGATGATTTTTCCAAGGCTGCCATCACTTTCATTCCGAATACAGCAGAGGTTTCCTACTATGGTCTGCTGGAAGGGCTGCGCGCCTACCGCCGCAACAAGGTGACTCAGGAAATGATTGAGGCCTTCCGCAAGGGAGAGATGAGCGAAGAGCTTATCAACGAACTCATCCTGCGCCGCTGGCCGCGTGCAGAAAAGATTGCCCACAAAGACATCAAGCTCCGCACCTTCATTTCTGAAGCAAGCAGCCGCAAGCAGATGGCATCCATGGTATATGACCTGACCTATGGTGCCGTGGGCGAGGACGAAGTACTCGTAGCCATTGATGACTCCATTGTGCGTGGCACCACGCTCAAAATGAGCCTGCTGCGCCTGCTTTCCCGCACCCGTGCCCGTAAGATTGTGATTGTTTCCTCTGCTCCGCAGGTGCGTTACCCGGACTTCTATGGTATCGACATGTGCGAAATGGGGCAGTTCGTAGCCTTCCTGGCAGCCATTAACCTGCTGCACCGCAAGGGGCTTGCCAACATCATCACCGATGTGTACAACGAATGCCGCTACCAGCTTACCCTGCCAGTAGAGAAACGCACCAACCCGGTACGCCGGATTTATGGTGCGCTGACCGAGGAGGAAATCACCAACGAGATTTCCCGCATGGTCACGCCGGATGACTCCCCCTGCGAAATCCAGTGCGTCTACCAGACCCTCGAGGGGCTGCATAATGCCATCGAAGCCCCCTGCGGCGACTGGTATTTCAGCGGTCATTACCCGACCCCGGGCGGCTACACCCTCATCAACAAAACCTATATCGAATGGTACGAAAAGACCAGCGGCAAGGCCCGCGAGTTCGTACTGTAATCGATACCCTCTGCCAGCCTGAGGCTGGGGGGTGGGGCTTCCACCGGAACCATACCCCGCTCCCCTGCCCGGGCAGCAGCCTGACCCAACCCCACCCTATGCAAATCCATCATGAAAGAAGCCTCCAGAGAATCGTTTGCCGAGCTGCCGGATGAGGAACTCATCGCCTGCACGCTCGAAGGCAAAACCCGGGCATACGATGAACTCATCCGCCGCCACAGCCGGAAACTCAACGCTATGCTCATTCAGATGCTCAACAGCGAGGCGGATGCATACGATGTAGCGCAGGAATCCTTCCTGAAAGCCTTTCATTCCCTCCGCTACTTCAAAGGCAACAGCTCCTTCTACACCTGGCTCTATTCCATTGCGCTGAACAATGCCCGTAATTTCCTCCGCAAACGCAAGAGGGAGCGCAGTTACAGCCTTGATAACGATGAGAAAGGCAACCCACTCGAAAAGGACAGCGAGCTGGCAGACGGGAATCTGGAAGCAGACCCTATCCGCAAGGCTCAGGTGAATGACCTTCGGGCAAAACTGGCGCGCGCTATCTCCCAGCTTTCACCAGCCCACCAGGAGGTGGTAAATCTCTGCGATATCCAAGGGCTTTCCTATCCTCAGATTGCCAAGCTCATCAACATCTCTGAAGGCACCCTGCGTTCCCGCCTGCACTATGCCCACCGCCAGCTCCAGGGTATTCTGGCAGATGAAGTATAAAGCCTTGACCCACCGCGATGCTTCATGTAGAATACGGAGCAAATGAAGAATCCCATTGTCCGCAAGGTGGAACAGGTGCCGGTGAGCCGGTTTTACGAAAAATACCGCAGCACGCTTGAGCTGCAGTTGCTCAACACGCCGCTGGGCATGTCGCGCCCGATTGTGCAGGCTGCCTTCAACAGACCGGGTCTGGCTCTTGCCGGCTACTTCGGCTATTTTGCTCATGAGCGCATCCAGGTATTCGGGGCGGCAGAAATGGCGTATCTGGGGACCATGACGCAGCAGGAACGCGCCGAGCGCCTTAACCACATCTGTAGTCTGGATGCCCCCTGTCTCATCTTTGCGCGCGGGGTGGATGTACCTTCCGATGTGCTTGAAATTGCCGATCACTATAATCTCTGCGTGTTCCGCACAGCGCTGCTCACCATGGACTTTGTGAACCGCGCCACCTACATTCTCGAAAATGAGTTTGCGGACAGCACCACAATGCATGCCTGCATGGTCGACGTGCGCGGCGTGGGCGTACTGATCACCGGTAAGGGAGGTGTGGGTAAGAGCGAGATTTCTCTGGGTCTGGTAGAGCGTGGTTCTTCTCTGGTGGCTGACGACATGGTCCGCATCCGTAACCTCGGCGGTGATTTGATTGCAACCGCACCCCAGCTGAGCAGCGGCTTCATCGAAATTCGCGGCCTGGGCATCATCAATGTAACCAACCTCTTCGGGCTTAAGGCATATCGCAAGGAGAAGCGAATTGACCTTGTTATCAATCTATTCAGCGGAGAAATGAATGAAATGGAACGTCTTGGTCTGGAGCACAAGTACATCAACATCCTGGGGGTGGAGGTGGAACACCTGAACCTGCCGGTGGCACCTGGCCGTGATATGTGCCGACTTGTGGAGGTTGCTGCCCTTGGCCGTTACCTGCGCGATAGTGGCTACGATATGGCCAGCGAGTTCAACAAGCGCCTTAACAAGGAAATTGCCAACCGCACCGTTTATCCCGGTAACGCCGAATAAAGAAGATGAGTACCCCTCTTTCAGATATCGTTTCCCTGCTTGATTCCACGCTGCGGATTTCAGAAATCAAAGATGCCTCTGTGGCCATGAACGGTCTGCAGGTGGAAAATAACGGCACTGTGACCAAGGTGGCGCTGGCGGTGGATGGCTCCCAGAAAAGCATTGATGATGCCATTGCTGCCGGGGCAGACCTGCTCATGCTGCATCATGGAATTTTCTGGTGCGGTCTGCAGGCGGTAAAAAGCTGGTGGAAACATAAACTGCAAAGTTGCCTGAACAATAACCTGGCTGTTTACTCTGCCCATCTTCCGCTGGATTTGCACCCCACCCTGGGCAATAACGCAAGCATGGCAAAAGCCCTGGGCTTACTGGATGTGCAGCCGGAGGTGGACTACCACGGCACCCTCATCGGGCTTTCGGGCTACTTCCCGGGAACCATTGCCGAACTGAGTGCGAAATACGCCGAAATCACCGGAGCGAAAATCACCGGGGTGATACACGATGGCAGCCTGCCCGCAGGGCGTATTGCTCTTTGCAGCGGGGGGGCAGGCGAGGAAATTTACCAGATGCACGCCAAGGGCTATACCACCTATCTCACAGGCGAGGAAAACCACTGGGTAAGCAACGCCGCCCGCGATATGGGTATCAACATCCTCTTTGCCGGGCACTACGCAACCGAAACCTTCGGCGTGCGCGCCCTGGGGGCTCTGCTGGAAGAACAATTCGGGCTGCCCACGGTATTCATTGATAACCCTACCGGCATGTAACCATGCTCATTATTGTAGAAGACCAGCTCGGAACGAGGCTTGACCAGTATCTGGCCGCACAACTGCCAGAGCTCTCCCGCGCGCGCATCCAGGCGCTCATCAAGGACGGCGAAATCACCGTTAATGGCAAGGCTACCAAGGCGAAAACACCGGTGGAGCGCAACATGCGTATCGAGGTGAACATACCTGACCCCGAACCAGCCGAAGTCCAGCCGCAGGATATTCCGATTTCTGTACTCTTTGAAGACAAGCACGTCATCGTCATCGACAAGGAAAGCGGCATGGTGGTACACCCCGCCGCCGGCAACCCGGATGGCACGCTGGTAAATGCCGTTCTTTTCCATTGCGGCGATTTATCCGGCATTGGCGGAGTGGAACGCCCCGGCATCGTGCACCGACTCGATAAGGACACCAGTGGTTGCATTGTTGTGGCCAAGAATGACCAGGCGCACCTCTCCCTCACCACCCAGTTTGCCGAGCGTGACACCGGCAAAATCTACCTGGCTGTCGTCCAGGGCTGCCCCAAGGAACAGAAGGGTACGGTCTTCACCAATATCGGTCGCCACCCGGTCAACCGCCTCAAAATGGCAGTGGTGAACCCCGGCAGCGGCAAACCCGCCATCACCGACTGGGAGGTGCTGCACTACGATGCC
>JAEIGA010019269.1_pt1 | contig 10406 bp, 8 predicted proteins | sample 9270691 | NCBI WGS metagenome assembly JAEIGA01 (sample SAMN17057246, study PRJNA624740) | gut metagenome | biome: biome; isolation source: fecal sample | host: Bos grunniens | place: China: Xizang | collected 2019
ATGGATAGATTTGATTCTGTTTTTGCCGTTTCTACAATAATGATGATACTTTGTATCATATTCCCCCCGTTTGCATCTATTTGATAAAACGCCGCCCTTATGTAGGGGCGGCTTTTAATCCCGGAGAAAATAAATGAACAAGACAATTTCAATTCTCGGCGTAACGGGCTCTGTGGGTCTTCAGGCTCTGGAGGTTGCGCGAGCGAGAAAACATAATGTAGATTTTATCAGTGCAGGAAAAAATTCGGCTCTTGCAGAGCGTATTGCAAGAGAGTTTAGACCGTCTGCGGTGGCTATGGCCGATGTTCGTGCCGCAAATGAATTAAGGTTCAGACTTCGCGATACATCTATCCGAGTTATGTCGGGCGAGGCAGGTATCTGCGAGGGTGTCAGTCAGAGCAAATCCACTACCGTAGTCAATGCCATTCTCGGTAGTGCAGGTCTGTCTCCCACACTTGCGGTTATTGAGTCCCGTAAGCGTCTTGCACTTGCAAATAAAGAGTCGCTTGTAATAGCGGGTGATATAGTGATGTCCCGCGCTAAAGAGCGAGGTGTTGAGATTATTCCCGTAGATAGCGAGCATTCGGCTATTTTTCAGTCGCTTCATGCAGGTCGTCGTTCTGAGGTGAAAAAGCTTATTCTTACCGCATCGGGCGGACCCTTTTACGGCAGAAGCAGGGCAGAGCTTGAGCGCATTACTGTTGCAGAGACTTTGGCTCACCCCACCTGGAAGATGGGTAAAAAAATAACGGTAGATTCCGCAACCCTTATGAACAAGGGGTTTGAAATAATTGAGGCGGCGCACTTATTCTCTATCAGCCCCGATAAAATAGATGTGATTATCCACAGAGAAAGTATTCTTCACTCTGCTGTTGAATACGTTGATAATAGTATCATTGGCGAATTCTCTGTTCCGGATATGCGCATGTGTGTCCAGTATGCAATAGATTACCCGGACAGACTTGAGGGCATCGGTGATCCACTTGATCTGGTAGCTCTCGGTCGAATGACATTTGCGCGCCCTGATACCTCAGCGTTCCCTCTGCTTCAGATGGCAAAGAGAGCCTTCTTTGAGGGTGGAGGATGTCCCGCGGTTCTCAATGCTGCAGACGAGGTTGCGGTAGAGGCCTTTCTCAATGGGAAAATATCCTTTATGGATATCCCCAAGGTAGTTATTAATACTTACGAGCTTTTGAAGGGGGCAAGATATGCCCGTACTCCGCAGGAGATTGTTGCCTCGGATAGAGAGGCGCGTAAGGTCGCACAAGAATACACTAAATAATTAGGAGATCAGCATTAGATATGCAAACAATTTTAATCGCAGTACTTGTGTTTGGATTCTTGATATTTATTCATGAGTTCGGACATTATATTTTTGGCCGTATTTTCAATGTTACAATAACCGAGTTTTCTATCGGAATGGGTCCCAAGCTTGTTTGGTATGACTCAAAGAAAACCGGTATTAAATACGCTATTTCGGCTATCCCTTTCGGTGGTTATGTTGCCATGGTTGGTGAGGATGGTGATAGTGAGGACCCGAATGCATTTGGTAAAAAACCTGCCTGGCAGAGACTTATCATAATTGTTGCAGGTGCAACGGTTAATATCGTAGCAGGTATCCTTGCCCTCGTTATTTTTGCATCCATCACTAACATCGGAGGGACAAAGATTCATGACTTTTACAGAAATATTTATGAAGTATCCTCTCACGACACCGGACTTTTGATAGGTGATGAGATAGTCCGTATCGGTGATTTGGATATCAAGAGTAGTTCGGATATTTCCTCTGCGGTATCAAACAATGGAGACAGTCTTATTGATGTTACCGTTATCCGTGATGGAAAGGAAGTAATCATTGAGGCGGTTAGGTTCCCCGTTATTGAGAATAAATCGGGGGAGAAATCCGGACTTGTAGATTTTCAGCTTGACAAATCGGGCAAAATAAGCCTCTTCTACAAAGAAATATACGCCACCTCCTCGTATGATTCGGGAATCAGAGCAGGTGACCAGGTAATTCGTGTGGACGGAAAAAGGGTTAGAAATTTAGATGCCCTTTCATACGAAATTATGCGTAAAGGTCACGAGCCTGTTGATATTACAGTTCTCCGCGACGGAAAAGAGGTTCATCTCGAGAACGTCGTTTTCCCTGTTATTGAAGAGCAGGGACAGCGCTTCGGTATGATGGATTTCCAGGTTTACAGAACAGAGAAAAATCTATTTAAGGTAATTGGTTATTCCTTCTCAAAGGCGGCTCTTATTGTCAGAATGTGCTGGGAATCCATTATTGATCTTATCACAGGCAGATATACCGTTGCGGCAGTTTCTGGACCCATCGGCATTGGTGAGGCTATCGGTAATGCGGCAGGTCAGGGTATAGCGCCTTTGTTAAGCATTACTGCACTTATCAGTATTAACCTTGGCGTGATGAATCTTTTGCCTATTCCTGCACTTGACGGTGGTAGAACCGTGCTTATTCTTGCAGAGATGATTAGCAAGAAGAAGCTTCCCCCCGAACTTGAGGCTAAGATAAATGCTGTTAGCCTTGCTGTATTGCTCGGACTCTCGGCTATTATTATGATAAAGGACGTTATCGGATTATTTAATTAAACGGAGATAATACTTTGAAGTATAACGATTACAGAAGATCGAGTAGAGAAATTCGTGTTGGCAACGTCGGTATTGGCGATATAAACCCGATTGTTATTCAGTCTATGACAAATACCGACACTCATAATGTAGAGGCTACCTATTTGCAGGCATTAAAACTCCAGGATGCGGGATGTGACATTCTTCGTATTACCGCGCCCGATATTGATTCTGTTGCCACCTTCACTAAACTGAAGGAGAGGGGAATATCTATTCCTTTGGTAGCAGACATTCATTTTGATTATAAAATTGCTATTGCTGCTGCTCGTGCAGGGGTGGATAAAATACGTATTAACCCCGGGAATATTGGCTCAAGCGATAAGATCAGAGAGGTTGTGCTCGCCTGTCGCGAATATTCTGTACCGATAAGAGTAGGTGTTAATTCCGGATCGGTGGAGAAGGAGATATTGGCAAAATATGGCGCTCCTACCGCAGAGGCACTGGCAGAGTCGGCTATATATCACGCCTCATTGCTTCGTGATTTTGATTTTAATGATATTGCTATATCGGTAAAATCTTCTGATGTGCAGACAATGATCGCAGCCAATCGTATTATTGCGGAAAGAACAGATTATCCTTTGCATCTTGGCGTTACCGAGGCAGGAGCCCGAAGCCGCGCTCTTGTTAAGAGCAGTATAGGTATTGGCACCTTGCTTGCCGAGGGGATAGGTGACACTGTCAGAGTTTCGCTTACCGACGACCCACTTGAGGAAATATATGTGGCGAGGGCAATTCTCGATTCTTTATCTATTTCCGAGAAAAAAGGTATGGATATCGTGTCTTGTCCCACCTGTGGCAGGACAAAAATAGATCTCATCTCACTCCTTAGCGAGTTTGAAGTTCGTATTAAGGCAGAGGGGCTTGATGGGAAAAATATTAAGGTTGCCCTTATGGGATGTGCTGTTAACGGCCCCGGAGAGGCCAGAGAGGCCGATATTGGAGTTGCGGGTGGAATCGGTGAGGCACTGCTATTTAAAAAGGGCGAAATTGTCAGAAAAATAAAGGAAGAAAGCCTTATCGATGAGCTTGTTGCCGAGATAAAGGCGATGTAAAGATGTAGAAGGGAAAGAAAATGCAGCCGGAAAAGAAATTTTTTGACGTTTTTTCAAGATATAAGCCGTCTGAAGAGAAGCGTGCGCTTTTAAACAGGGGACATTCTGCCCGTTTTAGATATACCAGGGATCCTATGCGTGTTGAGGTTGATATTTCTTTCGATATGCACGAGGATGCAGAGCTTATTTATGAAATAGAGGACGAGTGTAAAGAGCTTTATTCTGCAGAGTCTTTTAAAATTTTGCCCCATTTTGCGCCCGAGTGCTTTGATATGCGTTATTTTGATGAGATCTCCTGTGAGGCGGCACTGTGTGGCGCAGTAACAAATGGATTTTTCAGCGGTGCGCAGTACTATGATGACGGAAGAACCATTACTATTGCTATTCCTTTTTGCGGTGCCGGTGTTGATTTTGTGAAACGTTCTAACACCGAGCAGATACTCTCCAATATTCTCAAGAGCAGATATGGTGTTGACCGCACTATCTCTGTTGTGTGCGGTGATGGCGCGGACGAACGTAGCCGTGAGTGGGAAAGAAAGCGAGAGTTAAAGCTTGCAGACGCAGAGAGGGAGAGTAGAGAGCGCTTTATTGCTAATCGTGAGAAGATGGCAAAAGAGCGCGAGGAGCAGATGAGGGCTAATGATCCCACATATGATTTTGAGTCTCTTTCCGGCATCTCGTCAGCCACCGGAACCGCCGAGGCCGTGGGCGATTATCGTTATACAATGGGTGCCACTACATATGATTTCTCAGATTCAAAGTCTGTTTACGGTGAGGATTTTGTTATTACCGCACCCACACCGTTGTCGGATGCACCTATGTCTAAAGGACGTGCTATCTTCCTCGGAACTATATTTGATATCACTAAAAAAGAAACACGCGCCGGAGATAAAACAAACTGCACAATCGGAATTTCTGACGGCGCTTCTGCAATATATGTAAAGAAAACTTTACCAAACGAGGAGCTTGAGTGGCTTGGAGAGTTGAAGGTTGGTGGTCACGTTGCTATACTTGGACGTGTACAGCCTGATAGATTTGACAACGAGCCCTTCCTATCACCGATGGCAATTAAAAAGATATCCACGGTGCTTAGAAAAGATGAGGCAGAGCAAAAGCGCGTAGAGCTTCACCTGCATACCAATATGTCGCAGATGGATGCCATTATTACACCAAAAGAGCTTGTAGACACTGCGCTTCGTTGGGGACACAAGGCTATTGCCGTAACAGACCACGGTAATGTTCAGGCGTTTCCTGAGGTTATGCTTGCACTTGAAAAATCAAAGTCTGACCTTAAGATACTCTATGGAATAGAGGCATACTTTGTAAACGATACCGCCAAGTGTATTTTTGGTCGAAATTATCCTGCCTTTGATGACGAGATGGTTGTATTCGATATTGAGACAACAGGTCTATCTAACCGTACCTGTAAAATTATTGAGATAGGTGCGGTAAAGATCAAAGCAGGTCAAATTATTGATAAGTTTAATATTTTCGTTGATCCGGGGTGTCCTATTCCCGAGGAAATAACAAAGCTTACCTCTATCACAAATGAAGATGTTGCTGGTGCCCCCAAGGAGCGAGAGGCGCTTGAGAGCTTCTTTGCCTTTGTCGGTGATTGTCTTTTGATCGCTCATAACGCAAACTTTGATATTGGATTTATTCGAGTTGCTGCAGAGCGACAGGAAATCCCTTTCAACAATTCCTATCTTGATACTCTCGGTCTTTCGAGATATGTAAACCCCGAGCTAAAAAATCATAAGCTCGATACGATAGTAGAGCACTATAATATCGGTGAGTTCCATCACCACAGGGCGTCTGATGATGCCGAGGTGCTTGCACACATCTTTATCGAGATGCTGTCCAGACTTAGAAAAGAGGGTATTCTCGATTTTCAGGGTGCTGTCAGTGCAATGAGCGAAAGCGTAGACCCGGTTAAGCTCAGTGCATACCATATGATTATTCTCGCGAAAAATAAAGAGGGACTTAAAAACCTCTATAAACTTATTTCCTATAGTTATCTTAATTATTATGGAGGCTTTGGACGCCAGAAGAAGGTGCCGCGAATTCCCAAGACCGTTCTCGAACAGCACAGAGAAGGACTTATAATCGGCTCTGCCTGTGTTTCTGGTGAGCTGTATAATGCCATTCTCGATGGAAAAAAGTCGGATGAAATAGAGGAAATTGCAAGCTTCTATGACTATCTTGAAATTCAGCCTATCTGCAACAATCGTTTCTTAATTGAGGAAGGCAGAGTGGCAGATGACGAGGCACTTCGTGATATAAACAAGCGCATTCTTGCACTTGGCAGAAAGCTTGGCAAACCCGTTTGTGCTACCTGCGACGCTCATTTTGTTAACAAGGAAGATGAGATATACCGTCGTATCCTTCTTTCGGGTATGAAATTTAAGGATGCAGACCGTGAAGAACCCATATATCTTCGTACTACCGATGAAATGCTTGAGGAATTTGCTTATCTTGGCGCAGAGGAGGCGTATGACGTTGTTGTAACTGCGCCTAATCGGATCGCAGATATGTGTGAGAAGATTCGTCCTATTCCGGAGGGAAGATATGAGCCGGATCTTCCCGGTGCAAAAGAGGAGCTGGAAAACTCCTGTTGGAAGCGTGCCCACGACTGGTATGGTGATGTGCTTCCCGATGTGGTTAAAAACCGCCTCGAAAAAGAGCTGACATCTATTATTAAAAACGGCTTTGCCGTGCTTTATATGATTGCGGTTAAGCTTGTTGCATATTCCGAGCAGCTTGGATACCAGGTTGGCTCTCGTGGCTCGGTTGGCTCATCCTTCGTTGCAACGATGTCGGGTATTTCCGAGGTTAACCCCTTGCCTCCGCATTACAGATGTCCTGCCTGTCGTTATTCAGAGTTCTTTACTGACGGTTCGGTAGGATCGGGATTTGATCTCCCCGACAAGAAATGTCCCGTTTGCGGTGAGATGCTTTATCAGGATGGACATGATATTCCCTTTGAAACCTTCCTTGGCTTCTATGGTGATAAGTCGCCTGATATAGATCTTAACTTCTCGGGTGACGTGCAGGGTAGAGTACATAAATATACCGAGGAGCTTTTTGGTCAGGGGCACGTTTTCCGTGCAGGAACTATTACCGGTCTTGCAGACAAGACTGCTTGGGGCTATATAGCAAAGTATCTCGAGGACAAGCGTATAAAAATCCCCAAGGCACAGATAGGATATATGGCAACAAGAATTATGGGAATTAAAAAGACCACCGGTCAGCATCCGGGTGGTATTATTGTTGTACCAAACGAGTATGATATCTATGATTTCACACCGGTACAGCACCCTGCCGATGACCCCAACGCGGATACGGTAACTACCCACTTCCAATTCTCATATCTTCATGATACTATACTAAAGCTTGACGAGCTTGGTCATGATATTCCCACCAAGTATAAGATGCTTGAGCGGTATACCAATACAAGCGTGCTTGACGTTAAAATGAACGATAAGACCATATATGAGCTGTTTTCGTCGACAAAGCCTCTTGGCATAACTCCCGCAGATATTGGAGGTAGCCAGCTTGCCACATTTGGTATTCCCGAGTTCGGTACTCGATTCCTTCAGCAGGTTTTACTTGAGGCAAAGCCGAAGAACTTTGCCGATCTTGTACAGATATCCGGCCTTACTCACGGAACCGACGTTTGGCTTGGCAACGCACAGGAGCTTATTAAAGCGGGAACCTGTGATATTTCTCAGGTTGTTGGTACGCGTGATAGCATTATGCTTTATCTTATCGCTCACGGAATGGAGAGTAAGCTCTCCTTTGATATAATGGAGTCGGTAAGAAAGGGTAAAGGACTCCGTCCCGAGTGGGAAGAAAATATGATTGCTCACGGTGTGCCCGACTGGTATATTTGGTCATGTAAAAAAATAAAGTACATGTTCCCCAAGGCGCACGCTGCTGCATACGTTATGTCAGCTATTCGTCTTGCGTGGTATAAAATTTATTATCCTATGGAGTTTTATGCCGCCTTCCTTACGGTTGCACCCGGTGGATTTGATGCCGAGATTGTCGGTAGAGGATACGAGGGCGTTAATGCGGTTATTAAGGAGCTTGAGGAAAAGGGTAATGAGGCGACACAGAAGGAGAACCAGACCTGTCAGACCCTTTATCTTGTAAGAGAGGCTCTTGCCAGAGGTGTTAAGTTCTTGAACGTTGATCTTAAAAAGTCAGATGGAACAGCCTTCCTGCCCGAAAATGGAAAGATCAGAATGCCATTTAATTCGCTCCCCGGACTTGGCGATACTGCCGCCGAGAAAATACTTGAGGCGAGAGAAAAATACGATATTTATTCTATCGAGGACCTTAGAGAGCATACAGGTATTTCTAAAACTGTTATTGAGCTTTTACGTCGCAATCACGTTTTAGATGGGCTCTCGGAGACTAACCAGTTCTCATTATTCTAAAAAAATCGGGTGCCTACGCACCCGATTTTATAATAAAGTCATTATTTAGTTAATAAACAGAAGCAGTAAGAGTATCAGTGCGGTTTCTTTGTCCCCACCTTTGGTGAAAAAGATAAACGCCGCGATTGCTATGATTATTAATTCCTCTGTTCCAATGTGCGGGGTACTAAAGCCTATCTCACCAAGTAAACCGCCTTTGCCAAATAGGGATGAAAATATCGGCATTCTTGTTATGCCGGAGAGTAGGCCTCCCGTTTGTTCAGAGTCATGCTCTATATCTGCAGGAATACCTGATGACTGAATATTTTGCTGCTCGTCGGAGAGATCTGTATCCTGCGCAAAAGCCGTTCCGTAATATCCGTTTGGTAGTGCAACTCGTTCTTGCGAGTCGGGGCAATAGCTTCGTGAATACATAAACGCTACCTCGCTTTCATCATATCAAGAATGTCTGCTATGGAAATCATGGAGTCTATGGCTTTAGCTCTTTCTTGCGATACATACGGCTTTAGGGCAGAGAGCAACTGTGTGCGACTTTCTTTGGAGCTGTTTCGAGGTGCATATGTAGGTATTGACTGTTCAACACTTGTCTTTACCTCTGTTTGTTGATTTTCTGTGGAGGTCGGCTCGGTAACAGACTCACCGTTTTGCTTGGCAAGCTTTGATATTTGTTCAATAAGCTGAGGGTTTTCCATGATCAAACCAATTACCTTGCTTAAGTCAATATTTCCTTGCTCACTCATATATTACCTCGTCTTTTTATATTGCTTTGCCAGTCGCATAGCCTCGGTTAGATTAATTTTTTCTGATCTTACCGCACATCGCAATTTTTCAAGCTCTGTGTGGCTGGGTGTCTCCTTTGGTAATGAATAGCCAAATCCCTCGGCAATTCGTACCACCTCTGCCCATAGCTTGTCGTCAGGCATTGAGGCAAGCAACTCAAGCTTTTCCTTATCAAATCTCATATATTTCCTCCTTGATCATACCGATCACTGTTATGAATTATATGATAAAACTGTTTAATGGTGAATTATATGAAATGTCTTTGTTTTTCAGACTCTCACGGCAACTCGCTTGGAATACGCCGTGCAATAAATATGCATCCTGATGCTGAGGTTATTTTCTTTCTCGGTGACGGGCTTGATGACATAGATGAATTATCTTATGATAAAAGTCGCTTGTGGATTGCCGTGCGCGGTAATTGTGATCGTAGTGGAATATTCAACGATCGTATGGTAAAAAAGACCGACAGCATCACCTTGATGGGCCATCGAATCTTTCTTACACATGGTGATTTGTACGGTGTAAAATACGGACTGGACGGGATCATGGCGCTTGCTGTCGATCACAGGGCAGATCTTGTTTTGTTTGGGCATACACACCTGGCGTTTGAAAAATATGTTTCAACCGACGATGGCGGATATTATCTTTTTAATCCGGGTAGTGTAGGTGGTGGCTATGGCTCAGGGCCAAGTTATGGTGTCATTAATGTTACCGAGGGGGGAATCCTCTTATCACACGGCTCACTTTAATTCTGCCAATCTTTTTTCTATGTTTTCTGCAAGACTGCGACAGATTTCTTCTGTCATATCGGGGGTATCGGCCTCTGTCATAACTCTTATGAGATGCTCTGTTCCCGATGGACGAATAAGAATTCTTCCGTGTCCTGCAATCTTTTCTTCGCTTTCTTTGATGATGCTTTGAATTTTTTCGTCTGTCTTAAATACCGTCTTATCATCTGCATCAGCTCTAATATTTATCATGTGTTGAGGAAATTTTTCCATCACGTTGGCAAGGGTTGCAAGGCTCTTGCCACTTTCTTTTATATGAGAAAGCAACGCAAGTGCGGTAAGCTGACCATCACCTGTTGTAGATAGTCTGCGCAAAATGATATGACCCGATTGTTCTCCGCCAAGGTCGAAGCCATTCTCATTAAGCCTTTCCAGCACATATCTATCGCCGACCTTTGTGGCAGAAAATTCGATATTATTTTTCTCGCAGAATTTGATAAGGCCTAGGTTGCTCATAACGGTGCCTACTAGGGTGTTTTTGGATAGCTTACCTTCCTTCTTAAGCTTTTGTGCAAGTATCGCTAAGATGTAATCTCCATCTATAACACGTCCGGTTTCATCAATAGCAAGGCATCTGTCCGCATCTCCGTCAAATGCTATGCCAAGATTAAGCTTGTTATTCAAAACGGCCTTTTTTAAGTTGTCAAGATGTGTAGATCCGCAATTTTTGTTTATATTCATTCCGTCAGGTTCATCGG
>JAEIGA010019270.1_pt1 | contig 10406 bp, 8 predicted proteins | sample 9270691 | NCBI WGS metagenome assembly JAEIGA01 (sample SAMN17057246, study PRJNA624740) | gut metagenome | biome: biome; isolation source: fecal sample | host: Bos grunniens | place: China: Xizang | collected 2019
ATAGGAATATTGAAAATTATCTTATTCTCAATTGTAGTATGGATTCTTTTGTTTGTTTATGCTGCACTTTTAGGAATAGTAACAGTTGTTCCAGTCATTGGTACAGTATTAACCGACATCATTCTTGGTGCATTCATTTTCATATTCTTCAATTATGGTATAGGTTTATTGTATTCAGATATATAACATTCCTATTCTCTTTTTTTATTTTTGGCTTTGTAGAAATCATATTCACACTTTTAGCAGCAATGCCTTCCAATAGTATCAGAGAATAAAAAATATAATAATTAAACATATATAACATTATATGAATTTAAAAAAAAATCAATAGATATGTTGTATATTTAATTTCACTGTTTATGATATCATTGGGAGCATCCCTATCCATTAAAGCTAATTTGGGAACTTCTCCTTTAATATGCATACCTTATGTTAGCAGTCTGATTGTAAATATCAGCGTTGGAAGTGCTTGTTTTATCTTTAACATCATATTGATTGCAGTTCAGGTTATCCTTTTGCGAAGCGGCTTTGAAAAAAGGCAATACCTGCAGATTGTCATCGGAACAATATATTCAGTATTCATGGATTTCACATTGATGCTGATTAACTTCATCAATCCAGCGAATTATCTCTCTCAAATTGCAGTGCTTTTAGCAAGCTGCATTGTAATGGCATTTGGAGTGTTGCTTGAAATTAAAACTGAGGTCGTTTATCTTCCTGGAGACGGATTTATTGTCGCAATAGCTGAAGTATTGAAAAAGGAGTTTGGCAAAATCAAGCCTTACTGTGATGTCTCATTCGTAGTGATAGCTGCAGTCCTGTCCATCGTGTTTTTGGACTATCTTGCGGGAGTTCGTGAGGGAACGTTAATTTCAGCCATAATTATCGGGCCAATAGTCAGATTATTTAAAAAATACTGTGGAAACTATGTTGACATGATAATTTCCAAAAGTTGAACCTCTCCGGCTTGTAGAAGCCAGAGAATTCTTGCACAATAATGTTAAATAATGCCGTATTCACTTTATTTTTAATTAAAAGAAAAAATGGATATGATTAAGACAAAATAACTTTTATTAATTATCCTCATAAAAGAACTGTCTTAATTTCCGCCTAAATAAATAAGCTCATATCACTTTGTTCTCCAGAACCGATGAACGTTGCAACACCTCCAAGTTCAACACCATCAATGAGCTCTTCCTGATGTATCCCCATTATATCCATTGACATTTGACATGCCACAATACGAACACCATGAGATTTTGCACTTTCAATTAACTCTTCCAAAGACAATATTCCTTTTTGATCCATAATTGACCTTATCATCTTTGCACCAGCCCCACACATATTCATTCTTGACAATCCTAACTTTTTGGTGCCTCTTGGCATCATGAATCCGAATGCCTTTTCAATGATTGTCTTTTTAACGCTTACCTTTTCAGGCTTCCTTAAGATATTCAATCCCCAAAAGGTGAAAAACATGGTAACGTTTCTTCCCATTGAAGCAGCACCATTGGCAATTATAAAAGCAGCTATCGTTTTATCCAAATCGCCACTGAATACCACAAAGGTTTTGTCATTGTCTTTTGGAATTTCTGGAACGCTTTGCTTTACAATCGATGCTTTTATAATCCCATCCTTAATTTCCAAGGATTCCAAATTGTTTCCAGTTCGATCACACCAAATCTTAACATCAGATGCAAATGCATCCTCATCAGATTCGACATGTATCTTTTGACCAGTCTCAATTTCGTTAATGGTATCTGCAATCTGGATTATTGGACCCGGACACATTTGACCTTTGACGTCGAGTTCGATTGCATCAAGATTATTGATATATTCCTGATATTGCTTAAAGCCTCCTTCAAGGCTAAATGCATCATAACCAAGTGAGTTTAACTCATCAGTTGCTTCATCACTTCTATCACCGGTTTTACAATATACAATTATTTGCTTTGTTTTGTCTAGCTTTTCCAAATTGTATGAAAGTTCCTGCTTTGGAATATTAATTGAATTTTCGATTTTACCCAATATTAACTCCTCATCATCCCTTACATCAACAATTTGAATTTTCTGTTTGTTTTTTTCTAAAAATTCTTCCGCATTTATAGTTTTTGCCATTTTCATCACTTCTTTAGTTTCGCCCGAGCAATGAAAAAGATAATATGCAAAATATAACAATAGTTATTTTTTCATCAAATAGATATTTACAACTAAACTATATAAACATTATGTAGAAATATAACAATAGTTATATATTGTAAATTTCAAAATAATGTACAATTAAATTTCAGGTAATGACTATGAAAAAAAGAGAATATGGAAAAGAACTTGGATTTCAAACCCGTGCAGTACACACAGGAAACGATGTTGACAGAGAAACTAATGCAATTAAACGCCCCATAACAATGGGAAACAGTTATGAATTGCCATATGACCCCACCAACATTAACTGGAGCAGTGCAGATAAGACATTATACACTAGAAATGGAGGCTCCAATCAAAAATATCTTGAAGAGAAAATAGCTAACCTAGAAAATGGTGAAGATGCAATAGTCCTTGCAAGTGGAGTGGGAGCGCTTTCAGGATTATTTTTTTCCCTTCTCTCATCAGGGGACCATGTAGTATTTTCAAATGTGACCTATATTGCAGCATACCGACTTCTAAACGAATTATTCAATGAAAAATTTAAAGTAAACACCACTATTGTTGATACAACAGATATTGAAGAGCTAAAAAAGGCAATTACAAATAAAACAAAACTAGTTCATATAGAAACCCCCGGAAATCCTACAATAGGAATATCCGACATTTCTAAAATTGCAGAAATTGCTCATGAACATGGAGCACTGCTCAGCGTAGACAATACTTTTGCATCTCCATTTAATCAACGACCCCTTGAATTAGGTGCAGATTACGTGATTGAAAGCCTAACCAAATACATTAACGGACATGGCGACTCAATGGGAGGAGCAATCATAGCAAATCAAAAAGAACTTTTAACCCCCATAAGAGAGCAATCCCAAGTTAATTTAGGAGCGACAATAAGTCCATTCAATGCATGGCTGATAATGAGAGGATCAGTGACACTGCCCTTGAGAATGAAAGCCCATAATGAAAATGCACAAAAAGTGGCTGAATGGCTGGAATCCCAGAAAAATGTAAGTTTCGTATCATATCCAGGACTTGAATCAAACAAAGGATATGAAATTGCTAAAAAACAAATGATAAACGGATATGGGGGAATGATAGCGTTTGGATTGAAAGCCAGTCACGAGAAACACAATGAATTCGTAAGCCATTTAAAAATCATAACATCTGCGGTTTCATTGGGTCATGATGAAAGCCTGATAGTATTCATCGGAGAAGACGATGAAAGGCAATATTTATATCCCGAAGAATTCCACAATGGATTTTTCAGATTTTCAGTTGGAATAGAAGATGTGGAAGACATTATAGAGGATTTGCGTCAGGCTTTAGAAAAATCAGAACTGTTATAATTTAACTTTAAACTCAGGCGTTTCTACAATCTTTGGAAGCCTTCCAACAGTACCGACATTATCCTGGGATATAATTAAAATGCCTTCAAAAAACTCCCTAAAACGCTCTGCAGTCTCAATGGCATTAGTTACTTTATCTTCAGATGTTTCACCATAAACATCATTGGCTATTCTGGTTGCAAGCCCATCTGCAAGAGAAGGACTTTTGCTAATTACTGTAACACTATCAGCTTGACCAAAACTAATTGAATGGCCAATTTTTCCTGAAGATGTACATACACCCAAAGGCTTTTTTCGTGACTTGAATTCAAAACCAATCCTATTTCCAAAAACCTCATTATTAGAATAAATACCACATATTATTTTTTCATCGTTTATAAAAGCAATATCGCCACCATTTTCAACGATGGAATATTTTGAGCCATTTTCAATTAAATAATTTAAGCTTAACTCCGAAATGGTTCCCGCAACACAGGCCATCGGACCAACATCCGAATAGGTTGATGACTCATACATCCTTTCAACTATTGGAGGCAAATCTTTTGAATCTGATTTGGTCGGTTCCAATGATATTAAAAAATCCTGATTTCTTGAAATGTACTGTTTCAAATCGTATCTTATCTTATAAATAAATCTTTTTAACTCATGATCTTTTAAGTCCGTCTTAAGACGGATATGTGTTTCTTCCATATCAATTTCTTCAGAATACATAATCTTATATTACAATTGTAATCATTATAAGTAATTTGCCACTAAAAGAAAAAAATAGATTACATTACACTAAAAAGACAAATAAATAATGATGATTATTATTTTTAACAAATAAGAAATGTGAATTATTTTTAGCAATATTATAGCCGTTATTTTTCTAAGATACAAATATAACGGCCTTTTATAACACTTTAAATATTGAAATTAAAAAACATTTAAATATTATGAAAACTCGATATAACAATTGTGATATTAATTAATATCACCTAAACAAAAAATGGATTTTTACTAAAAAACTGTGAAAATCCAGGCAGGCCTTGAAAAAATTTAAACTCCTCCAAAAAATCTGAAAAATAACATATCATATTGAAAATCGGACAAAAAAGTGAAATTGATTAAATTACTTATTGCTTTGTGAATGTAATTGATTTTACATCGCAAAGACTTAGTCCATTTCATCCCAATAGGAAACAAACTAAACTCGGGCAAACGTTTCCAGTGATGATATTATTTCTTTAAAGACTTATCAAGTCTTAGAGGAGAACTATTGGAAAATAAACATAAGTTTAGGAAGGTAGTGAAATGACTAATAATAGAAGTATTAGCCAAATCAACCAAAAAATTGAAAATGGTGAGGCTAATATTTACACAGCAGAAGAGTTTAAAAAACTTTTAAAAGAAGGCAACGCCCCTAGTTTTGATGAAGTTGATGTTGTAACAACAGGAACTTGTGGTGTAATGAGCGGTACAGCAGCTATACTCAATTTTGTAGTTTCTGGACCCGGAGAGTTTATACGTGCAGAAGAGGTATTTTTAAATGGAGTTCCGGCACATGCCGGCCCATGTCCAAATGAATGGTTAGGTTCAATTGATGTGATACTTCATGGAACAACACATTCCATTCAAGACCACAACTATGGTGGAGGATTCGTCTTAAAAGAACTTTTAGAAGGCAAACCAATAGATGTGAGAGTTGAAAGTGCTGAAGGCAAGACTATCGAAAACACAATAACCATCGATGACATCGGCAGAGGCCAAATAATCGGAACCAGAATGGCATTTAAAAATTATACCGCTTTTGTCAATAGCTATGACGAACCGATAAAGTCTATTTTTTCGGCAATCCCACTTGAAGGAAACCTATCTGGCTTGACATTTTCAGGATGTGGAGACTTGAATCCTCTTCAAAACGATATTCCTCACAATGTGATAAAAGCCGGAACCAGATTCCTGTTTAATGGTGCTGAAGGATTAATTTTAGGTGATGGTACCCGTTCCAGTGCAGAAAAACCGAATTTAATGTTGGCGGCAGACTATAAAGAGATGGATCCATATTACCTTGGAGGATACAAAACCGGCCAAGGCGGAGAAGTTTATGATACTGTGGCCATACCAATCCCTGTTCTAAATGAAGAAATCTATAACAATTTACTTGTAACCGATGAAGACATTAAATTGCCATTGGCTGAAATAAAAGGTCGTCATTTACCGGTAGGAGTAACAAACTATAAAGAGATGTGGGAAGGATATGACTTAAGACCACAATATGACCATTCAAAATGTTCAAACTGTGATTCTTGTACTATTGAAAGAATCTGTCCTACAAATGCATTTGCAAACAAGAAACTAAATCCTGCATTGTGTTTCGGATGCGGAATATGTGCTCATTATTGTACAAATGATGCATTCAACATGAATACCGGTGATGTTGATTTGGAAATAAACAACAAGAACGTGAATGTGCCAATTGTCTGCAGACAATCTGATAGATTGAGAGGAAACAGATTATCCAATAAACTGAAAAAATTAATTGAAACCCAAGAATTTACTTTGTAGAGGTGGTTTTATGACTACTAATCAAAAAATTACCGATACACCAATTAATTTTGCAGAAGAGATAATTGCAAATGTAAAAAACACCAAAGATGACGGTGTTTTGAAATGCGTTCAATGTGGTTTATGCACATCAACATGTCCTGCAGCACGCCACTCAGAATATAATCCCCGAGAGATTATTGAAAGAGTCCTGGAGGGTGATGAAACAATAATCGCAGAAGATTACTTATGGAACTGCTTTTATTGCTACACCTGCCACAGCGTATGCCCTGTTGGAAACAGCGTTTGTGAAGTAAACCAGATATTGAAACAATTCGCAATAAACCAAGGCATTGGATGGGACAAGCTTTATGAATATTTAGGATTTGCCGATTCCTACTTCGATGCAGCAATCGGAGCGATACCTGAAATATTTTTTGATGATATTGCAAAAGATGTTCCGGGATGGGAAGAGATAAGATTTGATAAGTTGGATGAAAACAGAGACAAATTAAATCTTTATCCACCTTTAATGCCTCCCGAAGACGTGATTGATGAAGTCAGCTTGATTTTAACAATCACCGGATTTAAGGAAAGAATGGAAAACATTAGAAAATCTCAAGAGGCAGAGGTGGAAAAATGAAAAACATCCCGGATAAAAATCTCCTTTTGTTTAGAAGCTGTCTTGTGAGTGTGGAATATCCAGGAATCGAATCATCTACAAAATACGTTTTTGAAAAGTTAGGAATTGATTATGGAATATCCGAAAAGCAAACATGCTGCACTGGCTTAGGACACTATTCAGATGTTTTTGATCAAGTTTCAACAACAGCAATAGGAGCCCGTAACTTTAAAGTGGCACAGAATCTTGGAAGACCTAATCTTGTTATGATGTGCGCTACATGCTATGCAATCAACAAAAAATCAGTAAAGCTATTAAACAATAAAGACGACTTACGTGAAGAAATAAATGAATTGTTTGAAGAAAATGGATTAGACCATTTGAAATATGAAAAAAATGATTTGACACCTACTGAAAACATTTTCCATTTCGTGGACATCTTATATGGCAAAAAGGATGAAATCAAAAAACATGTAAAATATGACTTAAGCCAATACAAGATTGCCACTCACCATGGATGCCATTACTGCAAGGTCCACTATGAGGACACAATAGCTGGAGTAAGAGACCCAAACATAATCGATGAACTTATTGAAGCTTGCGGATGCAAAACCATAGGTTGGTATGACCATAAACGTGCATCCTGCGGTACAGGATTTAGGCAAAGATATTCAAACCCTGATTTATCATTTACCGCAACAGCAGATAAAATGAAATCCCTTAAGGATGAAAATGTTGAAATTCTAGTACATTTATGTCCGAACTGTCATATACAATTTGACAGATATCAACCTCTAATCTCACAAAGGGAAGGCAGAGAATTCAAGGCAATTCATTTGAACATTTCCCAATTTATTGCAATTGCAATGGGTGCCGACTGGGAAAGCGTTGTAGGCGTTCAGGCCCATACCTCCAAAATAGATTCAGTAATTACCGAATTAAAGGAGGTTGAATCATGACCAAAAATCTCAAAATTGGCGTTTTCTTATGTGAATGTGGTGGAAACATCTCAGATACTGTTGATTTGGATAAGGTTAGACAGGCTCTTGATGTGGAAGTGATTGAACAGTTTGAAAATTTATGTTCACTAAATGGACGTAAGATTATCCGTGATGCAATTATCGACCATCATTTGGACAGAATTGTAATCGGAGCCTGTTCACCCATAAGCCATGAAAAGACATTCCAAGATTATGTGAAACCTCTCAATCCATATCTAATGGACATGGCAAATATTAGAGAGCAATGTTCTTGGGTGCATGACGATAAAGAAAAGGCCACAAAAAAGGCCATAACTTTAATCAACGCATCCATTGAAAAAGTCAAGCAATCTGATGAAGTAAATCCGATTTATTGTCAAACTCCCGATGAAGTTGCAGTTATCGGTGGCGGAATTGCAGGGATGAATGCTGCATTATCACTTGCACGCCAAGGGACAAAAGTCACCATAGTCGAGCAGTCCCCATCATTGGGAGGACATATGGCAAAAATTGGAAAAGTTTTCTCACCTGTGAAGATTGCTGAGGAATGCGGCATGTGTCTGCTCAATCCGATTCTGAACGATCTGGTGTGGAATGAAAACATAACCGTATGGACCAACTCAAAGGTGATAAATGCAGACCGCCGTGCAGGAACATACAATCTGATAGTTGAAAAATCACCCAGATTTGTTGACCCCGACAAGTGTATCGCCTGTGGAAAATGCACAGAGGTTTGTGAAGTGGAGGTTCCTGATGACTGGAACGAAGGACTCTCCTTAAGAAAAGCGATTTACAGACCTTTTGGTCAATCATATCCTGAAGCATATGTTATTGACCCTGACGCATGCAATAAGTGCGGAAACTGTAAACGACAATGTATGATGAATGCAATCACCTTAAAGCAGAAACCTGAGAATGTTCCACTACAGGCAGGTTCACTCATCATAGCTACAGGACACCAATTAATAGATCCAAACAAACGTCCGGATTACTCATATAAAAGACACCCAGACATCATAACACAAGCAGAGCTTGGGCGCATAACTGGAGTAAACGGACCTACAAAAGGAGAATTACTAAAAGCAAATGGTAAAGTTCCAAAAAGGGTCGTGATGATACAGTGTGTCGGTTCCAGGGATGAAAAACCCGACGGACACAAACACTGTTCAAAAATATGCTGTTCTGTTGCATCCAAAAATGCAAACATCATAAAACACAAATATCCTGATACCGATGTTGTAATCTGTTATACTGATGTGAGAACTCCAGGAATGTTTGAGAAATACTACAAACATACTCAGGCAAATGAAGTCCGATTCTTAAGGGGCAGACCTGGAGAGGTTGCCGTTAAAGGAGATAATTTAATAGTGCGTGTTGAGAATACCATCAAAGGCGAATTTGAAGAAATTGAAGCAGATATGGTTGTGCTTTCAACTGCGATGGAACCTTCTGAAGGCACTAAGGAAATTGCTAAAATCCTAAATTTGGGTACAACCGAAGATTCGTTCATCAAGGAATCCCATCCTAAAATCAAACCGGTGACTACGGATGTTCAAGGAGTGTTTGTCTGCGGAACCGCTCAAGATCCAAAGGACATCACCGATTCAATAATGCAGGCAACATCCGCAGCATCAAAAGTTGCCGAGTACAATTACGGCGGCGTCAAGATTGAACCGTTTATTGCAGACATAGACCATGAAAAATGTCAGCTTTGTGGTGATTGTTTGGCCAAATGCAAGTTCAAAGCACTGAGCATTGTTGATGATGAATTGTTCTTAGACCCTATGAGCTGTGACGGATGCGGAAAATGCTTAACCGTTTGCCAGCACGGTGCAATTAACATCAATGGGAACATTGATGAGAAAATATTTGCCACAATTGATGGAGTATTGTCTAAAAAAGAAGATGATGAACGTATGATCCTTGTTTTCTTAGATACAATTGGATATACTGCTGCAGACAACATTGGAGTCAACAGATTGAAATATCCTGAATCAATACATATCATTAAAGTCCATTCAGTCAATCGTGTAAGGCCAAGCCACATCAAGCATGCTCTTGACAACGGAGCTGACGGAATATTTATCGGAGAATTCCCCGGAGACTTGATGTATGATGAAGTCGAACAAAAAATCGAGAGGGTTAAAGCACAAATCGCAAAAGTGAATGAAAATCCTAACAGATTGGCGTTTTCAAAAGTATACATCCCATACTTTGAAGGCCTTGCCCGAAAATTAAATGATTTCGACAGACAAATTGAAAACTTGAATGAAATAGAAGGGGTTTGAAGACCTCTTTTATTTTAAATTTTTGATTGATTTCAGCAATCGATTAAATCCATTCTCGAGTGATTATTTTAACAGTTATTTTAAAAAAATTAAAAATATAAAACAGATTTTTAATTAAAAATCAGAATGTGCTATTTGCCCAATAATGACAGGACACCATGCACATCAAAAAGGTTATTGATTGATAATAGTAAGTAACCAATAACAAAAATGTGATTAATGGCAGTGAAAATTATGGAAAAAATTATTGATTACCTACTTTTTAGAGACAAAATTTCTTATGTTTTGATTTGATAAAATTAATGATCAGCCATATCTCTATGACCAATCATTCGTGTTTCGCGTAAAACCGAATCATATTCCAGAACTTCCTTCCTGGACATTATCCATTTCGGTCTTTTGATTTAACAGCAATTGATTAATCCAACCAGATGCCCAATCGGACAAATCATCATTATCAAATGGGGTTGGCAGGAATTTGTTCTTATTAGCA
>JAEIGA010019271.1_pt1 | contig 10406 bp, 7 predicted proteins | sample 9270691 | NCBI WGS metagenome assembly JAEIGA01 (sample SAMN17057246, study PRJNA624740) | gut metagenome | biome: biome; isolation source: fecal sample | host: Bos grunniens | place: China: Xizang | collected 2019
AGAAGAATTATTCGCTAGTTTTGAAGATTTCTCGATGGATGATTACTACAATAAAGAGCAGACCGGCAAGTTGTTGGATGAGAAAGCCGATAAAATCGCGGGAATGCAGAAGATATCTTTGGTTGGTGTCTCAACCTTGAATAGAGAGTTGGCGGAAAACGAATCGATTACTGAAGATTCATTTAGTCTTTCAACTCTTGGCACCTTGACCATTGATTTTCAGGGGTATATGCACTTTAGAATGATAGTTAGCGATACGGTAAATGAACTTTTGATAGACGGTAAAAGCGTGGACGCTAATCCATATCTTAGTGACGATTTTATCCTTGAATACTACGGATTTGTTAACGATAATATTCAAATCGTTTGTAGAAAAGGTTGCGACCACGCTGTAGAGTTCTATGGGATTCCCAACGTTGTATCTAAAACCGAACTCGATAACGAGTTGGGAAAGAAAGCTAACGAATACGCAGGCTTATCGCGCTCGAATTTAAGAAGTTCTAATATAAAGGTTAATAGAGAATTAATATCTGGGGAAAAGATAGGTAATAATGAAATCACGTTGACGTCCCCGGCTGAATTAACAATTAGTTGCCACGGTTATGTTAGGTTTAAAGCAGCGTGCGTCAATCATACAGGATATGATCATTCCTTGTATGTTGATGGTGTGATAAAGTCTACTGTATCGTCCGGCACTCATAACCAGCACCGGACTATTTCTTATTCTGGTTATGTCTCGGACGCCATCGTTATAAAAAACATTAACCCCACGGGAACGACCGACAGTTACACACTAACTTTCGAACTTTACGGCATCCCCGACGCAATACCCGAATCAGCAATCGACGAGAAATTCAACACTAACGCTCTCAAAGCATCTGCTAGTGGTGAAGTCATCAGAGTAGATGATGTAAGCGCTTCCACGCATAAGGCAGTTGGTAAGGTGTCTGGTAAGAATCGCTTTAATGCTCTTAATATTTCTCTTACTGGAGAAAAGACGGACTTTGCTTATGTATCCAGCGTTGATGTTGGGAAAGTAGTCATATATTCAAACGCAACAGATAATGGTTATTGCAGCACTGGTAAAACTTTGAGAACCATTTGTGGCGATTTAGAAGCTGGTATACCTTATACGTTATCGGCAATCACTGACTCGGCAAGTAGAAAACATATCTATTTAACCGGTGCGGAAGTTCGCTGGGATTTTGGTACTTCCAATATTTTAACAGAAAAAATGCTCGACTCTACTGTTGTCTTTTATGGTTTAGCTAACGATGAGGGAGACGGAAATTGTAATATTTACAACATACAGCTCGAAGAAGGCACCACAGCAACCGAATACGAGCCATACGTCGATCCGACTACGATTACCGTTACAAGTTGTGGAAAGAATTTATGGCCACAATTTATTGCGGATCAAACATTTACAAAGGGTTCTTATGTGAAAAACAATGAGGACGGCAGCATCTTCTTGCATCTAGCAGGAGACTATATAAAAAATGATATCGTTACGAAACTTCCGAAAGGCGAGTATAGATTATCAAATGGTTCTATGGATACGACAGCCAATTTGCCGTATTTAATTGTGAGTTATAACGGACAGAACTTTTATCAAAGAAGACAATTCACGCTTACAGAACCTACAGAGTGCAAATTTACGTTGTATTGCGATCCCTCACTCGTTGGTGATTTTATCATCTATCCAATGGTCGAACTTGGAACTAAATATACAGACTTCGAGCCGTATCGCGGGACTACTTACACCCCTGCCTCCGACGGTACGGTCGAAATCGACGCAATCGCTCCCACAATGACTGTCTTTACTGACAAGTCCGGAGTAAACATCGATATCGAATACCAGCAGGATACCACAAAGGTAATGGGCGATGTGAGAGCTGATATCAAGACGCTCGATGATAACATAGCTAGTTTGGCCAATGAAGTTGCCGATATTAATATCAACACCGAAACCGAAGCTATTAACACATTACTTCAGAATTATGAAAACAACGCCGAAACGGCTCCTAGTTGGTCTGGAGTTAATACCACCATGGACGAATGGGCGAAAAATGCCACATCCAATGGTGATGATTCAAATGTTATAACTACGGAAAACGGCAAAATTGTTGCAGGTGCATTTGGAGCAAACTCGGTAGCATTAAATGGTAAAGGACAAGCAAAGGGCGGCAAATCCTTTGCGGCTGGTTCTAAGAGCGTTGCTCTCGGTAACAATGCAGTTGCCTTTGGTAACGGTACATTTGCAGGAGGACAACATTCTTTTGCCGAAGGTAATATGACTTCTGCTTTAGGTAATGGTTCTCATGCCGAAGGTTCTTTAACGATTGCGCTCGGCAGGAACACACATGCAGAGGGTTACAATACTAAGGCTAACGGAAACTTTTCACATTCGGAAGGTGCTGGTACAACTGCCGATAATGATTATTCACACGCTGAAGGTGTTAACACTGAGGCGACTGGTATTCACTCTCATGCAGAAGGTAATAATTCTAAAGCAAAAAAACCATCTGCACATGCTGAAGGAACTGATAATGTTGCTGATGGTAATGCTTCACATGCCGAAGGTTATAGCAACGAAGTTTATGGAGATGTTTCTCATGCAGAAGGAGATAATAACACTGTTCATGGATTAACCGCTCACGCTGAGGGTTGGGAAAACACCATTACAGAAGACGCTGATTATTCACATGCTGAAGGTGTTAAAAACGATGTAAGTGGCGCGATTTCTCATGTTGAAGGTCATAACAATAATGTTTCTGGAGACCACTCTCATGTTGAAGGTGGTAATAACGAAGCTACTAATTCATATATCCATATAGAAGGGCATGACAACGTCGCTTCTGGATATGGTGCACACGTTGAAGGCGGAAACAATAATGCCAAAGGTGCTTATAATCACGTAAATGGATTTGGTAATGTTTCCGACGGTAATTATCAGACAGTAATCGGTAGAGCCAACAAAGAAGATGTTTCTAAGGCGTTTGTTGTAGGTAACGGTAAACTAGGAGGCGTCTTCGACGAAGAAGGTAAGGAAGATGTTTACGCTGTTAAGGATGAAAATCGCTCGAACGCCATGACAGTAGACTGGGACGGTAACATGGAATTATCCGGTACTAGCATCACCTTAACCGATTCCGCCGATTCATCTAAGAAATACAAGATAACAATAGAGAATGGCGTCCTTAAAGCCACTCCTATATAAACGCTAACCTCACTCATAGGAGGTGAAAAATTCAAAATGGATTATATTTATAAAGATGGTGAACTCTATCACCACGGGGTTAAAGGTATGAAATGGGGAGTTAGAAGAACCCCAGAACAGCTTGGTCACAAACCCCGAGGAAACAGGAAGAAAAAGCTCAAAGGTTCTCCCAGTGCGATAGAGAAAGCCAAGAAAGCCATTGCTAGATACAAGCAAGAATCCGCGGCTAAGAAATCGAAGAAACAGGCCGAGGAAGAGGCTAAGAAAAATAAAAAAGCACAAGTATCCAAAGAAGATCTCTTGAAATCTAGAGATGCTAGACTTATTTATCAGAACGCTCATTTGCTTTCCGATCAAGAATTGAGAGATATCAACAATCGTCTCGTTACTGAACGAAACATTAAAAAAATGGCTGATGAAAATACAAAGTCTAAAGTTGATAAACTCATCTCAACGGGTAAAACACTCAACGACGCTCTCGACACCGGAAGTAAGTTTTACAACAACATCGCAAAGATAGCTAACGCGTTTGGAGGCACTGATTTACCAATCGTTGGCGAAACCAAGGGTAAAGGTAAAAACAAAGGTGATAACAAGAGCGATGATAAAAGTAAAGATAACGATAAGGGTAAAAACGAAAGCAAAGACAAGGGTAAAAATGAACCCACCAAAAATAAGCCTAAGTCTGAAAACAAAATCGTACAGCGCGTTAAAAAAGATGCTAGTGATTACGCCGAACGAAAATACCAAGAGGCTAAGCAGAAAGTAAAGGATTCTTTCACAAAGAAGTCCAATGATAATTCCACCAAGAATTCAAACGACGAACCCGAAACAGTAACGGGAACTGTATTTGGTACTGGAAAATCTAAGTCTCATTTTAATTCCGGGAAAAAGTGGTGGGAAGATTACAGCTCAACCTCGTATGATGTCGATTTCGACGACGTTTCATCCTCGACCTTATCTCTTGGAAGAAGTTATGTCGACGACATATTACTCTTACCCGCGCCGAAGGATTATGACTAATGGCTCTCTCTAACACGGCAACACCATTATACTATGGCCAATTTCGAGACGCGGTAATACGAGGTGAAATCCCGGTTTGTAATGAAATCTCGATGGAGATGAATCGCATAGACGATCTCATAGCTGATCCGAGATACTATTACGACGATGAAGCTGTAAACGGTTTTATAGCATACTGTGAAAACGAATTGACTTTAACAGATGGCTCAGATCTCAGACTTCTAGATACTTTTAAACTTTGGGCAGAATCAATCTTCGGATGGTATGAATTCGTCGAAAGAAGCGTTTATGAACCTTTCCCCGATGGACATGGAGGTCGCTATGTCAAGAAGACCATTAAAAAGCGACTCATTACAAAGCAGTATTTGATAGTAGCCCGAGGCGCTGCTAAATCGATGTATGGTTCTTGTATTCAGAACTTCTTCTTGAATGTTGATACAAGCACAACCCATCAGATTACAACCGCCCCGACAATGAAGCAGGCGGAAGAGGTGCTGTCTCCAATTAGGACAGCCATTACCAGATCAAGAGGTCCTTTCTACAAATTCCTTACTGACGGTTCTCTGCAAAATACAACCGGATCTAAAGCTAACAGAGTAAAGCTAGCATCCACCAAGAAAGGAATCGAGAACTTCTTGACTGGCTCTCTTCTCGAAATAAGACCTATGAGTATAGACAAACTTCAGGGTCTTAGACCGAAAATCTCAACCGTCGACGAATGGCTTTCTGGCGATGTCAGGGAGGACGTTGTTGGTGCGATTGAGCAAGGTGCTTCCAAGATGGACGACTATTTGATAGTTGCTATTAGTTCAGAAGGTACAGTTCGTAATGGAAGCGGCGATACAATCAAAATGGAGTTAATGGACATCCTTAAAGGCGATTACATTAATCCTCATGTATCCATTTGGTGGTACAAGCTTGATTCTATCGACGAAGTAGCAGATCCCAACATGTGGATCAAAGCAAATCCTAACCTCGGCAAGACCGTCACGTATGAAACATATCAGCTTGACGTAGAAAGAGCCGAGAAAGCCCCCGCTGCTAGGAATGACATCCTGGCAAAACGTTTCGGAATTCCTATGGAAGGTTATACATATTTCTTTACTTATGAAGAAACCCTTCCTCATCGAGTTCGAGACTATTGGGGAATGCCATGCTCATTAGGAGTCGACTTATCACAGGGCGACGACTTCTGTGCATTCACATTCCTATTCCCTCTAAAGAACGGCTCGTTCGGAGTCAAAACCAGAAACTATATTTCAGAAAAAACTTTAGCGAAACTACCATCTGCCATGAGAGCCAAGTATGAGCAATTCATGAAAGAGGGTAGTTTAATCGTGCTTAATGGGACGGTGCTGGATTTAACCGAGGTTTATGATGACCTCGATAACCACATTGTCGATATGGAGTACGACGTTAGAAGTTTTGGTTACGACCCTTACAACGCTAAAGCGTTCGTAGAGAGATGGGAACAGGAAAATGGACCGTATTGTATCGAGAAAGTTATACAGGGCGCTAGAACAGAATCCGTTCCTTTAGGTGAGTTGAAGAAACTTGCTGAGGATCGGATGCTTTTGTTTGATGAGGAACTTATGACGTTCACCATGGGTAACTGTATAACCCTTGAAGACACAAACGGTAATAGAAAATTATTAAAGAAGCGATACGATCAGAAAATCGACGCCGTAGCTGCTATGATGGACGCTTTTATCGCTTGGAAACTAAACAAAGACGCTTTTGAGTAAAGGTTGGTGATTAAAAGTGTCCAATGATTACATCTTAATTAATGGCGAGTTATACCATCATGGCGTGCTCGGAATGAAATGGGGCGTACGTAAAGCTCGACGCAATTCCTCAGCTAACGAACGTCTTAAAAAGAAAGCTTTAAAAAACGAGAAGAAAGCCGCCGTATACACTCTTAAATCCGAAAAGGCTCATAACAAAATTGACCTTGAAGGTGCCAACAAGAAGAGCGTAAAGGCTGCCAAACTTGAAAAGAAAGCGGCAGCGATACGCAAATCAGCTAACAAAGTCGATGATGATTATAAACAGTTGAAGCTGGATAAAAAAGCGGCAAAACTCTCATATAAGGCTAGTAAGATAAAAAGATCTTCGAATCGAATATCCAAGAGTGTTGGTTATGGCTCAGAAGCGATGCGTTATTCGATAAAATCGGATAAAGCCGCTGCTAAAGCTGCTAAAGCTAGAGCAAAGATCGCTAATAATAAAGCTTATAACGAAATGATCAATAGAAGAATGAAAAGCTTGGATAAAGAGAAGCTTCGGAGAGTTGAAAAACCGATTTCGGAAATGATCAAAGAAACAATTAAGAAAAAGTAAAGAAAGGTGTCGATTAAATGGAAAACTCATTCGGTTCCAGGATTAAACACGCCTGGAACGCCTTTCTAAATCGTGACCCTACCTATTACGGTCCGAGTTACGGTATTGCTCACTCTTATAGACCAGATCGTCAGAGATTTACCCGCGGTAATGAAAGATCAATCGTTACTTCCATCTACAATAGAATAGCTTTAGATGTGGCGAGTCTCGACTTTCAGCACGTACAACTCGATGAAAACGGACGTTATAAAGAAACGAAGAATTCGGGGTTGAACAATTGTTTGACTCTCGAAGCCAATATCGACCAGACGCATAGAGCTTTTATACATGACATAGTGGCTTCTATGTTTGACGAAGGCGTCGTTGCTGTAGTTCCGGTTGATACTGAGTTCGATCCGAACGTTACCGGTTCATATGTCATTGAGACTATGCGAGTTGGCAAGATTATAGAATGGCGACCTCAGCACATTGGGGTTGAGCTCTATAACGAGCTTACGGGACAGAAAGAAAAGATCTTGGTTAGAAAGAGTATCGCAGCAATTATAGAAAATCCGCTGTATGCAGTTATGAACGAACCTAGTTCAACCATGCAGCGACTTATCAGAAAACTCAATCTATTAGACGCAATTGATGAGCAAAGCGGTTCTGGAAAATTAGATTTAATTGTCCAGTTGCCGTATCAGGTTAGAACTCAGGCTAGAAAACAGCAGGCCGAAGAAAGACGTAAGGATATCGAAGACCAGTTGTCGGGTTCTAAGTTTGGTATAGCATACGCTGATAGTACCGAACGCATTACACAGTTGAATCGTCCAGTGGAAAACAATCTAATGAAACAGATTGAATACTTAACGAGTATGCTATATAGCCAGTTGGGAATCACTCAGAGTATATTAGATGGCACCGCTAACGAAGAAACAATGCTTAACTACTATGATCGTACCGTCGAGCCAATCGCAGCAGCCATAGTTGATGAATTTAAAAGAAAATTCTTGACTAAAACAGCTCGCACCCAAATGCAGTCTATTGAGTTCTTTAGGAATCCGTTCAAACTTGCTCCGGTTAAGGATCTTGCTGAAATTGCGGATAAGTTTACTAGAAACGAAATCATGACTTCTAATGAAATCAGACAGGTTATCGGTATGAAACCCGCTGATGATCCGAAGGCTGATCAGTTGATTAACAGTAACCTAAACCATCCGGAGGAAGCCATTAACGATGCTCCTGAAGAGAAAATAAATCAAGAGGAGGAAAATCAAAATGGAGTATGATTTCAGTGGATGGGCGACCAAAAACGATCTCAGATGCTCCGATGGTAGAATCATCATGAAAGATGCATTCAAACATAATGATGGACAGACCGTCCCTCTTGTTTGGAACCATCAGCATAACGAGCCTGAAAACGTTCTTGGACATGCTCTGCTTGAAAATCGAGACGAAGGCGTATACGCATACTGTTCGTTCAATGAAACCGAACAGGGCGAAATCGCGAAAGTCTTGGTTAAGCATGGCGATGTTAAATCACTGTCTATCTATGCCAATCAGCTTAAGCAGCAGGGTTCAAACGTTCTTCATGGCGCTATACGTGAAGTAAGTCTCGTTCTTGCGGGTGCCAATCCTGGTGCGAGCATTGAGCAGGTAATTGTACATAGCGACAATGGAGATTTTATCAGCGAAATGGAAGACGAAGCGATTATCCGCGTAGGTGAAGATGAAGGCGACGTTCTTTATCACGCTGAAGAAAAGAAAACTGAAAAGGAGGATGCTGATTTGTCAGACGAAACAAAGAAGCCCGAAGAATCGGGTGAAAAGACCGTGGCCGAAGTGTTTAATGAAGCACTCAAAAAGCTCAACGAAGAAGAACAGACCGCCGTATATGCAGTCGTCGGTATGGCGCTTGGAGAGGGTGAAGAACCCGAAGAAGACGACGAAGAAGAAACAGTTGAACATTCTGAAGGAGGAGACAACACAATGAAGAAGAACGTATTCGATCAGACAGAAGAAACAGTTCAGGGTGGCGTTCTTACCCACTCTGATCAGCAGGCAATTATTGCGCTCGCTAAGTCCAGCAGCGTAGGTAGCTTCCAGGAAGCGCTTAGACAGTATACAGAACAGAACTCTCTCGCTCACGGTATCGATCAGGAAGAAATCGGAACACTCTTCCCCGATCCTAAGCTCATCACTCCTGGTGCGCCTGAAATTCTCAGAGAAGATCAGAGTTGGGTAATGCGTGTAATCAATAAGATTCACAAGAGCCCTTATAGCAGAATCAGAACAAGACAGGCTGATGCTAGAATCGCTGAACTCAAGGCAAAGGGTTATCAGAAGAAGGGCGATCAGAAGAAGCTTAATGGCGACATCAAGCTCCTTGGTAGAACTTTCGATCCCCAGACAATTTATATCAGAGAAGACATCCATCGTGATGATATCATCGATATCCAGGACTTCGACTATGTTGCATACGTTAAGGGTCTTATGACAGACAACATGTACGAAACACTCGCACTTGCTGCTCTCGTAGGCGATGGTCGTGAAGATGGCGATCCTGATAAGATTCATGATACTCACATCAAACCCATCTGGACTGATGACGAACTTTACACAATCCATGCAGAAATCGACATCGAAGCTGTTAAGAATGAACTCCAGGGTACTAACACTGGTGTTAACTTTGGTGAAAACTTCATTTATGCAGAAGCTATCATCACAAAGGCTCTCTATGCTCGTGAAAAGTATAAGGGTAGCGGTAGACCCGACCTTCTCTGCGCTCCTCACCTCGTTAACGTAATGCTCCTCGCAAGAGACCTTAACGGTCGTAGAATCTACGAATCTAAGGCTGATCTTGCTAAGGCTCTTAATGTTGGTGAAATCTACGAAATCGAACAGCTCGACGGTCAGATCAGAACAACAGAAGACGGTGACAAGAAGAAGCTCCTCGGCCTCTTTGTAAACCTTTCTGACTACCAGTTCGGTTCTGCTAAGGGTGGCGAACTTACAAGATTCGAAGACTTCGATATCGACTTCAACAAGTATAAGTACCTCATGGAAACAAGACTTTCCGGTGCTCTTGTTAAGCCTTACGCAGCTATCGCTCTCGAAGAACCTGTAACAGTAGAAGGCTAATTCAAAATGGAGTGAATGAATCATGGCGAAATGGTATGGAGTAATCGGATTTGCTGAGACTGTAGAAACCAAACCCGGCGTTTGGAAAGAACAACTTACCGAACGTAGTTATTACGGTGACATAATTCAGAATTATGCGAAGTATCAGAATTCCGAACAGCTTAATGACGACATAAACGTTTCGAATAGAATTAGCATCATAGCCGATCCATTCGCCAATGAGAAATTTTATTCCATGCGTTATGTCGAGTTCATGGGCGCTAACTGGAACGTTATAAATGTTGAAGTTAAGTACCCTCGACTAATATTGACTATAGGGGGTGTATACAATGGCGAGCAGGCTTGAATTGCATGAGGAGTTATGTACACTCCTTGGATCACGAAATGTGTATTTCCAACCCCCTGAGTCAATTAAAATGAAATACCCTTGCATTGTTTACTCTTTTGCGAAACCCGACTATAAACATGCTAATAATCAGGTTTACAAGAGTGACAAAGCTTACGAAATTATTATCATCGATTCCGATCCAGACGGTAATATCTATGAAAAAATTCCCGAACATTTCCCAATGTGTCGATTCGATAATGGATATACCGCCGACGATCTTAATCACTATGTATTTACTATATTTTACTAAAGGAGGACTATATAATGTCTAAGATTATTTGGGATGAAGCCGGTAAGAAATTCTATGAAACTGGC
>JAEIGA010019272.1_pt1 | contig 10406 bp, 8 predicted proteins | sample 9270691 | NCBI WGS metagenome assembly JAEIGA01 (sample SAMN17057246, study PRJNA624740) | gut metagenome | biome: biome; isolation source: fecal sample | host: Bos grunniens | place: China: Xizang | collected 2019
AAACGATGCGTATAACATTTGCAAGCATACCGAAAGCTGTAATACGTCTTTTGAAAATACCATACGCACGATGAAAAACCTTGGCGTAGGCAAAATCTGTGGCTCGGTCATTGGAACAGCGCGCTTAAAGGAAAACGAAACTTGGTGGGATAAAGTACGCGAATATAACGACGTGGCGTTGGCGTTAAAGGAAGCCTACGGCGATTTTTATATCCCAGGATTTCATATCCACCCCGATTTCGTGCAAGAATCTATGGCGGAAATCGATGCTATGGCGGAAAAGGGCGTCCGTTTAATAGGCGAACTCGTACCATACGTAATGGGCTATAAGAATTACGATAACCCCAATCTCCATAAACTCGTGGACTACGCCACAGAAAAGGGAATGCTCGTCAATATCCACACGCCACCCAACACCGACGACGACATCGACGCGTTCGTGTCGGCTCACCCCGATACGACGATTATAGCCGCGCACCCAGGCGAATATTCTACTTTGCTTCGCCATATCGAGCGTATGAAAAAGCACGAAAATTATTACATAGACTTATCGGGTACGGGCATACACCGACACGGCGCAGTGAAACGCATTATCGACGAAGTGGGCGTAGAGCGTATTTTATACGGCTCGGATTTCCCTGTTTGCAACCCTGCGGCATACGTAGGAAGCGTTCTGCTCGACGACCTGCTTACACCGCAACAAAAACGCGCTATTTTCTCTGAAAACGCCAAACGGTTATTAGGCATATAAAGCCCAAAAGGGATAAGCACCCGAAAGACGTTCTCCGTCTTTCGGGTGCTTTTTATATTTGCGAGTATTTTTGGGTTTATCTTGCTCCACCGCCACCACCGCCGAAGCCGCCACCGCCAAAACCGCCGAAGCTACCGCCACCGCCGCTTCTGCCGATAAACGTTCCGCCTGCGCTTTGAGGGCGTGTCATCGCCGTAAGCATTGCGTGCGTCATACAGCGGTTAATCAGCATATAATCGAACACCGTCATATGCGAGCCTACGCACCAATCGGGTGGCGCAAGCGTGATGCTCGCGAATTTTTCTCGCCATTCTTCCGTCACGCCAAGCACCTGCGCATACGGCAAAATTTTATAATAAAGCTCGGGATTTTCTTGGAGCATAAACTTAATTCTGTCTTCTTCCGTCACCAAAATAAAATCCTTAAAGCCCAAAATTTGCCCAAGTGTTTTGCGGTATTTTTCCGTTCTCGAAAGCTTACCTATCGTGAAGAATACAGGCACTAACGCGCCCACGCATACCGCAAGCTTTTCATAACCCGTTAGAACGTAAGTTGCGAACACGCCGATAAATATCAACGCGAACAACACCGCTATCCCGATTTGCCCTGCCGTCATACCCAGCAAAGCGGATTTTTTCCATTTGTAGCGGTAATTTTCTTTGAGCAAGCCGAAAAGCAAAATCACGCAAATCGGCACGAAGAACACAACACCGCCAAAATACGCGTAGCCACCGCCGATAGCAAAGCTCATCACAAGGGGCATAATCAAGCCGTAAAGGAAGCCGATAATCCCACCCAGCACGTACCAAAACACCGATTTCGGCTCGTACATTTTCAGCTTGGGCGTTTGCTTGATTGCCTTATCCGCGCTTTCGTAAAATTTATGTTTTAAATCGGAAATACGCGCCGACACCACTACCGTGTCTTCGTCGAACGGGGTTTTCCCCTGCACCGTCACGCGGTCGGCGTGCGCGAACAAGCCGTTAAAAATCGTGCGCGCGTGCAACGCTTCGCCTTTGGGAAGCGCAGGTACTTTTTGAATAAAAACAGGGTCTTCTTCGTTGGAAAAGTCAATCGTCAAATACCCTTTATGCGCAAAATAATAGAGCATAGACGTAATGTCTTCGCTATCCACCGTGCCGTCGATAAGTTTCCCCATTTTCATAGGGTCCATTTCGTCGGGAGCTTTGATATTGACGGTGGTGATAATCTCCTTTTTCGACGGCGCAAACAACAGGGCGAGCAAGCCGAGCAAGAGCGCAATCACCGCGCCAAGCACTATCTTCCACATACCGTCCGTAAATATGCGCGTATGCGTATAATCCTGCAACACGCCTGCGCCAAGCGTAAAGCCAAGCGTAATCCCCTCCGCCATACGCTCGCCGTAATAATCGTTATACACGACGTTTAACTTCTCCACAGAAAGCGAAAGCGTTTTTTTATCCGCAGAAAGTTGCGCCAAAACGTTCGCATCGTTGCCCATTGCGCCGTATCCACCCGAATACAGCTTCAACTCGTCTTCCTGCACGGCTTGTGGGAATGCACGCTTACGCAAACGTTGTTTAAGGGTACGGACCAGCCGTAGCCGATTACGTCGATAAGCATACCGTTTTCCATTTCGTTTCCACCGTGTTCCACCACGTAGGAAATCGCATACGTCCACACGTTCCCTTTCTCCGCGCCACCCACGCAATTTATATCGATAAAATCGCTCGTGTCGGGGTTATCTTCCACGGTATAGAAAAATTCGTTATTACCTTCGCACGAAGCGGTGATATTCGTATAGCGTGCGCTTTCAATGGGGAGCGAACGATAAAACATCGTCAAGTCCGAAGCTAAAAATTCCACGCGTATATTTTCTTTAATTTCCACCTTTCTATCCGTGCGCACGTTGAGTTCAATTTCATAGCTTTGCACCTTAATCACGTCGCCAAAAGCGGAAGCTTTAAAGGTATTCAACGCAACCCTGCCCCCTGCAAACGGAAAAATAAACGCGCAAAAGAGCGTTAAGAGAAGCAGAGCGGCTTTGAAAATAAGCCGCTTCGTTTTTGCATAGTATTTCGTTTTCATCGTTAGAATTGTACTTTTACGTTTTTGCGTTCTTCCGCGCTATCCAGCTCGAAATACGGGCGTTTTTTATACTCTTCACCCATACGGCTACCCACGATATTCGCAGGGAAAATTTCAAGCTTGGTGTTGAACGATTTCACCACGCCGTTATAATAACGACGGGAGCTTTCCAGCTCGCTTTCAATGCTTTTCAGCTGACCTTGCAAATCCAAGAAATTCGCGTTCGCCTTTAAATCGGGATAGCTTTCCGAAACCGCCGAAAGGAAGGTGCGAAGCGAACTTGTTAAACCGTTTTCTGCATTCACCTTTTCCGTAGGCGTTTTCGCACTCATTGCCATATTGCGCGCCGAAACTACGTCTTTGAGCGTTTCGCTTTCGTGCTTGGCATATCCTTTCACCGTTTCCACAAGGTTGGGAATTAAATCGTAGCGTTTTTTCAAAAACACGTCAATCGTTGCCCAAGCTTCTTCCACTTTGTTTTTCAAGCGCACGAAATCGTTTCGCGTGCCTATCCACCACGCAATCAAGGCAATCGCCAAAACGACCACAACGCCGATGATAATGCCGATAACCGCGCCCGTACTGATAAGTAATCCGTTTAACATATCCGTTCTCTCCTTTGAGATTTTAGTAATGTTATTATATCATATAAAAGAAATAATGTCAATATTCCAAAAGAAAAAAGCAGACTTTCTCTCATAAGAAAATCCGCTTTTTTATCGCTTACTTACTCCGCGCGTCTGCTTTTGAGCCAAAGCACGCCGTCCGTGATAAACGGCGAAAGGATTAACCAAAGCGCCGCAAGAGCGATAATCGAATAGGTGATAATCGAACCCACCGATCTCGCGCCTGCAAATACTTGCGACACAAGGTTGAGTTCAAATAATCCGAAAAGTCCCCAATTGATTGCGCCAAGGATTACCAAAATATATGAGATAACGTTAATCACTCGCATAATCTTCCCTCCTGCAAGCAGTATGCTTCGCTTTTCAGGATTTATACGAAGAATTTTATACTCTTTTAATTTGTATACGAAGATACGCCGTTATAATCTAAAACGCGGAGAAGGGTTGTAGATTTGCCCCGAGCGCGGAAGCTTCGCCGATGCGACTTTACAAGACGTAAACGAGCAAGGCGAAAACCGACAAGGGGCGAAGATGCGCCCTTATACGCGTTTTATTTATTTATTCGGTGCGGAGCGCAATCACAGGGTCTTTCTTCGCCGCAGCCGAAGCAGGGATTAAACCGCTAACGAGCGTAAGCACGATGCTCACGGCAACCATAACCATAGCCGACGTGAACGGAAGCGCGGCAAGGGTGGAAATACCCGTGAGCGCACCCAAAATCGCATTCACGCCAAATTGAAGCGCATAGGTGACGACAACGCCGAACACGCCCGATGCAAGCCCGATGATAAACGTTTCCGCATTGAACAGATTTTTAATGTCTTTCTTTCTCGCGCCGAGCGAACGCAAAACACCGATTTCCTTGGTGCGTTCCACCACCGATACGTAGGTGATAATCCCTATCATAACCGACGAAACGACGAGTGAAATTGCCGTGAATGCCACCAAGACGTAGGTGATAGCGTTCAAAATCGTTTCCACCATCGTCATCATCATACCAACCGTGTCGGTATATTTCACCTGCTCGCCCGTTTCGTGTTCGTCGTTCCACTTATCCAGCCAAGATACAATCTGTTCTTTGGAATCGAAATCGTCGGTGTAAATTTCAATGGAATTGACGGTATCCTTACCCCCAACCGCGCGAATCGCCGAATCGCCGTAAAGGAAATAATAACCTGCCAAAGCATCCATCGCACCGCCGTTTTCATCTCCGCCCATCGCATCGCCTGCGATATAGTATTCCACGAGATTTTCCGCGGCAGGCTTGCACGTTTGTAAAAACGTCATCAATTCACCGATTTTTTGCATATATTCAGGCGTGCCTTGGGTGAGCGTGGCAAGCTCTTGCACGAGTACGCCGAACTTGTTCGCACTGCCCGATTGCTCTAAAATCGTTTTGGAAAGCTTCGATTGCATATTCGCTTCCAGATATTCACCGCATACCTGCTCCGTCAAATATAAACCGCTCGTCAAACAACCGTAGTTATATCCGTCCTTTAAGCGCAACACGCCCGAAATGGAAAGGAGCTTCCCTTCTTCCCCGTCTTTCCCTATCTCCGTTCTCGACTTTTGATAATCGTATAAATAAGGCGACGTGGGCGCGGCAGGGGTATAGATTGCGTCGTTATAATTGAGCATAAATTGCTTGCCGACGATTTCATCAAAGCCAATCATCGTTTCGTAATCTTTGCTATCCCCAACGTTCTCCCCTTCCTGCGGGAACAACGCCAAAAATTCCTTTTCTCCGATAAATCCAAGCTGGGCAAGCGTAAGGTCAGTCACGTCGTTATTGCCTCCCACGACAAGCACCGCTTCGTTCGCGGTTTGGGGGAAATGCCCTTCGATTACGTCGTATTGCGAAAGTACGTAATCGCCGTATTTATCGTCCTTTACGTCCGCCGTCCCCGGCATTTTACCGTAAACACTGCCCAAATAATCCACAAGATACGCAAGACTTGCATACTTTTCTTCCTGCTGAGTGAGTTGGAACGTATAGTACGCTTTGAGTTCGGAAAGGGACATCACCTTTTCCACCGTTGCGCCGTTTTCTTCCACTTCCACCTGCGTATAAAGGTTGTTGGATAAGGACATGCCCGTGCCGTACACGATTGCCGTGTACCATTCTTCGTCCATACTTTCCAAGTATTTTATATAATCGTCCGAAAGGTTATTCGTCACCGTCATACCCTGCGCGATATTCGTTAAGAACGAATTGACGTAAACCCTATCCCCAATTTTATCCAAATCGGGCAAATCGGTAGCCGCCGTCATACCCGACATAATTGCTTCCACGTTCAGCGTGGTTTCGGTGATTTCCAAGGGATAGGAAGAGAGCATATCTTCTTGCGTTTTCTTAATATACCCGTTAAAGCCGTTGGAAAGGGCAAGCACCAAGCAAACGCTGATAATGCCGATACTCCCTGCCACGGACGTGATTGCCGTTCTCCCCTTTTTGGTTGCCAAATTGCGCGCAGAAAGCCCCAAGGACGTTGCGTAAGACATCGAAGCGTTTTCCTTTTTCTTGCGCTTTTTCGCCAGCTTTTGTTCTTTCTTCGACGTTTTTTCTTCCGTTTTCGCCGTGGGTTTTGCCTTGGGTTTGAGCTTAAATTTCTCGTCGCACATAGGGCAGGTGATAACCGCGCCTTTCGTGGGATGCACACCGCAAAGATGAAGCAACGTTCCGCATTTGGGACAATTTGCATCTACGTCTTTATATTCCACGTTGGGATCGAACACGTTGTCGTTTTCTTCCGTTTCTTCCCTGCCGTCGTAGGGGTTGGAATCGGCAACCACCAAGCCGTCTTGAAGACGAACGATACGGGACGAGTATTCTTCCGCAAGCTCGGGATTGTGCGTGACCATAATCACCAGCCGTTCCCCTGCAATCTCACGGATAAGTTCCATAATTTGTACGCTCGTCGTCGTATCCAGCGCACCCGTCGGCTCGTCGGCGAGTAAAATTTCAGGGTTGTTCACGAGCGCACGCGCAATCGCGACGCGTTGCATTTGTCCGCCCGAAAGCTGATTAGGGCGTTTATGCAATTCTTTCTTTAACCCCACTTTGATAAGCGCTTCCGTCGCTCTGCGTTTTCTTTCGCTCTTGGAAACGCCTGCAATCGTGAGCGCAAGCTCTACGTTTGCAAGCACCGTTTGGTGGGGAATTAAATTATACGATTGAAACACGAACCCGATGCGGTGATTTCTGTAAACGTCCCAATCGTGGTCCTTATAATCTTTGGTAGATACGCCGCAAATGACAAGATCGCCCGACGTATAATGGTCCAAGCCCCCAATGATATTGAGAAGCGTGGTTTTACCGCAACCCGATGCGCCAAGCACGGATACGAACTCGTTCTTGCGGAATCGGAGCGACACGCCACGCAGAGCGTGTACCGTACTTCCTGCCGTCACGTAATCTTTTTTTACGTTTTTTAATTGCAACATATTTTTATTCTCCAAATAAAATTTCTTAATTGATGTTTATGCGTTTTTTAACAAGCGAAACGAAAGATTGGGTAAGTTCGCACAAACGGTTAAAATTCTCTTCCCCAAATTCTTCCACTATCGCCCCAACGAAGCGTTTGCTGTTTTCAATATCTTCGCCGTAAGTATCCAAAATCGCGCTGGAAAGCTCGATATACGCAATCTTTTTATCTTTATCCGAGCTTACGCGTTTTATTACGCCGTTTTTTTCCAAGCGGTTGACGATTTGCGAAACCGCCGAACGCGTGATACCAAGCCGAGAAGCAAGTTGTGTGGAAATCACCCGTTTCCCCTCCGCTTTCGCACCGATAACCTCACTGATTAAGCGAAGCTCCGTTTTATTAAAATACGTTCGCTTATCCACGAATACGATTTCTTCTCTCGCACGAATAAGCTTGAATATTTTCGTTAAGTATTCTTCGTTTTTTCTTTCGTCGTTCACTTTCTTTCTCCTTATAACTTACATTATATTATTATAAGGTCTTTTAAAATTTTGTCAAGTAGAAAACAATCGAAATTTTCTCTTTTCACTATATTTTCATTTTTTGTTTTCTTCCGTTCCTTGAAAAGACTTGTCAAAGCCTTAAAAAAATGCTACAATAGAACGTAGAGGTGAAAATTATGACGGAAAAGATGCAAGTTTTAACGGAATTTTTAGAAAACTCACTCACGGCGTACCACGCGAAAGAAAACGCGCGCGCTTTACTTTTGCAAAACGGCTTCACCGCGCTTTTGGAAACGGAAGATTTCGAGCTTTCGGAAAACGGGAAGTATTTCGTGGAACGTGGCGCAAGCTTGATTGCGTTCACAGTTGGTAAGCTCGACCGCTTTGCTTATAAAATCGTGGCTTCGCACGTGGATTCTCCTGCGCTCAAACTCAAAGAAAACCCCGTGAAAAAAACGGAAAACTGCGCAGTTTTAAACGTTGAACCGTACGGTGGTGGCATTTGGTATTCTTTCTTTGACAGACCTTTGAAAATCGCAGGGCGCGTTGTGAAAAACGAGTCAGGGCAAGTACGCTGCGAAACGGTGGAATCCCCCTTTTACGTGAGCATACCTTCCCTTGCCGTACATCAAAACCGCGGTGTGAACGAAGGCTTTGCCGTGAACGCGCAAGTAGATCTTCTGCCCCTGTTATCGCTTGCCGGCGGAGAAGCGCAATGGCTTGAAAAAATAGCAGGCGAAGAACGCGTAATTTCTCACGATTTGTTTATCGTCAATGCAAGCAAACCTTATACGTTCGGCGTAAACGATGAATTTCTCGCTTCGCCTCGCATTGACAATTTAACGAGCGTTTGCGCAAGTCTGGAAGCCTTATTTAACAAAGCGGACAGCGACGGCGTTTGCGTGGCGGCGTTTATGCATCACGAAGAAGTGGGAAGCCATTCCACGCAAGGCGCAGGCGGCGATTTCCTTGAAAACGTACTCCGTCGCATTGCCTACGCGCTTCGTTTCGACGATAACGAATTTTATAAAGCGCTTGCTTCTTCTTTCTTCCTTTCGGTGGATAATGCGCACGCCTTGCACCCCAACCACCCTGAAAAGAGCGACCCTACGAATAAAACGTTGCTTGGCGGTGGCGTGGCAATTAAATCGCACGCAAGCGGAGCGTACGTGACCGACGCCCTTTCTTCGGCGGTGGTGAAAACGGTGTTTGAAAAGGCAGGCGTAGCCTACCAAAGCTTTTTCAACCGCTCGGATGCGCGTAGCGGTTCGACGCTCGGCGTTTCCGCTTTAACACGGCTGGGTATTGCAGGCGCGGATATTGGGCTTGCCCAGCTTGCTATGCACTCGGCAACAGAATGTTTCGCTTCGTCTGATTATATCGAGCTTTTGAACGGTTTAACGGCGTTCTATTCTTCCGATTTTATCGCGGAAAACGACGGCTTCACCGTGCGTTAATCGACGAACTCATATAAAACCGCGGACTGTCCAAAACAGTCCGCGGTTCTTTTGTGAAAAATTCGCTTATTTTATAAATGCACGGCACGCAAGGTATGCGTGATATACGTCCGCCTTGGATACAAGCTCAAACGGCGAGTGCATAGAAATAACGGGAACGCCGATGTCAATCGTGTCGATATTCGCTTTGGCAACGTATTTGGCAACCGTACCGCCGCCGCCGACGTCCACTCTGCCCATTTCACCCGTTTGCCAAATCACACCGCACTCTGCAAATGCCCTGCGCAAGAAGCTGATAAATTCCGCATCAGCGTCGTTCGAGCCGCTCTTACCGCGCGCGCCCGTAAATTTGGTGATACCTGCGCCACAGGAAAGATACGCCGAATTCAAAGGCTCGGAAACTTCTTTAAAGTTAGGGTCGTAGCCAGCGTTTACGTCTGCGGATAAGCATTTCGAGTTCGCGCGCACCGCCGCCGACGGTACGTTGAACGAGAATGCGAGCGCATCGATTAAATCGGTGAACAGCGCGCATTGCATACCCGTCGTGCCTTCACTGCCGATTTCTTCCTTGTCGGCAAGCACAACCATAACCGTATGCTCGCTTTGCGCTTCGTCGAAAAGCGCGGTGAACGCAGGATACGCGCAAACGCGGTCGTCGTGTCCGTACGCGCCGATTAAAGCGCGGTCGAAGCCGATGTCTTTTGCTTTATACGCAGGCACGACGCAAAGTTCTGCGGATAAGAAATCTTCTTCCTTGATGCCGTATTTTTCGTTCAAAATGCGCAAAAGGTTTTCCTTTACCGTTTTATCCTTGTCGTTCTCTGCCGCTACGTAAGGGATATTGCCAAGCCAAATGTTTAAATCTTCGCCCCCAAGCCCTTCGCCAAGCGTTTTTGCGTTCTGCTTCGCCGCCAAGTGAGGCAACAAATCACTGATATAGAATACGGGGTCGTTTTCGTCTTCGCCGATTTTTACGTTCAAAACGCTACCGTCCGCAAGCGCAATCGCGCCGTGGAGCGCAAGGGGAATCGCCGCCCATTGATATTTGCGGATACCACCATAGTAATGCGTTTTTGCAAACGCGATGTTGTCCGATTCATACAAAGGCACTTGTTTCAAATCAATACGGGGGCTGTCGATATGCGCCGCAATAATGCGAATACCTTCTTCCGCAATATCCTTGCTTCCCACCTTGATTAAATATAAATTTTTACCGCGATTATCATAATACACCTTATCGCCAGCTTTCAATTTCTGACCGAATTTAAAAGGCTTATACCCCTTTTCAATCGCGGCGTTTTTTGCCCAAGCGCACGCTTCGCGTTCCGTTTTTCCTTCGTCGAGAAATACTTTGTAGCCCTCGGCGTAATTGAAAATTTCTTTCAATTGTTTTTCGTCTGCCTTTTCATAGACGTTCGTTCTTTTGTAAGCAAGTTCGCTCATTATTTTTATACCTTCCTTATTTATTTTTTCGTTGTTTTAATGCAAAAAGCCTTTAATAATCTGTTCTTCCGCTTCCTTTTCCGTCAAGCCCAGCGTCATCAATTTTATCAGCTGTTCGCCTGCGATTTTAC
>JAEIGA010019273.1_pt1 | contig 10405 bp, 4 predicted proteins | sample 9270691 | NCBI WGS metagenome assembly JAEIGA01 (sample SAMN17057246, study PRJNA624740) | gut metagenome | biome: biome; isolation source: fecal sample | host: Bos grunniens | place: China: Xizang | collected 2019
CACGTTTCTAGGTTTTTCTGCTTCCTCTTTGTTATCCCATGGAAGCACATCTCCCGGTTCGCGAAGATATTCTAAGATTTCCCAAATTCCTTCTCCTGTATAGGAGCTTACAAGGAAAATATCTTCACAGCCGGTTAATTTTAACCATTCCACTGCCTGCGGCACATCTGCTCCAGGAGCATCAATCTGTGTAACGATGCCGATGACCGGTCTGGTAGACTGGGCAACAATGTTTGGCGGATATAAACTGTATGGCTCTGTTGCATTGATCAGCAAGCCTACCACATCTGCCTCAAAGGCATATAACGCCAAGGCTCTTCCCAAGGTATTTGTTTCTGCATATTCTCCCGGTGTATCGATTACTACATCATAGTGATTGATATACTGGGTTTTGTGATACTTAATGGTATCCCCTTTTAATGCCTGTCTCAGTGTGGTCTTTCCGCATTCGGAACGACCCATCAAAATAATCTTTTTCATTATGTTCTTGTAACCTTACAAATTGTAAATCCAAGCTCTCTTGCAAGATAATCACAGATTACTCGCACTGCTTCTTCTACTTCCGCAACTCTTCCTGTAAAAATCAATGTACCGCTGAAACGGTCAATGAAACCAAGATCAATATTTGCAGTTTTTACAGCCATATCACCAGCGATAACTGAAATTTCCGCAGGGCTCATGCTTAAAATACCGATTGCAGCTTTTGAATAATCCAGCGCAGGATTTAAACCTAATTTTTTATATACGATTTCATCAGGGCTGGCAATAATATGCGCCAGAGTGACCTGTTTCCCAGGTACCAATTCCTGTACGATTCTCATTTTTCCTTCATTGGACGGTAATGTAAATTCCATAAAACGTCCTCCTATATCCGATTTCTTTGATTTCGATTACGCTATTCTTATGATACAACAAAACCAGACATAATACAAGAGTAATCCAAGGCTAAACCTCAATTTCTTGACCCAAACAGAACGAATAGAGGATTTTTTCTTTCACTCTTTTTCCGGTCATCTGTTCCAAGCTTTCTCCGTAGATTTGCAGCTGCTTTTGATATCTTGCCACAAGCTCAGCTCCACTCTTTACATAATCTGTTTTGTAATCAATCAGCACCAGTTCTCCATCTTCTTCAAAATACGCATCTATGATCCCCTGAACCAGCACCGTCTGATGGCTCTCGTAAGCTTTTGATACCTCAGATGCTGCCTTTGCAATCATAAATTGCTGTTCTTTATAAAGAAGGCCTCTTTTCTCTGCCTGCAGCATGCGTGCACAAAGCGGACTTTTACAAAACCGATAGATTTCAAACGGAAGAATACTAAGTGCTCCGGCTTCTGTCAGCATTCCCGTCTGTACCAGATGATCAATCCGCTCTTTCACCTGGTCTGTGTGATAAATATCGGCTAAATCCATGCACTCTAATACCCTGTGATAAGCCGTTCCTCGTTCTGTGGCACTGATACTTCGTTCCTCACGCAAAAATGCCGGGATATATGGAATGATTTCCGGTTCTTCAAACATTTCTAAAACCGCTTCTTCCATAGCTTGTTTTTTTAGTTCTGATACAGAAACTTTTCCCGGAATCTCCATCTCTTTCTGATGTGGATACACATAAGAAAAACGTTCACAAAGTTCCTTTGGAATTTCTATTTCTTTTTCCAAAAGCGATCCGTAATCATAGCCTTCTTCTATGGCTCGTTCCACTTTATTCTCTACAAGTGAAGCAAGTGTGCTTTTACAGATATCAAATGGCGGATTCTCACCCACAGAAGCCTGTAAAATCCAATCCAGGTAACTGCTTCCGCCACAAAGACTTTCATAGGCACCTCTCTGGCAAAATTCTTTTTCTTTAAGCAGCATATCCAGTTCCTCTGCTGCATTTTTTAAAGTCCCGGTCATAATGAGCTTTTCTTTGGCTCTTGTCAGAGCAACGTAAAGCACACGAAGTTCTTCTCCGAGGCTTTCTAATTCAATCTGCTTTTGAATGATTTTTTTCGGAAGTGTTGGAAACTTGATACGTTTTTCCGGATCGATGGCATCGAGTCCAAGTCCGAGTTCCGGATGCATGACAATTTTCTCTCTTACATCCTGTTTATTAAATCTCTTGGAAAGTCCGGATACAAACACAATCGGGAATTCCAATCCTTTACTTTTGTGAATGCTCATAATCCGCACTGCATTTTCCTCTCCGGCACTGCTTTCTGCAACACCGTAGTCCACTTCATATTTCTGTAAGTGTTCAATATAACGAACAAAATTAAATAATCCCCGGTAACTGGTACTTTCAAAATCCAGCGCTTTTTGTACCAGCATCTGAAGGTTCTCTGCTCTTACTGCGCCATTTGGCTGTAATCGTACCAGCTGGCAGTACGAAGTTCTGTCATAAATTTCCCAAAGCAGCTTATGAATTGGCAGATACTCTGCCATGCTGCGAAGCTTGGCACAAAGCTTCCAGAAATCCTGCAGTTTTTTACAGATTTCCGCTTCATCGCCATCCTCCGCATATCTGATGCAAGCTTCATGATATGGGATATCCGGATAAGCGGTTCGAATCTTTGCAAGTTCAAAAGATTCCAGGCCCCCAATGGCTGAATGCAATACTGCTCCTAGTGGGATATCTTGCTTTTGATTATCCAGAATGCGAAGGAAATTTAATATAGTCTGAATTTCCGCTGCAGAAAAATATCCTGTGGAAGAACCTGTTACACTTGGAATTCCATAAGCACCCAGCACATTGGCAAAAGTATCACTCCAGCCAGTCATGGAGCGCAGTAAAATGACCATATCTCCCAGTCTGGCCGGGCGAAGTTCTCCCGTAGTTTTATCAAACACTTTCCCATGCTTTAACATGTTCTGAATTTTTTCTGCAATCATCGCAGCCTCTAACTCTACTTTATCAGACACATCTTCTGATTCTTCCTCTGATAGATCAAGCAGCAGAAGTTCTGCTTTCACGTCTTGCATGCAATCTGCTTCCGGCATATCTGCCCCCAGATAAAGAGCTGCTTCTGCATCATAAGAAACATTCCCAAGCTCTTTTTTCATCAAACGCTCAAACAGGAAATTGACGGTATCCAAAACTTCTTTTCTGCTTCGGAAGTTCTTTGACAAATTGACCCTCTGAGAAGTACTTTCTGTTAATGTATAGGTCTCCTGTTTTTCCATAAAAAGCTCTGGTCTTGCCTGACGGAAACGATAAATACTCTGTTTCACATCCCCTACCATAAACAGGTTGTTACCGCCAAATGCTTTTTTTGAAATACTGTTCAAAATCAATTCCTGTACCAGATTGCTGTCCTGATATTCATCAATCATGATTTCCGCAAAATATTCTGCATACCCTTTGGCAACATCTGTCGGTATGCACTCGCCATCTTTTCTTTCCACCAGAATCTGCAATGCTAAATGTTCCATGTCAGAAAAATCTACGATATTGCGTTTTCTTTTTTTCTCTGTAAATCTTCTGGAAAATTCCAGAGTCAGACTTACAAGTTCTTTCTTTAATGGTTCTGCAATCTTTTCTGCTTCAAAAATCAATTCTGCCGGCATGTAGAAGAACTGTTTTTCCAATCCTTCCAAAACTTTTTTCATATGATTTCTGGCATTTTTGACTGCTTCTTTTTTCTCTTCCTCTGTCCCTTCCGGCATTTTCTTTCTGGAAAGAGTCGCAAAGGAACGGCTGCGAATTACGCTGGAACAGGTTTCATAATCATCACTTTCTAAAATCCGGGTTAACAACTGCTGATCCTGCTGCAGCGCTTCTTCGTAAAAAATCGGTCCGCCGATTCCATGGCATAACAAGATTGCCTGTTGGTTTTCCAAAAGCAGGCTCTCTGCCATATGCTTCACATGCTCAAGTACCAATGTCATTTCCCTAACACCCTGATTAAGAGTCAGGTGCTCTAACCATTCTTCCGGAAATGGATCACTGGTAGAGAATTCATAAAGCTTTAAAATCAGTTCTTCTAATACTGCATCATGCTTCCCTGAAGCATAGCATTCTACAAACCTTAAAAACTCCGGACGTTTTTTTTCATACTCTTCCTCTAAAAGTTCCTTTAAAAGGTCTTTTTTCAGAAGCTTTAATTCGCCCTCATCCGCCACACGGAATGCGGGATCTAAATCAATCTCCCCAAAATGATTTCTCAAAATATATGAGCAAAAGCTGTCAATGGTTGTAATCTGGGCATGAGAAACTAAGGTCTCCTGTCTTTGCAGGTACCCATTGTCTGGCTGTGCTTCCAAACGTTTTCGAATGGCAGCGCCTACACGTTCCTTCATTTCTGCAGCCGCAGCCTTCGTAAAGGTTACTACCAGCAGACGATCCACGTCCACCGGGTGTGTTTCATCACATACCATTTCCATGATACGTTCTACCAGCACTGCTGTTTTTCCGCTTCCTGCTGCCGCTGAAACCAAAATATTTCGTTCTCGCAGTTCAATGACCTTTTTCTGGTCTTCTGTCCATGTTACACCCATTGAAATTTCTCCAATTTTCTATAGGAAGATTCTTTTGGTGAAAATCCGCAGATTCCCTTATATGCACAATAGTCACAGGCTGTTTTCTGCCCATGGGCATAAGGATTGACAGGGATCTTCCCTTCTAAAATTTCGGCGCCCAGACTTGCAGTCTTTTCTTTCACAAAAGCCTCTAATTGTTCAAACTGCTCTGTGGTCACCGCTTTGGAAGTTTTGGACAAGCTTCCATCTTTATTATAACTAATTGGCAGTATCTTTGATTTTGTGACACATTCTCTATCCATGGAATGAATCACATCAGGATCCGCATTACACACCCCATCTAAAGCAAGCTCTTTTAACAATGCCTCCTCAATGCTTTCCTGATTCATGGAGGACTCACTGGAAATCATCGGATCTTTCATCGGAAAGTAAAATAACCCTGCCGGGATGATCGTCTTTCCTATATGATCTTTCTTTTCCATGGCAACTGCCGCATTTAAATAAACTGCCAGCTGAAGCTGCAATCCATTGTAAAGGGCTGTGAGGTCAAAACTGGCTGTACCACTCTTGTAATCCATCACACGCACATAAACCTTGTCATCTTCTTCATAGGTGTCAATACGGTCAATGCGTCCATGCAGGGATACACCACCCTCTTTCAGATAAAATGGGGCTTCCAGTTTCTCCGGTACAAACATCCCCAATTGAATCTGTTCTGTCATTGCCCATACCGCGCGTTTCACCAAACGTTTCATACGGGCAATCATATATTCATTTCTGGAACTGTCAAAGAGCAGTGTATTTCGGTAATCTGTAATCACCTCTTCTACGCATACTTCTGAAAGCTGTTCTCGCACCTGTTCTGTGAGTGTAAACCAGCCAATGTTTTCCTTTTCCACTTTTCTTGCAAACAGTTCTACTGCCTGATGAAGCAGATTCCCCATATCCACTGCTGCAAATTCATACACTTCTCTTTCTTTCAAACGAAGTCCATACTGTAAAAAATGTGCATAGGCACAGGCAGCATATTTTTCCAGCCTGGTGACACTGTAAGCGCCCTCTTCCCCATACATGGCTTTTGCAACCGCTGCACCAATGGATGTTTCTGCCTCCGGCCTTAAAAGTTCTTTCCACATCTGGGCAAACACTTTCTGAAATTGCGCTGAATTCCCATACCATGCAAGCAAAGCACCAAGCTCTTCTTCATCTTTCTCTTCTTCTGTAAGTTTCTTACTCAGATAAGAAAGCCCCTGCGCTTCAGTTTCCAAATCCTCAAATTCTTCGCCCTTTTCATGGGTTACCAAAAGCTTTGGAAACATTTTTGTAAAAACATCTTTTAAATAAGATGGGCGTAGCAACGCTCCATGAAAATCTGTAGCAGCATAAGACAAGTACAACTTTTCCGATGCTTTGGTCAACACATAATAAATATAAAACTTCTGTAAATACACCTGCTCTCTGGCTGTTGGCGCCAAGGATGCTTTGTGTTCTTCTAAATATTCACGTTCCATCTGAGAGAGGATTCCACCACCGGTTTGGTTCTTTGGAATATTTCCTTCATTGACACCAAGAAGGAATAACACTTTCACGTCTTTTAAACGTGTTCTCTCCATATCTCCCACCACCACACGGTCACTTCCCGGCGGAATAATCCCTACTTTTACTTCAGCAAATCCCGCATCCAAAAGTTCTGAAAATTCCTCTAAAGAGAGTTCTTCCTCCCCAAGAAGTTCTACATATTTTTCCAAGAGTTCCATAATCGCACGGAAAATCTGATGATATTCTTTTGCAGCGGCAGCATCTCCCTGTTCTAAAAATGCCTCTTCTTTTACCAGCAGCTGCTTTTCCGCTTCCAGTTTTTCTAAAAAGAGGTAAATCGCGGTACATTTTTCTCGAATACTGGTATGCGCATCATTTAAAACGTCTGCACTCTCATGAATGCTTTCATAAAATTTCATACGAATACCATTCACATAGGAAAGTTCTTCTTCTGTTTGATTTTTGGCAAATCGAATCCATTTTTCCGAATATTTTTTCATTCCGCGAATGCCAAGAGCTAGACAATAATTTTCCAGCACATCCGCTTCTTCCATGGCAATTCCCGAAAAACCGCTTCTTAAATAACGAAATACCGTTTCATAGGAAAAGTTTTCCTGAATCATCTTTAAATATGCTCTTAAACATTCCACAAATGGATGTGTCAGTGCATTTCTCTTTTCATCAATGAATGCAGGAATTTCATATTTGGCAAAAATACGTCCCACATGTTCCTGGTATTCCATATTGCCAAGTACTACTGCAAAATCTCCATAGCGGTACTTTTCTTCTCTAACCAGTTTGCGAATCTTTCGTGCCGTCCCTGTGATTTCTTCCATGGCGGTACGATATTCCTCCATGAAAATATGCTCCGGCTCCATTCCAAAGGCTGCTTTTCCGCCACGGAATAAGTGTTGTTCTAAAAATAAAAGATCCATACAGGATGCAAAACGATTGTTATCGTTTCCATCCAATACCATTGGTGGAACCAGATCCACTCCCGCCTCTTTGGCAGCTGCAGTTACACTTTGAATCAATTTTTTGCTCAAATAAAATAATTCCGTTTTTTGCGGGAGACTGTAAGGTTCCTCTCTGTAATCCATGGTAACGGTAAAGTACACCTTTTTTGCAACTCTGCATAATCCCTGGACCAGCTGCAGCTGAACCGGATTTAATGCGGTAAATCCATCTAAAATCACTACAGAATCTTTTAATTTCTCGGAGCGATCCAACACCTCATTTAACACCTGAAGTACCTGGTCTGAGGTCATATAGGAATCTCCCATATATTCTAAAAAGGCTCGATATAAAATCTGTACATCTTTTAATTTCTTAGATAAGAGCTGTCTATCGTTGGAATTTTGAATCATTTCCTCCAAAAGTTCCGGAGTCACCTGATACTGGGTCAGTTCAGAAATCAGAGATTTCACTTCACTGATATACCCTAATTTTTTTAAGTTTCTTCCAAGAATCGTTAATTCTTCTTCATGTTCTTTGGCAAGCTTGCGAAGGACCATATTCTTTCCGGTCTCTTCCAAAATCATTCTGCCATTTGCACCCACTTCATCTAACACATGAAAAGCCAGTCTTTGAAAACTTACCACGTCAATATTTAAGATTCCATGTCTTGGATGCATTCTTACAAAATCTCTCTGGGTCTGTAAGGTAAACTGCTCCGGAACAATGCAAAAATAGCGCATTTCTGGATGTTCCATGGATTCCTGAATCATCTTTTCATATAAACAGGTGGTCTTCCCAAAACCTGAATTTCCTAAAACAAACTGCAGTGACATGACAAAACTCCTCTATCTTGTTATCTAATCCTTAGTGTACCACAGATTATGCCATTTGAAAAACAATCCCTTGTTCATAATTTGTTCATTTTCTTTTCACGAATCTTTCATTTCATACACATGATTCCTTCATTTTTCTTACATATAATAAGACCATAGAAGTAGATAAGACCATTACTTAAAAGAAACTTTTTCATAAATAAATGCCAGAAAGTTAAACTTTCTGGCATCCTCCCTTTTTTAGACCTGTTTGATCAGGTCTTATTTTTTATTCATTTTTAAACTTCGAAAATCAAGTCCCCATAAGATGGCATTGGCCACATATCTTTTTCAACAATCATTTCTAATTTATCGATTGGCTCACGAAGGGCTACCATGGCAGGAACTACCTGGCTCTTAAAGAACTGTGCCTGTTTTTCACCACGTTCCAGTTTTCTTCCCTGAGAATCCAATTCTTTTAATTTCTGAAGCGCATCTCTTGCAGCTGTCAGATAATTTGTTACTTTTCTTAAAATTTCTTCCTGTACCGATGCATCTACACCGCATGCTTTTACTGCGATCACAGTTTCCGCAAGTTCTTTGGTGTATTTGATACCTGCCGGAATTAATTCTTTACTTGCAATGTCGATCATGGACTTTGCTTCGATGTTAATAACTTTTGCATAAGTTTCATACTGAATTTCCGCACGGGATTCCAACTCAGCTTTTGTAAATACACCGAATTTTTCAAACAGCGCCACTGCTTTTTCTGTAGTCAGTGCTGGAATCGCATCCACCATGGTCTGTAAATTTGGCAGTCCTCGTCTTGCAGCTTCCTGTACCCATTCTTCAGAATATCCGTTGCCGTCAAATACGATTCTTTCATGCTCCATGAAATATTTTTCAATAAGATCATGAATCGCCATATCTTTGTTTTCTGCAGCTTCAATGTAATCACAAGCTTCACAGAATGCTTCAGCAACGATGGTATTTAATACAGTGTTTGGTTCTCCCCCAGAATCTTTTGACCCAACCATACGGAATTCAAATTTGTTTCCTGTAAAGGCAAATGGAGAAGTTCTGTTACGGTCTGTTGCATCTTTTGCAAAATCCGGAAGTGTTTTTACACCGGTTGCAAGTCTTTCGCCCTTAATAGAACGATTTGCCGAACCTGTACGAATCAGCTGATTCATAACATCATGAAGCTGTTCTCCCAGATATACAGAAATAATCGCTGGCGGTGCTTCATTAGCTCCCAGACGATGGTCATTTCCAACATCTGCTGCTGATTCACGAAGTAAATCGGCATGAACATCTACCGCTTTTAAGATACATGCAAGCACCAAAAGGAACATAATGTTCTCGTGTGGTGTTTTTCCTGGATTTAACAAATTAATTCCATCATCTGTCACCAGGGACCAGTTGTTATGTTTTCCGGAACCATTCACTCCTGCGAATGGTTTTTCATGAAGCAGACATACCAAACCATGATGGTTTGCAATACGCTTCAATGTTTCCATGATAATCTGGTTATGGTCTACCGCAACATTTACCTGTGTGTAGATTGGTGCAAGCTCATGCTGTGCAGGAGCCGCTTCATTGTGCTGTGTCTTCGCACTTACTCCAAGCTTCCATAACTCTTTATTCACATCTTTCATGAAAGCACCAATTCTTTCACGAATAACACCAAAGTAATGGTCATCCATTTCCTGACCCTTTGGAGGCATTGCTCCAAACAGTGTTCGGCTTGTGAAAACAAGGTCCTTTCTCTTTAAGTACATGTCTTTGTCGATTAAGAAGTATTCCTGTTCAAGGCCTACAGATGGTGTTACTTTCTGGGATGTGGTATTCCCAAAAAGACGAAGTAATCTTAAAGACTGTGTATTAATCGCCTGCATCGAACGAAGCAGCGGAGTTTTCTGGTCTAATGCTTCCCCTGTATAGGAGCAGAAAGCAGTTGGAATGCAGAGAGTCGCACCTGCGGCATCTTTTCTAACAAATGCAGGAGATGTACAGTCCCAGGTAGTATAGCCTCTCGCTTCAAAAGTCGCACGTAATCCTCCCGATGGGAAAGATGACGCATCTGGTTCTCCCTTAATTAATTCTTTTCCGGAAAAATTCATCAAAACTTTTCCGTCCTTCATCGGAGCTGAAATGAAGGAGTCATGTTTTTCTGCTGTGGCTCCTGTCAATGGCTGGAACCAGTGTGTGTAATGTGTCGCACCTTTTTCAATTGCCCATTCTTTCATTTCATGAGCAACTACATCCGCAGTCACAATATCTAATTCTTTTCCTTCTTCGATGGTTTTTTTCAATTCCTGATAAACTTTCTTTGGAAGGCGTGCTCTCATTGCGGAGTCATCAAATACATATTCACCAAATATTTCTTTTACGTCGATAAATTCACTCATACTTTATCCTCGTACAACCCAAAAGACGTTCCACATTGCTGCGGAACGTCTGGATGTGTATAAAATTGTCGCTTTTTATGCTTTGTTGATAGAACCAAAGATTTCCATCTTTTCTTTTACAGTTGCTTTGATTGCAGCTGCACCTGGAGCTAAGAGCTTACGTGGGTCAAATCCTTTACCTTCTAAGTCTTTTCCAGCTTCGATGTATTCACGTGTAGCTTTTGC
>JAEIGA010019274.1_pt1 | contig 10405 bp, 7 predicted proteins | sample 9270691 | NCBI WGS metagenome assembly JAEIGA01 (sample SAMN17057246, study PRJNA624740) | gut metagenome | biome: biome; isolation source: fecal sample | host: Bos grunniens | place: China: Xizang | collected 2019
ACAACACTCTGAGTTTAAGCATCTACGAGGGTTCAGCTGCAGAATTCCGTATTGCTCTCTTCTCCTCTTATCAAGAATGGGATAAACCGGCAGAACATCCATTATGGAAAAGCATATTCAACACGCTATCCGACAATGCGCTCTACTTATACTCAGAGAAAACCAAGATGCAAACCTTCCTGAAGGAAGTCCGGACTGAATTGCCTGAACCCTATTATGCAGTCATCAGCAACGATGTGGCAGCGCTGGAGGAAACGATTAAAACAGCTGATAAAACGGCGTTGGACGGAGTTCTCCGCGAAATTGCTCCTCTTCTCTGCTACGCCATAACGCTCCACCACAACGACTGCCTGAAAATTCTGCTCAATGCAGGATTGTCTCCGGATGTGATTACGGCCGGCATTTTCAATGGTATCAGTGAAAACATGCTGATGATTGCCTACAGATACAAGAACATGAAGGCTTTCAACATGCTTGTGGAAAGAGGGGCAGATGTCTCAGCCCCAGCGGATCATGGGAAAACCATCATCAATGACCTGTTTGAAGAGAAGGACAAGAAAACGCTGGACTATGTCATGTCTCAGCCCTCTTTCAAGGAAGAAAAAGTCCATCCCCTCATGATGGCCCTGATTAAGGAAGATTATCCAAAAATCGAGGAACTGATGTCGGCAAGCGCACTCGAACCCAAACTCTACGCCTGGGATTGGCGCGCGTATTTTGATTGGGTTGTTGCCCGGAAGGATGCCAGAGCCCTGGGGTTGATTTACCATTCCAGCCTATCGGATACCAAACAATGCAGCCCGGAACTGCTCGATGAGATAAAGAAATTGTCCGAGGACCCGGCTTTCCTGTCCTCTAAAAAGGAATTGACAGCTGCATCCATTTCCCCCGATACAACCAATCCGGATGAAGCGGTTATTCTTCTGGAAGATGCCGCAGCAAGAAACTCAGTAGCAGATATCAGGAAATACCTTGCAATCGCCGGGGTGGATGCTAATGGTCGCTCAGGGCATCCCTCGCCTCTCATGCGGGCCGCAGAGAAAAACGCCACCGAAAGCATCAAGCACCTTCTGTCCATACCCGGCATTGATATCAATGCCCAGGCCTGGCATGGTGAGGTAGTGTTCACCGCTCTGGATTTTGCCATTCAGAACAAGCACACAGAAGCAGCAGAACTTCTCCGTAAGGCAGGAGCAAAAACAAAGGCAGAAATGTAAACATGGCAGAGAACAGCGGGATTCCGGTTGTTCTCTGACGCGCTTTGCACTTGCAGCAGGCAAGTCAGAGTGCTAGATTAGAATCAATGAGCAGGAAGAGCATACTCGTGGCAGAGGATGATGCTGCCATCCGGCGCGTGCTGGCCGATACGCTGGCAGGCGCAGGCTATGAAGTACGCACCGCACCTGATGGAAGAGCAGCACTGGAGCTGCTGCTTTCCACCCCCATCGACCTGGCGCTGCTGGATGTGAACATGCCGGAAATCAGCGGGTTCAAACTACTGCGGATGATGCAGAAGGAATGCCCCGGTATCCCGAGCATCATTCTCACGGCCTGCGGCGAAGAACAGGACCGGGTGAAGGGCCTGCAGCTGGGCGCAGATGACTATGTGGTCAAGCCTTTCAGTATAGCCGAACTGCTTGCACGCATTGCCGCCGTGCTGCGGCGCTCACCAGGGCGCCAGCTGGCGGTGGCCCAGGTGCTGAAATTCCCCGGCGGCGAACTGGATGGAGAAACCCGCCGTGCCAGGCTGGACGATGGGACCCCGGTTCCCCTCACCGAAAAGGAATTCGAGCTGTTCCGGTATTTTCTTACCCACCCCGGGCGCATCATTCCCCAGGAGGAACTGTTGCTGCGGGTATGGGGAAGCCACAGCAACGCAGGGCAGACCCGCACGGTGGCCGTCACCCTCACCCGCCTGCGCGAAAAGCTTGGCAGCACCACTTCCGCCTGCATTGAAACTATCCGCGGGCGCGGATACCGCTGGAATGAAATATGAATAAGAAACTCACCCTCATCATTACTTTTTTCACCCTGCTGACCCTTGGTGCCGTAGCATGGCTTGCCTACGAGGCCGCCACGCTGGAAACCAGACTGCTGCAGATTGACAAAGAGGCCCAGCAGAAACGACTGGTGGATTTGTCCCTTCCACGCATTCAGGCCGAAATCAAGCGGTTGCTGGAGCTGGAGCGGAACAAACTTGGGTATGCCCCGCCTATAGGCCAGCTGGTGTATGCGCCGGATACAGAGAACATGCCTGATTATGTGCGCGGATACTTCCTGCTCACCCCGGCAGGCCTGCAGGTACCGGAGGGTCAGGAAGCGCTGGCAGAAGAAATTGAAGGAAAACCGGCTATTATTGACACCATTCGCCGCAAGGCTTTCAACCCGGCCGCCCCGGTCTATGACCACACCAAACCGACGCACCAGACGATTGACCACAAGTCACAGCTGCCCGTTTTCGGTGTCTATGAGGTGCAGGATCCCGATTTCACTCAGCCTATGGAAATGAAGGGAAATCCCGGTCCTTTCTATTCCTGGTACTATATTGATGACATGGTGTACATGAGGAATATACCCACGACGCATGGTTCTGCCGCCGAGGGCATTCTGCTGGATGCCGGAAAACTCGCAGAGCGCCTCATGCCTTTTGTGGAACCAGCGTTGAAAGGGGCCTCCATTTCTCTTTGCGGAAAGAAGGAACCGGCCAACCTCTCTCCCCTGCCCATGGTACTGCGTGCAGGCGATGAAGTGGAGGTGCCGGATACGGCGGCCCGCCGAGAGGCCATGCGAGGCACGCTGGCCTCCGCCTGTCTGGTGACGGTACTGGCCATCGGGATTCTGTTCGGGCTGTTGTTCTTCTATGCCCGGACAGAACGCCGGCGGGCAGATTTCGTATCCGGGGTGACCCATGAACTCCGTACGCCGCTCACAAGTTTCTCGTTGATGACGGAAATGCTCAAGAACAAACTGGTACCGGCAGAGAAACTTGATGAATACCATGAAACGCTGCACCAGGAAAGCCAGAGACTGGGGCATCTGGTAGAGAATGTGCTGGCATTTGCCAAACTGACCCGCGGCAGACAGCGCGGCAGGGCAGATAAAGGCAACTGCCCGCAGTTGATTGACAGAGCTCTGGAAAAGGTGGAATTCAGGCTCAAGGAAGCCGGTTTCCGGGTTCAGGTGAAGCATGACAAGCGCACCGAACTGCTCACACTGCATACCGATGTCATTTCCCTGGAGCAGATTTTCACTAATCTGGCAGACAACGCCATCAAATACGCCGCTACGGCAGAGCACCCCGCCATTCACATTACCACCATGCGCGGACACGATACCCTCAACATCCGCTTTTCAGACAATGGCCCGGGTATTCCTGCAAAATTACAACGCGGTATCTTCCGCCCCTTCTCCCGCTCTGCCAGAGATGTGGAGGGACGCAAACCCGGAGTCGGGCTCGGGCTGGCACTTTCCCGCGATGTAGCCCGCAGCATCGGCGGCAATCTGGTACTGGAGAAGAGCGATGACAAGGGTACGGCTTTCACACTGACTCTACCCTTGTAAGCAGTCTTTACGTTTTGCCATAAGAAAACCTCCCGCAGTACCGGACTGCGGGAGGTTTTTTCCGTCAATCGGGGAAAGAGGAATCAGAGCTTCTTCCAAGGCAGAGCAGCCAGAAGCTTGTCGAAGCCAAGACCAGTACCGGCAGGAACAGGGAATTCCGGGGTAATGTTCATACCCAGCTCCTCGGAGAACGCATTGGGGCGGTACACATGGTGGGTAACCAGGCCGCACAGGGGTACATCCTCCGCAGGTTTGCCGGTGTAGAACACGGCGGCATTGTAAGCAGCCCAGCACTGACCGAGCGGGTGATCCATATAGGTGGTGAACACGGGAAGCCCCGTGGTGCTCTGGTGGCGGGCGGGCTTCACAATACGCATCATGGGCTTGCTGGTGCGGGCAGGAATGCTGGTTTCATTCTGCACCGGCATATCATACCCCAAGGGCATGCCGGCATCCTGCAGGCTCTGCCAGGCTTCTACATCATAGTAGCAGGGGTCTTCCACAAAATCGATACGCTGGCGCATGGCCTCGGGCAGCATATCCCAGAACTGCAGGGCTTCCTCCGGGGAAAGAGTGCAGTTGAAATCAATGCGCCACTTCCAGTCCGGCACCATGGCTGCCAGGTTCACCAGACGCTCCACTGTAGCGGAAAGCTTGGGAATCACTTTGATTTTGCCCACGCGGAAACCACGCTGGTGCAGGTTGTATACCTGGGAGGGAGTGGCACTCACTGTCAGGGTGGCATAGCTGCGGGGAACAACAAGACCATCGAACAAGCTTACACCCTTGGCGCGGGCTTCGCCATCCAGCTCAATGCACTTGAGAGCGCGGGCACCCAGACGCATGGGAGAACCATCACGCAGGGCATCCAACTCGTATTCCAGAGGAGAATCGCCCAGCTCCGGCCAGGCCTGCAGGCAAGCGAAACCGCCGTTATCACCACGCAGCAGAACGCCCTCGCGAGGTTGGGCGGCGGCACGGGCGCTCATGGCACCCACGGGATACAGTGTGTACGGAGTATAGTGCATGCACCTATTTAAGCCATTTCAGGTGCGTTTGTCACGCTCATTCTGTGTTTGCTGCCACTCTTTTTGAGCAGAAACCGGCCAGAGTTCTGGCATGCGGTCGTTTGAAGCTTGATTTCCGGCTGCCAGCCGGGTAGAATGCACGTGTATGAAGACTTGTCTGGGCAGTCTGTTATTGGTTCCTGTGATTCTGGCGCTGGTGGTGTCGGCCGTCTACCATACTTCTGTCAATTCCGAGCTGCAGTTCGAGCAGCGGGATACCAATGCCCAGTATATCAACACCTCCCGCTCCTATCGTCCGCAGATTAAGGAACAGGAGAAACCGGCGGCACCAACCTCCCCCGAAGCTGGGAGAAACTCCGCTTCACCCGCAGGCTCGGTGCCGGGGCTGGTGGATGATGATGTTGCAGAAGAAGTCTGACCCCCGCCCCATGAGCCGCAGATCCATACAACGCCCTGTCATCGGTTATACCCTGGGTGACCAGGCGGGCATCGGCCCGGAGGTCATGCAGGCAGCACTGCATGCTCTTTCCTCAGAGGAGGCTGACTATGTTCCCATGGGGCCGGCCATCAATGCCACCCCCGGCAGATCCACCCGCGATACGGCTCAAGCCGCCCTGGACCAGTTGGAAACAGCAGCCGCAGCTTTGCGCGAAGGGCGCATTGATGCGGTGGTGACAGCGCCGGTCTGCAAGGAGGGGCTGCATGCGGTGGGTTTCCATTTCCCCGGACAGACCGAATTCTTTGCCGACCGACTGGGCGTGCAGAACTATGCCATGTGCCTCACGGGGCAGCGACTGACCGTGGCGCTCGGCACCATTCATACAGCGCTGGCAGATGTTCCCCGCCTGCTCACCACAGAGGAACTGGTTCGCATCGGTATACTGCTGGCAGATTTCGTGCGGCGCAGCGGCAGGCAGAATCCGCGTCTGGCGGTGGCCGGGCTGAATCCTCATAACGGAGAGAACGGAGCTTTCGGCGATGAGGAACAGCGCATCATCACCCCGGCCGTCAAGGCCCTGCGAACAGCGCTTCCCTGGGCGCAGATCGAGGGCCCCTGTGTTCCGGACTGCGTGTACCGGGATGCCGCCCTTGGGCTCTTCGATGCGGTTCTGGCCCCCTATCACGACCAGGCTCTCATTCCCCTCAAATTGCTGGATTTTGATAACGCAGTCAATGTGACTCTCGGGCTTCCACGCTACCGCACCAGCCCCGACCATGGCACGGCTTTCAGCATTGCCGGCAAGGGTATTGCCAATCCGGCCAGCACCATCCGCGCCTTCAAACTGGCCATTTCCTGTGCCTGTTCGAATTGATGCAGGGGCAAAAAATCAGGAATTCTAAAATATTTACAGCTGAATTTTCAGCGTGTCATCGCACTGTCAGCAGATGCTGACGCATATATCTCCGACTCATCACCACCTGCAGCTGGAACAAGGGCTGCAAACCGCGCCATTATCACGAAAACCAGCTTCCGGCAGCTCGCGCGCTCACGCGCGTTACGGCAGCATTCCGCGTATTTTTTCACTCTTCTGCATCAGGAATCCCGAAGGGGTGTTCCGGAGCAGCCCCCCCGGGGGATAAAACTCTTGCCAAGAGGGCAGCTCCTGTGATAGTATCCCCCCACGCCGCATCCACCCGTTTGCCGGCGTGTAACAGAGTCACGTATCATCTTCATTCTTTCCTTTATGAGTAACATTTTCAAAAAGGCACTCACGCTGGCTGCTCTGACTTTGGCAGCCATCACAGGAATGCCCGAGGCTCAGGCCGCCTACAACCCGGCTATTACCAGCCGTGGTTTTGTGCCGCCTGCACCGCCCCGCCGCTCGGCCATGCCGGATCGCCGCCTGCCCAACCTGGGCCGCGATAAGCACGGGTTCCCGTTCTATCATCCGCGTCAGATGAATCGTGTGGTCCGCACTACTGCCTACACCCATTCTGAGAGTGACCACATCGGTTACGGCCCCAAAAACGCCATCGGTACCTACCTCAAGTATGGTGAACGTGTCCGCAGCGCCGCTGCAGACTGGTCTGTATACCCCCTCGGCACAAAGTTCAAGATTAAGGGTGAACCCTATGTCTATGTGGTGGATGACTACGGCAGCGCCCTCGTCGGCACCGCTACTATTGATATCTACCAGCCCAATAAATCACTCATGAAACAGTGGGGGCGCCGTGTGGTGGAAATCGAAGTGCTTGAATGGGGCTCTTCCCGCCTGAGCATGGAGAAGCTCTCTGACCGCCGCGGCTATGTCCATTGCCGCCAGATGTATGCTGCGCTGCTCGAGCAGAGCCGCCATCGCAATACAGCCCAGAAGCGCCGCTGATATATACCCCATCCCCTTTTCCCCAGGCTTGCAGAGTTTTCTGCAAGCCTTTTTCCTTTTATCCCCCTTGATTTCAATACCGCTCACCATTGATAATAAATTATCAGGAAATTGACATAAAAATAATTCTACTTTTTCCTACTGTTTTGCTTGACTTTTCAAGATAGCGCAGTAAAATGGCCACACGCATACAAGATATAGTGGAGCCATGAAGATACGGAAAAGGAACGGACAAACAGCCGCCTACCAGCGGGAAAAGATAGAGCGGGTGATAAGACTCGCCTTTGACAGCGTAGGAAAAAGCGACGGAGCGGCAGAAGAAGCCGGACGGCTGGCAGCAGCCATAGAAAGCCAGCTGCAGACACGGGAAGAAGAGCTGGTAGCCGTAGAAAGTATTCAGGATCTGGTGGAAGCCAGCCTGATGCTGGCCGGGCATTACGAAGCTGCAAAGAGTTTTATTCTGTACCGAAATGAACGCAGCCGGGCACGCGCTGCCCGGGAGCAGCTGCTGGAGTATTTTCCCGCCACAGCAGAAATGGAAGCCACCCTCCGCGAAGTGCAGCGCGATTTTCCGGAAGAAGAATATGCCCTGCCCCAGCTTACTGCCCGTTTCCGCAGCCTGAGCAAGAACGGCCAGTCTCCGGAGGCCGCCCAGACAAACCTCATCAAGGCCGCTGCCGAACTGACAACCCGCGATGCTCCCGCCTGGGAAATGATAGCCGCCCGGTTCTGGCTGCTGCGTTTCCGTGAAAAACTGCGCCGCTACGAGGCAGAGGCTGGCATCAGCTGCCTGTACGACAAACTGACGCATCTGACCAAGGAAGGCGTCTACGGCCCCTACATACTGTCCCACTATACCAGGAGCGAAATCAACGAACTGGAACAACTGCTGCAACCGGAGCGCGACAAGTTGTTCAACTACTCCGGGCTGGAGTTGTTGCACGGGCGCTACCTCATCCGCACCCACGCAGGAAAAGTACTGGAAAGCCCGCAGGAAATGTTTCTGGGCATCGCCCTGCACCTGGCCATGCAGGAAAAGAATGACCGCAGCCTGTGGGTGCAGCGATTCTACGAAATGCTCAGCACGCTGAAGGTAACCGTTGCCACCCCTACATTATCCAATGCCCGCAAGCCCTTCCACCAGCTCTCCTCCTGCTTCATCGACACCGTGCCGGACAGTCTGGAGGGCATCTACCGCAGCATTGATAACTTTGCCCAGGTCAGCAAATATGGTGGAGGCATGGGGCTCTACTTCGGCAAAGTACGCGCCAGCGGCAGCGCCATCCGCGGTTTCCCCGGAGCCGCTGGTGGAGTCATCCGTTGGATCCGCCTGGCTAACGACACCGCCGTGGCTGTTGACCAGCTGGGGGTGCGACAAGGAGCCGTAGCAGTATACCTGGATGCCTGGCACCGGGATTTGCCGGAATTCCTCGCGCTGCGTACAAATAATGGCGATGACCGCCTGAAGGCACACGATGTCTTCCCCGCTGTCTGCTACCCCGACTACTTCTGGCAGCAGGCGCGCGATAACATCGAGGGAGATTGGTATCTTATGTGCCCGCATGAGGTGAAGAGCGTAAAAGGATACGCTCTGGAGGACAGCTACGGCGACGAATGGGAGGAACGCTACCACAGTTGCGTGGCCGATTCCCGCATCCATAAACGCGTCGTTCCCATCAAGGACCTTGTACGCCTCATCCTCAAAAGTGCCGTAGAAACCGGCACTCCCTTCGCCTTCAACCGCGACCTTGTGAACCGGGCCAACCCGAACAAACACCGCGGCATCATCTACTGCAGCAACCTCTGCACCGAGATTGCCCAGAATATGAGCGCCATCGAAAGCATCAGCCAGACCACCACCACCATCGGCGGAGAAACAGTAGTCGTCACCACCACCAGACCCGGCGATTTCGTCGTCTGCAACCTCGCCAGCCTCTCCCTGGGGCGCATTGATGTGAACAACCCGCAGGAAGTGGCAGAAATCACCCGCAATGCAGTACGGGCGCTCGACAATGTGATTGACCTGAACTTCTACCCCCTGCCCTATGCAGAAATCACCAACCGGGCCAACCGCCCCATCGGGCTGGGTGTCAGTGGCTACCACCACATGCTTGCCCGGCAGGGGCTGCACTGGGAAACCCAGGAGCACCTCGATTTCGTGGACAATCTTTTTGAACAAATCAACCATGCCGCCATTTCTGCCAGCTGCGACATCGCACGGGAAAAAGGTGCTTATGCCAACTTTGAAGGCAGCGAATGGCAGAGCGGGGTATACTTTGACCGCCGTGGCTATACTGGCCAGCACTGGCAGGAACTCCGGCAACGTGTGGCTACCCACGGCATCCGCAATGCCTGGCTGCTGGCCGTTGCCCCCACGAGCAGCACCAGCATCATTGCCGGTACCACCGCCGGGGTGGACCCCGTCATGAAACTCTTCTTCCTGGAGGAAAAGAAGAGTGGCCTGATGCCCCGCGTCGCCCCCGACCTGACTCTCCGCACCCTCTGGCTCTACAAGAATGCCCACCACATTGACCAGAGCTGGTCCGTACGGGCTGCCGGGGTACGCCAGCGCCACATTGACCAGGCGCAGAGCATGAACCTCTACATTACCCATGAATACACCCTCCGCCAGATACTCAACCTCTACATTCTCGCGTGGGAATGCGGGGTGAAAACCATCTATTACATCCGTTCCAAGAGCTTAGAAGTAGAAGAATGTGAATTATGTGCCAGCTGAACCGCAGACCCTTGTTTAATCCCCAGGGCGACACCGATACCGCCGCCCGCCGCATCATCAACGGCAATACCACCAACCTCAACGATTTCAATAACATGAAATACGCCTGGGTGAGCGGGTGGTATCGCCAGGCGATGAACAACTTCTGGATTCCGGAAGAAATCAACCTCGCAGCCGATGTGAAGGACTACCCGCGCCTGAGTCCGGCAGAACGCCGAGCATTTGATAAAATTCTTTCCTTCCTCGTCTTCCTGGACAGCATCCAGACCGCCAACCTCCCCTCCGTGGGCGAATACATCACCGCCAACGAGGTGAATCTCTGCCTCTGCATCCAGGCCTTCCAGGAAGCGGTGCACAGCCAGAGTTACAGCTACATGCTCGACACCATCTGCGAACCACAGCAGCGGCAGGAAGTTCTCTACCAATGGAGGAACGATGAACACCTGCTTCGCCGCAACACCTTCATCGGCAACCTGTACAACGAATTCCAGCAGAACCGCACGCCGGAGAACTTTGCCCGCACGCTGGTAGCCAACTTCATTCTGGAGGGGGTGTATTTCTACAGCGGATTCATGTTCTTCTACAACCTGGGGCGCAACCACAAGATGCCCGGAAGCGCGCAGGAAATCCGCTACATCAACCGCGATGAAAGCACCCACCTCTGGCTCTTCCGCAATATCATCCGCGAGCTCCAGCGCGAGGAACCCGGGCTCTTCACCCCGGAAAAGGTGGATGAATACCGCGCCATGATACGT
>JAEIGA010019275.1_pt1 | contig 10405 bp, 9 predicted proteins | sample 9270691 | NCBI WGS metagenome assembly JAEIGA01 (sample SAMN17057246, study PRJNA624740) | gut metagenome | biome: biome; isolation source: fecal sample | host: Bos grunniens | place: China: Xizang | collected 2019
TATTCTGGTCCTGATCGGTATTGTATTGTCGATGCTGGCTTCATCCAGAGTAAAATCGGCATTTAACAAGTATTCACAGGTTCGTACCGTTTCCGGCATCACCGGCGCAGACACTGCTGTCAGGATCCTGCGTCAGGCAGGCATCATGGATGTGTCGGTGGCCCAGGTGGCCGGCAGCCTGACAGACCATTATGATCCGTCCACAAAGACCCTGCGGCTGTCCCAGACGGTATACGGGTCAAACAGTGTGGCGGCTGTCAGTGTCGCAGCTCATGAGTGCGGCCATGCGATCCAGGACCAGCAGGGCTATATACCCCTCAGGCTCAGGGCGGCTCTGGTACCGGTAACAAATTTCGGGGCTTCCTTAAGCTGGCCCCTCATTATCATCGGCCTGTTGGTCAACGGCCAGGCCAGCCAGATCCTGATCAATATCGGTATCTGGATGTTTGTGATCGTTGTGGCTTTCCACGTGATTACCCTGCCGGTTGAATTTGATGCTTCGGCAAAGGCGCTTCGGATCCTTGAATCTTCAGGTATTCTCCACGGCGAGGAAAACAGGCAGGCCAAGTCGGTTCTCGGCGCAGCGGCACTGACCTATGTTGCCAGTGCCGCGGCCATGGCCCTTCAGCTGATCAGACTGCTGCTTCTGACACAGAACAGGAGAAGACGCTGATGGACGAAAGAGAGATCGTTTATGACATGCTGCTTGCGACCTTAAAGGATGGCGTTCCGACCCACCAGGTACTGAACCAGACTTTGCAGAAGTACCAGTATGCGGAAAAGCGGGAGCGGGCCTTTGTCAGCAGGCTTTACAGAGGTGTCCTGGAGTATCAGATCACTCTTGATGACTGGATCTTCCGTTTTGTGACGGCAAAGAAAAAGGGGATCCGGCTTCAGATGATGATCATTCTGCGGATGGGCGCTTTTCAGATCCTTTATATGGACCATGTGCCTGATGCGGCAGCATGCAATGAATCGGTCAAACTGGCAAAAAAGCATGGTTTCAGGCACCTTGCAGGCTTTGTCAATGGTGTGCTGAGAAATATTGTGAGATTCAAAAACGAACCGGTTCTCCCTGACCCAGATCAGGCGCCGGTCCGTTTTCTGTCACTGAATTATTCTTTGCCGTCCTGGCTGGCACAGATGTGGTATGACCGCTTTGGTTTTGAAGGATGCAGCATGATGGGGCAGTATATGCTGGCTCCGGGGAGCCTTTCCATCAGAGTCAGGGACTTTAAGGATATTGAGACTGTCACTGCCCGCATGCAGGCGCAGAAGATCAGCGTCCTGCCCGGGACGATCATGCCCCAGGCTCTCCGGATCGAGGGCTTCGATCACCTGGGCAGTCTGGAGGCTTTCCTTCAGGGAGAATGCATGGTTCAGGATGAAGGCGCGATGCTGGCGGCTGCGGCAGCCGGCGCTGCTCCGGGGATGCGGATCATTGACGTCTGCGCGGCTCCCGGCGGGAAAAGCATTCATCTGGCAGATATGCTTGGGGGATCCGGAAGCGTTTCGGCAAGAGACCTGACCCCGGCAAAAACAGCAAAAATAGAGGAAAATATCCGCCGCTGCGGTGCGTCCTGCATCACGGCCATGGTGCAGGACGCACTGGTGCTGCGACAGGAAGATGTGCGTACGGCAGATATTGTGATGGCAGATCTCCCCTGCTCCGGCTTAGGGGTGATCGGGAAAAAACCCGATATCAAGCTGCGGATGACGCAGGATCAGATCGCAGCGCTGGCAAAGCTGCAGCGGGATATTCTGTCTGTCTGCTGGCAGTACGTAAAGCCGGGCGGCGTTCTTTTATACGCCACCTGTACCGTCTCTGAAGAAGAAAATGAAGCCAATATGCGCTGGTTTGAGGCGAACTTTCCATTTGAACTGACATCGCTTGATCCTTATATTCCGGAGCATATGCGGGGAGAGACTACCAAAGAGGGGTGGATCCAGATACTCCCCGGCCAGTATGCGTCAGACGGCTTCTTTATCGCAAGATTCAAACGGAGTGGGGAAAATGAGTGAGAAAACCGATCTGAAATCCATGACCATGGCGGAGCTGACGGATTTCGTTGCCGGGACCCTGGGAGAAAAGAAATTCAGGGCGCGGCAGATCTATGAGTGGATCCATATCAAGCATGCGTCTTCCTTTGAGGAAATGAGCAGCCTGTCCAAACCGCTGCGCACCCGGCTTGAGAGCGAGTGTACGGTCACAGCGCTTCAGATCGTTCAGAAGTACGTTTCAGGGATCGACGGGACGGCAAAGTACCTGTTTGAACTGGAAGACGGTCATGTGATCGAAAGTGTACTGATGCGCTATCATCACGGCAACAGCGTGTGCATATCATCCCAGGTGGGCTGCAGGATGGGCTGCAGGTTCTGCGCATCGACCCTGGACGGGCTCAGGCGGCAGCTGAGAAGTTCAGAGATGCTGGATCAGATCTACAGGATCAGCCGGGATATCGGCGAGCCGGTGTCCAATGTCGTGGTGATGGGAACCGGCGAACCCCTGGACAATTATGAGAACCTGCGCCGTTTTATCACATTGCTTACCAATGAAGACGGTCTTCATCTCAGTCAGCGGGGGATCACGGTCTCAACCTGCGGCATTGTCCCCAGGATCTATGAACTGGCAGACGAAAAGCTCCAGATCACCCTGGCGATCTCCCTTCATGCAGTCAATGACGAAAAACGCCGGACGCTGATGCCGATCGCCAATGTTTATTCAATAGAAGAAATACTGAAAGCCTGCCGCTATTATTTTGAAAAAACAGGCCGGCGGCTGACATTTGAATACAGTCTTGTTGCAGGGGTCAATGACAGCCTGGAGGACGCCAGGGCGCTGGCGGATCTTCTGGACGGTATCAATTGCCATATCAATCTGATTCCTGTCAATCCAATCGCTGAACGGGACTACAGACAGCCGGATCGCCAGGCTGCGGTCAGTTTTAAAAACAGACTTGAAAAATACGGAAGAAATGTTACTATTAGAAGGGAAATGGGCAGAGATATACAGGCCGCCTGCGGGCAGCTCAGAAAGCGATATATGCAGGAAAATCCAGGCAAGGAGTGAGAATCATGCAGGCATTTGCTAAAACGGATATCGGCTGTGTGAGGAAGGTGAATCAGGATACATTTTACTGCAGCACCGGCCCGGTCGGACCGTTACCCAATTTATTTATCGTCGCAGATGGCATGGGCGGGCACAACGCCGGCGACTATGCCTCAAAATATACGATTGAGACTTTCCTCGACGAGGTTTATCAGACCCGGGAAAACAACCTGATCCAGATCGTGAACGATGCGCTTCAGACCGCCAACAGGCGGGTCCTGGAGAAATCGCTCACAGATCCGGCCCTGTCAAAGATGGGAACCACCCTGGTTGCCGCCGTAATTGATGGTCAGACCCTGTATGTGGCAAATGTCGGCGACAGCAGACTCTATCTGATCAGCAGCGAGATCAATCAGGTAACAGAAGACCACTCTTATGTGGCGGATCTTCTGCGGGCGCATGAACTGACAGAAGAAGAGGCGCGCAATCATCCGCGGAAAAATATCATTACCCGGGCGATCGGCGTCACAGCCGACGTTAAGGCAGACTTTTTTGAGGTGGACCTTGAAAAGGGCGACAGGATCCTGATGTGTTCAGACGGATTATCAAATATGATCGAAGATCCTCAGTTATTTGAGATCATCAGGAACAACGATTTACAGACAGCAACAGATATACTGATAGAAACGGCCAGGGAGAACGGCGGTCTGGACAATATAACGGCAGTCGTGATCTCACCGGATGAAGAGGAGGTGACGTAAGTGGTGGAAACCGGATCGATGTTAAAAAACCGTTATAAGATTATGGAAAAGATCGGCTCAGGCGGAATGGCAGATGTTTATAAAGCCCAGGATACGGCCTTAAACCGCTTTGTTGCCGTGAAGATCCTCCGCCCTGAATACAGCCAGGATGAAACTTTTGTCAAAAAATTCCGGGTCGAAGCCCAGTCGGCAGCCGGTCTTTCAAATCCAAATGTGGTCGGCGTCTACGATGTCGGCGAAGAGGATAATACCCACTTTATCGTCATGGAGCTTGTGGAAGGCATCACGCTGAAGGATTATATTGAGATGAAGGGCAAGCTGGACGTCAAGGAAGCGCTGAACATTTCACTTCAGATCGCCCTTGGACTCAGCGCGGCCCACGCCAAGCGGATCATTCACAGAGACATCAAGCCGCAGAACATCATCATGTCCAGGGATGGCAAGGTGAAGGTGACGGATTTCGGCATTGCCAAGATGGCTGATTCAACCACAGTGACTACCACTGCTGCAGGCACTGTGCATTACATTTCCCCGGAGCAGGCCCGCGGCGGCTACAGTGATGAGAAGAGCGATATCTATTCGCTGGGTATCACCATGTATGAGATGCTGACAGGAGAGGTGCCTTTCCAGGGCGAGACCAATGTAGCAGTCGCCCTGCTGCATATCCAGGGCGATATGACCCCGCCGAGAGAGCTTGAGCCTTCGATCCCGGTAAGCTTTGAGAAGATCATTCTCAAGTGTACCCAGAAGAAACCGGATCATCGTTATCAGTCTGCAAGAGAACTGATCGCGGATCTTAAGAAGGTGCTTTCCCAGCCGGACGGTGCATATGTTGTCATGCCGGGTAATACTGTGCCGGGCGGCAGCACCATCATCATGAATGAGGAAGAGATGACCTCCATTAAAGAGGGAAGAAAGCAGCAGACGGCCTCTTCCGCGGTTCATGAGCCGGAGAAAAAAGAACAGGTCAAGGTCCAGCCGAAGAAGAAACAGCGTTCTCAGCCGGAAAAAGACAATTTTGATGAAGACGAAGACAATTCATCTGTCGGCCGCATCATGATGGGGCTTGGCATCGTCGGCTTTATTATTCTGCTGATCATTATCATCTATCTGGTCATGAATACTTCCAGCCTTTTCGGCAAACGGGGAACCCCTGAAACAGGGGAGACCACGCCGGTGGTCGAATCCTCCGCCATACAGCCTGAAACCGAGACCGGCGAGATGAAGGAAGTGCCCGATCTTAAGGGCAAGACCTATCAGGAGGCCAAGGAGATCCTTAACGGCATGGGGCTCGGAATCAATCAGGAACTGGGGATCAACGATGAGTATCCGGAAGGACAGATCTATGACCAGTCCGTTGCGCCGGGTGAGCAGGTCGCTGCCCATACCCAGGTGACTGTTTATGTCAGCAGCGCCAAGCAGACCTTCATTCTGTCGGATGTTGTCGGCATGAATTATGAAGAAGCAAAGTCACAGCTTGAATCCAGAGGCCTGGAGGTAAAGCTGGAGTTTGAAAAGAATGACGATGTGGAGACTGATCAGGTCTTTAAGACGGATCCTGAAGCCGGCGACCAGGTGGCTGAGGGCGATACGGTCACTATCTATGTCTGTGAAGGTCCGATAACGGAAAAAGCCTCTGTACCCGATGTCAGAGGATATGATTTTGACACTGCCAAACAGATGATGGAAGACGCCGGCTTTAAGGTCGGTGACAAGGCTGAGGACTACAGCGACTATTATGATGAAGGGACGGTCATGAGCCAGAGCCTGGAAGCATATACGGAAGCAGGAAAGGGCGCAGATGTGATCCTGACTGTCAGCAAAGGCCCGGCCAGCAGAACCTATGTGACCTATACGACCGTTCCGGTAGATCCCTTCAATCCGGAAGGCGATGCTGACGGTTCAGCAGAAGGCGCCGGACAGATCACGGTTCAGATCACCCAGGACGGCAAGACCTTTAACGCCTATGATCAGTACTGCACAGACCGGAACAGGCCTTTTGTGCTTGAGATCACTTCAACTTCCGATTCGCCGGCAACAGCGACTCTGTATGTGGACGGCGAGGAAGTGGCAACCTGGGATTTCTCATTCTAACCAGGGGGCACGATGAAAGGTAAGATTATCAAGGGTATTGCCGGTTTCTACTATGTGCATGTCCCGGGGATGGGCATTTATGAATGTAAAGCCAAAGGCATTTTCCGGAATAAGAAGATCAAGCCGCTTGTCGGCGATGATGTGGACATGGAGATCCTGGATGAACAGGATAAAGAGGGAAATATTACACAGATACTGCCCAGGCGCAGCCAGCTGCTGCGCCCGGCAGCAGCCAATGTGGATCAGGCAATGATCATTTTTGCAGCGGCGCAGCCGGCCCCGAATCTGGGGCTGCTGGACCGCTTTTTACTCATTATGCAGCAGCAGTCTGTGCCTACAGCCATATGCTTTAACAAATCGGATCTGGCATCGCCTGAGGCGATGGAACATCTGAAGGCGATCTACAGAAACAGCGGCTGCAGGGTGATCGTGACAAGTGTAAAAAAGGGCGAGGGTCTGGAGGAAGTCAGGGAACTGCTGTCCGGGAAGACGACGGTGGTTGCCGGCCCTTCCGGCGTAGGCAAATCTTCATTGACCAATGCTGTCTATCCCGACGCTGAGATGGCTACCGGAAGCGTCAGCAAAAAGATCGGCCGCGGGCGGCATACAACGCGGCACTCCGAGCTTTTTGCCATCGGCGGCGACAGCTATCTGATGGATACGCCGGGCTTCAGTACGCTTTATCTGGAGGGCTGGGAAAAGGAAGAACTCAAATACGCCTTTCCTGAATTTGACAAATACTTTCATGACTGCCGTTTTAATGGCTGCAACCACCTGAGTGAACCGGACTGTGCCGTAAAAGCGGCGGTGGAAGCTGAGGAAATAAGCCTTGAGCGTTATGAAAGCTATAAAGAATTATTTGATATGCTGAAAGATCAGAGGAGGTATTGATCATGAGGGAGCTGAAACTTGCACCGTCTATTTTGTCGGCCGATTTTGCAAAGCTTGGAGAAGATATCCGTATGGCAGTAGATGCAGGCGCTGACGTCATCCATATCGATGTGATGGACGGAAGCTTTGTGCCGAACCTGTCCTATGGTGCACCCATCGTGAAATGCATCCGTCCGGTGACGGATAAAACTTTTGATGTTCATCTGATGATCGAGCATCCGGACCAGCTGATCCCGGATTTTGCAGCGGCAGGTGCAGACAGCATCACGGTTCATGCAGAAGCCTGCACGCATCTGCACCGTACCATCCAGCTGATCAAAAGCCTGAATGTGAAAGCCGGCATTGCCCTTAATCCGGCAACACCGCTGAGCGTTCTTGAATATATCGCTGAAGAGATCGACATGGTCCTGATCATGAGCGTCAACCCCGGTTTTGGGGGACAGAAGTATATTTCGTCAGCTACGAGAAAGGTGCGTACCCTCAGAGACTGGCTGGATGCCCGCGGCCTGGATGTGGATATCGAGGTCGATGGCGGGGTGGATACCGGAAATCTCGAGATGCTGATCAAAGCCGGTGCGAATGTCCTGGTCTCCGGATCCAGGATCTTCGGTGGTGATATCACGGCAAATGTCAAAGCCTTCAAGGCGATCATGCAGCGCTGTGAGGCAGAAGCAAAATGAAAAAGATCATGATCGTGACAGGGGGAGCGCTCAGACCGGCGTTCGCCCTGTCTTTGTTGGAAAGTGAACAGCCGGATGTGGTGGTTGCCGTGGACGGCGCCCTGGCGTTTTTTGACAAAGTGGAGGAAAAAACCGGGAAAAGAATAAAAATCGACCATCTGGTGGGTGATTTTGATACTATTTCCCCCGAAATACTTAATAAATACAAGGGCGATTCCCAGATTGAGATTCACCGCTTTGTGCCTGAAAAGGACAATACAGATACCGACATCGCTGTGGATATTGCCCTTCAGCTTGCCGGGGAGGATGAGGCGCAGATCATGATCATCGGTGCTCTTGGCGGCCGTATAGATCATATGCTGGCAAATCTGCAGATGCTTGAGGTGATATATGGCCGGGGCAAAGAGGGGATCATCCTTGATGAAACAAACCGGATCCGGCTGATCTCAGGTCATGTTACCCTGAAGCGGGATCAGCAGTACGGCAAATATATTTCATTGGTTCCCGTCAGCCGCCATCTGCGCGGACTGACCCTGCGCGGCGTCAAATATCCCCTGGAGAATAAAGACGTTATCCGCGGCAGGAGCCTTCTGATCAGCAACGAGATCACTTCAGATGCTGCAGAGATCATGCTAGGTCAGGGTCTGGCCTATCTGATCGAGAGCAGGGACCGGGAAGGAAAAGAGGAAAAGGAATGAACATTATAGTTGCAGTAGATAAAAACTGGGCGATCGGTTATAAAAACCAGCTGCTGAACAGCATACCTGAGGATATGAAATTTTTCAGGGAGACAACGACAGGTAAAGTGGTCGTCATGGGGAGAAAGACCCTGGAGAGTTTTCCCCACGGAAGGCCATTGAAAAACAGGGTCAATATCGTGCTGACTTCGGACCGGAGCTATCAGGCAGAGGGGGCAGTGATCGTCCACAGCATCGACGAGCTGCTGGAAGCTTTGAAGCCTTATGCGCCGGAGGATATTTATGTGATCGGCGGAGAAAGCATATACAGGCAGCTTCTGCCTTACTGCAATATTGCCCATGTCACCTTCATGGATTACGCCTATCAGGCGGATACCTATTTCCCGAACCTGGATGAAGATCCTGAATGGGTGGTGGCAGCTGAAAGCGAAGAAAAGACATACTTTGACCTGGAATATGTTTTCAAACTGTATGCGAGAAAGAAAAAAATCAAAGAGGTTATTGATTTTATAAACCAATAAGTCTATAATTGGTTTAAGTTTTGCATCAGCTGGAGGGCTAATATTATGGAAAAAAAGCAAATGGACTGGGGTAATATCGGTTTCGCATATCATACAACAGATATGCGTTATGTTGCAGATTTCAAAGGCGGCGAATGGCTGCCGGGTTATATGACGGAAGATCCGACGATCGTGCTGAATGAGTGTGCAGGTATCCTGCAGTACTGCCAGGAGATCTTTGAGGGCCTTAAGGCTTATGAGACAGTCGATGGCCACATCGTTACATTCCGCCCGGATCTGAATGCATCCCGTATGTATGATTCCGCACTTCGCATGGAGATGCCGCCGTTCCCGCAGGAGCGTTTCATTGATGCTGTTGAGCAGGTTGTCAAGGCAAATGCTGCATGGGTCCCGCCTTATGGCAGCGGCGCAACCCTTTATCTGCGCCCGTACATGTATGCATCCAGCCCTGTCATCGGTGTTAAGCCGGCAGAAGAGTATCAGTTCAGACTTTTCTGTACACCGGTCGGCCCGTATTTCAAGGGCGGCGCAAAGCCGATCACGATCTGCGTCAGCGATTTTGACCGTGCTGCACCGAGAGGCACCGGCTTTATCAAGGCAGGTCTTAACTATGCCATGAGCCTGCATGCCAACGTTACGGCGCATAAGAACGGATTTGATGAAAATATGTTCCTTGATCCGGCAACCAGAAGCTTCGTTGAGGAGACAGGCGGCGCCAATTTCCTCTTTGTGACTAAGGACAATACGCTTGTAACACCGAAGTCTGATTCGATCCTGCCGTCTGTGACCAGAAGATCACTGATGTATGTGGCAGAGCATTATCTTGGTATGAAGACCGAGACACGTCCGGTACGTTATGATGAACTGAAGGATTTTGCTGAGTGCGGTCTTTGCGGTACTGCAGCTGTCATCTCCCCTGTCGGCAGAGTTGTCGGCCATGATGATGTGATCACATTCCCGAGCGGCATGGATGAGATGGGACCGGTAACCAAGAAGCTTTATGATACACTTACAGGTATTCAGTATGGTACGGTCGAGGCACCGGAAGGCTGGATCCACAAGATCATGTAAGCTGTAACTGAATCGAAGGTAAAAAGCCGCCTTGCCGGGTGCATGGCGGCTTCTTCTGTATCAACCCTGGAAGGAGACGACATGAAAAAAATACCATTCGTGACAAAAGAACAGATCGCAGAGATCGTCAAGACATATCCGACACCCTTTCATATCTATGATGAAAAGGGTATCCGGGAGAATGCCAGAAAGGTGTATCAGGCATTTGCCTGGAATAAGGGATTTAAAGAATATTTTGCCGTCAAGGCTACGCCGAATCCGGCAATCCTGAAGATCATGAAGGAAGAGGGCTGCGGTCTGGACTGCGCGACAAAGGTTGAGCTGATGATGGCGAAGGCCTGCGGTTTTGAGGGCACAGATGTGATGTTTTCTTCAAATGTAACACCGGCAGATGAATTTGCCTATGCCAAGGAGATGGGGGCTATCATCAATTTTGATGATCTGACGCATCTTAAATATTTTGAGGAAAATGTCGGCGCCTTTCCGGAAACTGTCTGCATGCGCTTTAATACCGGCGGCGATTTCAAGATCAGCACTGCCATCATGGATGTGCCCGGTGAAGCCAAATACGGTTTTACCAGAGAGCAGCTGACCGAGGGCTTTAAATATCTCCTTTCAAAGGGTGTAAAGCATTTTGGCA
>JAEIGA010019276.1_pt1 | contig 10404 bp, 9 predicted proteins | sample 9270691 | NCBI WGS metagenome assembly JAEIGA01 (sample SAMN17057246, study PRJNA624740) | gut metagenome | biome: biome; isolation source: fecal sample | host: Bos grunniens | place: China: Xizang | collected 2019
AACATTCCGGGACTTTGGAGGACTTCTCCGATCCTGTTGCGGTCGATGTAGATGTTCAATGTGTCTGCGTCGCGCAGAACGGTTGCCTTCTTGACGCCCTGTCTGGCAAGGTCGGCCTGAAGCATTCCGAAGTTCTCGGGACAATAGTCGTCAAACATGAGGATCTGGTCTCCGTTGCGGAATCCCATGTCGTAAGCCAGTTCATTGACATAGATGCTGTTGCCTTCATTGCTGATATAGCTTTCGCCCCATTTTGACAGGATGCCTGTATATACCACAATGGCCAGGATGAAGTTGAACAATACTCCTCCTGCCATCACGAGAAGCCTCTGCCATGCCGGCTTTGTCCTGAACTCCCATGGCTGTGGCTCGTTCTGCAGATGTTCGGTGTCCATGGACTCGTCCACCATGCCGGCGATCTTGCAGTAGCCTCCCAGTGGGACCCAGCCGATACCGTATTCGGTGTCCCATGTAGCCGCTTTAGGGAACAGTTTGATGAACCACTTTGATTTTGTGCTGAAAAGTTTGACTCCCCATGCATCAAAGAAAAGATAGAATTTGTCAACCCTGATGCCGAAGAGCTTGGCAAAGGTGAAATGTCCGAGTTCGTGGATAAGTATGAGCACAGCAAGAGCCACTATGAGCTGCAGTGCCTTTATTAATGCTACCATTGCGTGTCTTAGAATGTTTTAGCTGATGAGACCCTTCTGATGATCTCCTTCGCATGTGCAAAGGCGGCATCGTTGGTCTCGAAAATAGTTTCCAGGTCAGGTGAGCCTACAAAATCCGCACCACCCATGCACTCCTGGACTACATCTGTTATATCATAGAATCCTATCTGCTCTTTAAGGAAGGCGTCAACTGCCGCTTCGTTTGCCGCATTCATGATGCAGGCCATGTTTCCTCCCTTCCTGAGAGACTCGTAGGCAAGGTTGAGTGCAGGGAATTTCTCCATGTCAGGGGCAAAGAAGGACATGCTTCCCAGCTCGGCGAAGTTGAGCTTGCGGTTGTCGAGCGTGAGCCTGTGAGGGAAGCTGAATGCCAACTGTATGGCTTCGCGCATGTCAGGATGGCCCATCTGAGCGATTACTGATCCGTCTGCGTATTCCACCATCGAGTGGATGATCGATTCCGGATGCACCACCACGTCGATCTTCTCGCCAGGGGTGCCGAACAGCCATCTTGCCTCGATGATCTCCAGACCCTTGTTCATCATGGTCGCAGAGTCTATGGTGATCTTGTTGCCCATGTCCCAGTTGGGATGGTTGAGGGCTTCTGCTCTTGTAGCCTTGGCTATCTGTTCGCGTGTCCATGTTCTGAACGGTCCGCCTGATGCTGTCAGATGTATCTTTTCGATGTCTGCTCCTGCAGAACCCATCAGACATTGGAATATGGCCGAATGCTCCGAGTCGACAGGGAGAATGCGTGCTCTGTGTTGGGCTGCAAGGTCCATGACTATGGCTCCTGCCGCCACAAGCGTTTCCTTGTTGGCCAGCGCTATGGTCTTGCCGGCCTTTACGGCTGCCACAGTGGATGCGAGGCCGCTGAATCCGACCATGGATGTGAGCACGATGTCTATGTTGTCTCCTGTCACAAGGTCGCAGACAGAATCCATGCCCGTAAATACCTTTATATAATGTGGCTGAAGTGCATCAGCCACTTCCTTATACTTGTCCTCGTTGCAGATCACCACGGCATTTGCGTCAAACTCCATGGCCTGCCGGATCAGAAGCTCGGAGCTGTTGTTCGCCGTCAGCAGTTCGACCTCAAAGAGGTCCCTGTGCTGTCTGATGACGTCCAGAGCCTGTCTTCCTATGGATCCTGTGGATCCGAGTATGGCTATCCTCCTCTTTTCCATGATGCCTAGAAATTAATGTATGTGGTCGGGTCCAGGCTTTCGCCGTTATGCCAGAGCTCGAAGTGCAGGTGGTCGCCTGTCGATGTCGAACCGGTGTTGCCCACAAGCGCTATGGCTGTTCCTGCCTTCACCTTGTCACCTGTCTTCTTGAGGAGCTTCTGGTTGTGCTTGTAGATGGAGATGATGTCTCCTGCATGCTGGATCTGGATGATGTATCCGTCCTCGTCGCTCCATCCGTCATATATCACTGTGCCGTCTGCGATTGCGTTCACCGCGCTGCCGGATGGCGCTGTGATGTCGATGTAAGGGTGGATTGCCGGATCGTACCCCTGCGATATCACGCCCTTGAGAGGGGTGAAGAAAAGCATGCCCTCGATAGGGAGTTTCCTCTCGCTTCTGCTGGAGATGTCGAACATTTCTTCTTCCTTCACCTCCTTCCTGAGCAGAGAGTCTTGCTTCTTCAGGTATTCAGGGTCTTTTGCAAGCTCCTGTTTCCTGTCGTTTTCCGCTATGAGGCTGTCGATGTTGACAGGCTGTTCGCCTTCTACAACACGCCTGAGGTTCTCTGAGTAGAGCTCCCATCTGTAGATGACCTTCTCGAGGGAGTCTACCTTGATCGCATTGAGGATCGCGGCATTCTTGGTCCTGGCGTCAGGATAGCCCGGGATGAATGTCTTGACCGGTGTGAATGCGATGATGGAGAATATCGCGGCGCATATCAGCACGACTGCGCTGACTATCGCCACGAAGAATCCGGTGCGTGTGAACCTCAGCGAGAAAAGCTGCTTATGGGTCTTTGCGTCAAGAAGCGCGAGACGGAAAAGCGTTACCTTCTTATTGTCCTTATTCGTGTTGTTCATAATTAATTTTATCGTAACTTTGCATCCTGATGGACAGAATTATAGGTATAGATTACGGCAGGAAACGCGTGGGTGTTGCAGTGAGCGACCCGCTCGGAATCTTTGCGTCTGCATTGGAGACGGTCCAATCTGCAAAGATAATAGAATATCTGAAAAAATATGCTGAAAATGAGAACGTCGTTCTCTTCGTGGTGGGCTATCCGATCAACATGAACGGCGCGCCTTCTGAAGCGGCACACGATGTGGATATATTCCTCAAGCAGCTTGCGAAGGCTTTCCCGGATGTGCCTGTACATCTTGAGGATGAGCGTTTCACTTCGGTCCTTGCGCATCGCGCGATGATCGATGGCGGCATGAAAAAGCAGGATCGCATGAAGAAGGAGTCTGTGGACAAGATAAGCGCTGCCATCATCCTGCAGAGTTATATGGACAGAAAAAAATAAAAACGTCATTGCAAGGGCGCTGCCCGTGGCAATCAGAATACTGGATATGATACTACCAATATATTTATACGGCTCAGAGGTTCTCAGAAACGAGAACACTGATGTGGACCTTACTGACAAGGAAGGCATCGCAAAGCTCCTTGAGGACATGAAGGAGACACTGAAGAACGCAGACGGATGTGGCCTCGCGGCTCCTCAGGTGGGCGTCAACAAGAATCTCGTGATAGTGGACGGAAGGGATCTTTCGGACACATATGACTATCTTCATGACTTCTTCCGCGTCATGATCAATCCTGTCGTTCTCGAGGAGAGCGAGGATACATGTGAGTACTCGGAGGGATGTCTCAGCGTCCCAGGCATCTATGCCGATGTGACAAGACCATCGAAGATCAAGGTGGAGTATTACAATGAGAATCTTGAGAAGGTGGTTGAGGAGTTCGACAAGTTCGCCTGCCGCATGGTTCAGCATGAACTCTCACACCTCGAGGGAAATCTTTTCGTAGACAATGTTTCTCCAGTGCGCCGCAAGATGATTGCACGCAAATTGCAGGCGATCTCGAAGGGAGCAGTACAGACAAGATATAAATCCAAGAGATAAGCTTTATGGGAGCATTTCACGCATATGACATAAGGGGAGTCTACAATGTGGACTTCGACAAGGAGGTGGCATATAAGGTAGGTTATTTCCTTCCGGAACTGCTTTCCGCTGACAAGGTGCTCGTAGGCAGGGACGCACGTGTCTCATCTCCGGAGATCCATGAGTATCTTCTCAAGGGTCTCACTGACGCAGGCGCCGATGTGTATGACATCGGATTGAGCACCACCCCGATGGTGTATTTCGGAACAGCGAACTACGGTTTCAAGGCTTCTGTGCAGATCACCGCGTCGCACAACCCTGCAAAATACAATGGACTTAAGGTCTCGCGTGAGAATGCGCTTCCGGTCGGCTTCGACACAGGACTCGGACAGATCCAGGAGTGGATCGAGAGCGGCCGTGAGACAGTGCCGGCAGAAGTGAAGGGGCAGGTGCATCCGATGGACATCAAGGCGGACTACCTCGCATTCCTTCTTAAATATAAGGGTGACTGGTCTTCGCTCAAGATCGCTATGGATGTGTCAAACGGAATGGCGTCACTCTTCGTGCGTGACATCTTCGGCGACCAGCCGGCATACATCTTCGAGAATATGGACGGTTCATTCCCTAACCATGAGCCGAATCCGCTCAATCCTGCAAACATCGTGGATCTCCAGAAGCTCGTGGCAGAGACTAAGTCTGACATCGGAGTCATCTTCGACGGCGACGCTGACCGCGTGATGTTTGTAGACGAGAACAGCAGGTTCATCTCGCCGGACCTTATGATCGCAGTGCTCGGACATTATTTCCTCGAGGAGAGGGGTGAGAAGGGATACATCCACCAGGATATCCGCAGTTCAAAGGCGGTCGGCGAGTATCTCGCACCTATGGGAGGCACAATGAACACTTGGAGAGTAGGCCGTGCATATGCAGCCCTCAAGCTTCGTGAGATCGACGGAGTTTATGGCGGTGAGCTTGCAGGACACTATTACTTCCGTGATTTCTTCTACTCAGACAGCGGACTCCTCGCTGCAATCCTCATCATCAATGTGGTTGCCAGGATGAAGGCTCAGGGCGTTTCATTGAGCCAGCTGATAGGACGCATCGAGAAGTATCAGAACTCCGGTGAGATCAACTTCCGTGTCGAAGACAAGATAGGGGCGATGAATGCGGTACGTGACCACTTCATGCAGGCAGAGCAGTCTACTGCATACATGGATTTCGACGGCTATCGTGTGGAGTTCCCGGACTGGTGGTTCAACATCAGGCCTTCGAACACAGAACCTTATCTCCGTTTCCTCTGCGAGGCTACAAGCAAGGAACTTCTTGATGAGAAGGTTGCCAAGGTCCGCGAGATCATAACAACACAGTTTAACGGACAATAATTGATGCTAGGAAAGACATTCAACTACATATTTGGAATGATGTTCATCTGCCTGACAGCCCTCCTGTCGGCAGATGAACTTTATGCTCAGCCGTCTCTGAGGTCGGAGCCGGCATTGGAGCAGATACGTATGACACCTCCGAGCCTCTCTCCTGTGATGTCATGCTACAAATCCCCATCGGATCCGATAGACACTCTTGATACGGCAAACGAGTACATCAAGGTGATCCTTTTCGGAGATAACACATGGGAATATTATAAGACCCCGGAATTCCAGGCGGTTGCCGGAGTGTTTGACGACCATTGGACAGAAGCTACGGATCCTTACGGCATTCCTCAGGCGGAACTGCCTGCGCAGTGGACTATATGGTGCGTTGACGATCTTGGACAGTACCACTGCCCATATCAGGGAGAAGTATATTATAGAGGTAAGTTCGGTGTCCGTCGTGGCCGTCGCCATCAGGGAGTCGATCTCCCTTTAAAGACGGGAGAGCCGATCTATGCGACTTTCACAGGCAAGGTCAGGATATCGAAGTATCTTGGTGCATACGGAAACCTGATTGTCATCAGGCATGAGAACGGAATCGAGACTTTCTATGGACACCTTTCAAAGAGGCTTGTTGAGAAGGATGATTGGGTGAATGCCGGAGATGTGATCGGATATGGCGGTTCGACAGGCCGCTCAACAGGTCCGCATCTTCATTTTGAGACAAGATACAAAGGATATGCGTTCGACCCTCAGTGGCTGATCGACTTCAAGGAGGGCAAGCTCCGTCACAGACTCTTTGTCCTTAAGAAGAAGTATTTCAGCATCTACAGCAACTATGAGCAGGACTTCGAGGATGAGATGAAGAATGAGGAGGAGGACAAGAAGGAGGACGCTGAAAGAGAAGCGATGCGCTGGTATACCATCAAGTCCGGCGATACGCTAGGGCGAATAGCCATCAACAATGGCACGACAGTCAATGCGCTCTGTCGCCTCAATGGCATAACACCTACCACTACGCTTAAGATCGGCAGGAAGATCAGAGTGAGATAAGATTATATGTCGAGTGGGAATAAAAAAAAGGAACCGTGCGGTTCCTTTTTTTTATTCCCATTCGATAGTCGCAGATGGCTTAGGTGAGAGGTCGTAGCAGACGCGGTTGACGCCTGGAACCTCAGCGAGGATGCGGTCTGTGATCTTCATGAGGATCGGCCACTCGATCTGCTCGATTGTAGCTGTCATTGCGTCGATTGTGTTCACGGCGCGGATGATAACTGGCCAGTCGTATGAACGTGCATTGTCGCGTACGCCTACTGACTTGAAGTCTGGAACCACTGTGAAGTACTGCCATACTGTCTTGTTGAGGCCTGCGATTGCGAACTCTTCACGGAGGATTGCATCAGCCTCGCGGAGAGCCTCAAGACGGTCGCGTGTGATTGCGCCGAGGCATCGTACTCCGAGACCTGGGCCTGGGAACGGCTGACGGTATACCATTTCATATGGAAGGCCGAGCTCAACTCCACATGCGCGAACCTCGTCCTTGAAGAGCTGCTTGAGTGGCTCGACGAGCTCGAACTGGAGGTCATCAGGAAGACCGCCTACATTGTGGTGTGACTTCACGACCTTGGCTGTCTTGGTGCCGCTTTCTGCGATATCTGGATAGATTGTTCCCTGTCCGAGGAAATCGATTCCGTCGAGCTTGCGAGCCTCTTCCTCAAATACGCGGATGAACTCACCACCGATGATCTTTCTCTTCTGCTCAGGATCTGCAACGCCCTCGAGGAGTCCGAGGAAACGGTCAGTAGCGTCTACATAGATAAGGTTTGCGCAGAGCTGGTTGCGGAATACCTCTACGACATTCTCAGACTCGCCCTTACGCATGAGACCGTGGTTCACGTGAACGCAGTAAAGCTTGTCGCCGATTGCCTTGAGGAGAAGTGCTGCGAGTACAGAACTGTCAACTCCGCCTGAGAGTGCGAGGAGGACCTTCTTGTCGCCAACCTGCTGACGGATGAGCTCCACCTGGTCAGCAACGAAGTTCTTCATGTTCCAGTTAGCCTCAGCCTTGCAAGTGTCGAATACGAATGACTTGATTGCAGCCTTGATGGCCTCTTCGTCGTTGTTGAACTGTGCAAGCTTTACTTCGCAGAGTGCCTTGTCGTGACCTGCTGCCATTACTGGGAAGCCGGCCTCATAGATTTCGGGGAGAACATCGATCGCAACTCCGTCGATTACATTGTTGGGACCACCGTTGATGATGATACCTTTTACGTTAGGAAGAGCCTTGAGCTCCTCAGCTGTGATGTCGTGCGGGTGGATTTCGCTGTACACACCCAGTGCACGGATTGCTCTCGCTACCACTGTGTTCTCGTGGCTGCCGAGATCAAGAATTACGATCATGTCCTGTTTCATATACTTTAAGTTAAATAGTTGTCTGTATGTTGTATCTGACTGTCACACTGGTGAAGGTCGTGCAGGTATATGAAACCTACTACGTTACCCATCTCCTAAATCCTCTTCCTCGGGAAGAGGACTTGCCATCGCTCCGCTCAAATACTTTAAGTTAAATAGTTGTCGGTATGTTGTATCTGACTGTTATGCTACTTTGATTTCTAACCAAGGCGCAAAAATAAAAAAAGATTGGAAAATATTTTATAAAAATCGCTACTTTTGCAAATCTTTTACGGCCGGAAAACCGGTCGGTTTTTTTCGCGCACTGAAAGTCGCGGTACATGATTAATTATAAGCTAATTGTTAGCGGTATGCAGGATATAAGAAACATTGCGATCATCGCTCACGTTGACCATGGTAAGACAACCATCGTTGACAGGATGATCTATCAGGCCCGTCAGGCGAGAGAGCAGGAGAAGCTGGGAGAGCTTATCCTCGATAACAATGACCTCGAAAGGGAAAGAGGTATCACAATTCTCGCGAAGAACGTGTCAGTTGTATATAAAGGAGTGAAAATCAATGTCATCGACACTCCGGGCCACAGCGACTTCGGAGGTGAGGTGGAGCGAGTGCTCAACATGGCTGATGGTGTGATCCTTCTGGTCGATGCCTTTGAGGGATGTATGCCTCAGACACGTTTCGTGCTTCAGAAGGCAATCGAGATGGGCAAGAAGCCTGTGCTCGTGATCAATAAGGTGGATAAGCAGAATTGCCGTCCTGACGAGGTTCAGGAGGAGGTTTTCGATCTCATGTTCTCTCTTGGAGCGACAGAGGATCAGCTTGATTTCCGCACAATCTACGGTAGTGCAAAGCAAGGTTGGATGTCATATGACTGGAAACAGCCGACCGAGGACATCACTGCGCTTCTCGATACGATCCTTGAGGTGATTCCGGCTCCCGAAATGAAAGAAGGAACCCCTCAGATGCTTATTTCTTCGCTTGAGTATTCTCCATATGTGGGACGTATCGCCGTAGGACGCGTTACCCGTGGTTCGCTTAAGGCAGGCCAGAACATCACCCTCTGCAAGAGATATGATATCATGCAGAAGCAGAAGATCAAGGAACTCATGATCTTCGATGGCCTTGGAAAGGCTAAGGTCGAAGAGGTCCAGTGCGGAGATATCTGTGCGGTTGTAGGTCTTGAGGGCTTTGAGATCGGTGACACGATCGCAGACTTCGAGAATCCGGAGGCTCTTCCTCCGATCGAGGTTGACGAGCCTACAATGAGTATGCTCTTCTGCATCAACAATTCGCCATTCTTCGGCAAGGAGGGTAAGTTCGTGACTTCAAGACATCTGAAGGATCGCCTTGATAAGGAGCTTGAGAAGAACCTTGCACTCCGTGTCAAGCCAGGTCCGAATGCGGATTCATTTATAGTATATGGACGTGGTGTCCTTCATCTCTCTGTCCTCATCGAGACAATGCGTCGCGAGGGCTTCGAGCTTCAGGTCGGACAGCCTAAGGTCCTTGACAAGGTGATCGGCGGACAGCGCTGCGAGCCGATCGAGATGCTCACCATCGATGTTCCTGAGGAATTCGTAGGTAGATGTATTGAGATGGCTACCCGCAGAAAGGGCGCCCTCATCCAGATGGAAGGAAGAGGAGACAGAACCCATCTCGAGTTCGACATCCCTTCACGCGGACTTATGGGACTTCGAAGCAATCTCCTTACAGCAACCCAGGGTGAGGCAGTCGTTGCTCACCGTCTCAAGGGTTATGAGCCATACAAGGGTGACATAGAGCGTCGTAACAATGGTTCTCTTGTGTCGCTTGAGACAGGACTGTCGGTGGCGTACTCTATGGATAAGCTCCAGGACCGCGGACGATTCTTCATCGAGCCGGGTGTAGATGTGTACGAGGGTCAGGTGATCGGAGAGCACACTCGTGAGCGCGACCTTACCATCAACATCTGCAAGACCAAGAAACTTACAAACATGCGTGCTTCCGGTAGCGATGACAAGGTTATGCTCCCTCCGCCAATCGTTTTCTCTCTCGAGGAGGCTCTTGAGTATATTCAGGAGGATGAACTTGTGGAAGTTACACCTAAGTCAATGAGACTCAGGAAGATAATATTGAACGAAATTGAGCGCAAGAGAAAATCTTCGGATTTTGATTGCTAATAATAAAAGTTTTTTTTACCTTTGCGGGCTCAAATCTATTTATGGGTCAATATGAACGATAAATTTTTAATACCTCTAAATGGATTGACTGCTGGGGAAACGATGTTTTCCTGGCAGGCAGGCAAAGAGTTCTTCGACAGTTTTGGAAACTCGGAAATCCTTGATGCACATCTGGATACAGATGTGAAAGTAGAGAAGTCGGGCCGCTACATCGGAGTAGACTGCGATGTGAGGGGAGAGATAACAGTGGAGTGTGACAGGTGCCTCGACGATCTGGAAATACCGGTTGATGTTGAGATCAAGCTCAGCGTGAAGTACGGTAACGAGGAGTCTTCGGATGAGCCGCATGAGGGCGAAAGGGAGGTTATATTCATTCCTGAAACCGATGCGGAGATGGACTTGAGTCAGATCATTTATGACTATGTGTGTCTGTCGCTTCCGATGCAGCGTGTTCATGAGCCGGAGGAATGTAACCCCGAAGTCATGAAGCATTATGGCGCTCCAGAGGAGTCTGAGGTTTCAACAGAGGAGGTGGAGACGCCGTTCTCTGCCTTGAAGGATCTGTTCAAATAGGACAGTGGGAACAAAGTCGAAGGGCCTTTAATTGATTATTAATAATTAAAAAATAGTTAACAATGGCACATCCAAAACACAAGGTCTCTAAGCAGAGACGCGACAAGAGAAGAACTCACGACGTAGCAGTAGTTCCTACACTCGCTACATGTTCA
>JAEIGA010019277.1_pt1 | contig 10403 bp, 7 predicted proteins | sample 9270691 | NCBI WGS metagenome assembly JAEIGA01 (sample SAMN17057246, study PRJNA624740) | gut metagenome | biome: biome; isolation source: fecal sample | host: Bos grunniens | place: China: Xizang | collected 2019
CAGGCCGCAACAACCTCGTTGTAGGTTCGCAGGCGCGTATCCTCTATGCAGACTGCGAAGGCCGCACAAAGATCGCCCTTGCATTCAACGAGGCCATCCGCAGCGGCGAGATCACAGCTCCTATAGTCCTGGGACGTGACCACCATGACGTGTCAGGTACAGACTCTCCGTTCCGTGAGACTTCAAACATCTATGACGGTTCGCAGTTCTGCGCCGACATGGCAGTACATAATGTCATCGGTGACGGTTTCCGCGGAGCCACATGGGTATCTATCCACAACGGCGGCGGTGTAGGCTGGGGCGAGGTGATGAACGGAGGATTCGGCATGGTCATCGACGGATCTGCAGATTCGGACCGCCACATCCAGGAGATGCTCCTCTGGGATGTGAACAACGGAATCGCACGCCGCAGCTGGGCCCGCAACGAAGGCGCAATGCATGCGATCCAGCGTGAGATGGAGCGTACCCCTGGTCTGAAGGTCACTCTCCCTAACATCGCCGATGAGGAGATGATCAGAAGCATTCTCGGATGACGGCCACAGAAAGAAATATAGACATAGTTCTGCCATGGGTTGACGGAGACGATCCCAGACTCAAGGCAGAACGCTATTCATATATGAACGGAGGCGCCGAAGCCGCTCATGAGGACGTGGCTGGCGAGACAAGATACCGGAGTCTTGGAGAAATCCGCCACTGTATAGCCTCCATAAACATCTTCGTCCCTTTCATAAGGAAGATATTCATAGTGACTGACAGGCAGGACCCGCAGCTGGAGACTTATCTTGAGGGGATGTTCCCGGACGGACATATCCCGATGGAGATTGTGGACCATAAGGTCATATTCCGAGGATATGAGCAATACCTGCCGGTGTTCAATTCAAGGGCCATCGAGGCCATGATCTGGAGGATTCCTGGCCTCAGCGAGAAGTTCATCCTAATGAATGATGATTTCATGTTCACAGGCTATGTGACCGAGGAGGATTTCTTCATAGGAAACCGGACGGTATGCTACGCCGACTGGTTCTGCACTCCATGGGCACGTTTCCTCCGATGGATCAAGCCACGTCGCGCAGGACATAAGAATGTAGGATTCAAGGACTCGATGCTCAATGCCCTGGACATTCTGGGAAGCGGTCCCCGTTTCCTGTGTCTGGGGCATACCCCAAGAGCCTTGCGCAGAAGTTTCTACGAAGATTTCTTCGGCAGGAGGGAAGACGTGATGCTGCGGAATATCAGACATAGGTTCCGCAATTCCGAGCAGTTCAACTCCCAGGAACTCTTCTACATGTCCGAGGTCCGTGCCGGAAGGTGCATTGTAAAGCCTCTGGACAAGAAAATACTGTATCTCAAGCCCCGGAAAAGTGCGACATACATAGACAATAAACTTGCCGCATTCAGACGCAATGACAAGGCCGTTTTCTGCTGTATCAACGCTTTATGCCTCGCAACGGAAGAAGAACAGAAGAAGGTGCTGGAGTGGATGGAGGAAAGACTTGCGGGTTTCAGAAAAAGCGTAGTCCGTTGTAATTGACCTTCAGGACAAGACCTGCAGACGAAGGCAGGACCTTTCCTAAATCGCCATATACTCCGACAGTGAAGTCAAGGGGAAGTTTCCCGGTCATGAACGAAAGGTCGGCATCGAGTCCCATGGACAGCTGCCAAGGTTTCATACAGAACAACCGGTCATCCGGACGGCTCCATCTTCCGAAATGCCTGCTGAATGTGACCCTCAGAAGATACGGGACCTTACCGGCATTTCCCTTTACCCCCAGATGATGGGCCCTTACCCTGTTGCTGACGAATCCATAGGTCCTTCCATCTTCCTCAGGAGCCGCAGGGATCATCACCGGCAAGCCCATTGGCCTTCCATAATATGTCCAGCCTGAACGATATTCCCCGTTATTGAAATAATCGTCATTTCCCATAAGGATGATCTTTCCATAATATGGCGAAGAAGGGTCCTGACGTGCCATTTCCTCTTCGGTTGCAGGGCGGTCATGAAGCGGTCCGGACTGCCATGTGGTAGTCGCAAGTTCGTACATCAGGTCAGTGACGAAGGCATTCCTGTCATTAAGCGATAAGCCCAGACTCCACACTCCGTCAGGAAAATTCTGCAGTCTCATTCCGGATCCGTCCTCGAAAGGCTTGTCATACTGGAAAGTCATCGTAAAGGCTGACGCTCTCCATGCCATCCTTATGAATTCCCTGCCAAGATGATTGCCTATGGCATTGACCTGATCGGACCATGTAGCCCCATCTCCTCCGCCCTGTGCAAAGAACACCCTCACATAATCCTTGAAGGAAACCGGCTGAGGACCATACTCAGGAGAAGTTCCGCCCCACTGGGCCCAATGCTCGAAACCACCGATGAGATCAACCTTCTGTCCCAGGGCCAGCTTAAACCCTACTGACTTGTTGTGCAGGCGGGAGCTGGAGACATATCTTCTGTCCCGAAGCACATATTCGGCAAGGTTCGCCCTCAGTCCGACTATATGTTTCGGATCCAGATATATCCATTCTGTACGAAGATTCAGACCGGGGATATTGCGGGCATTGCCCGTCATGATGACATTGCCTCCGGTCAGGGACAGAGGTCCAAGTTCGTCTGTTCGAGGACACATTCCAAGCTCTGCATGGAGCATACGCCATCCGCCCTTCACATACAGCCGATCGACGATAACCGGCTGATCCTGAACTTCATGATATGGTCTGGCCGCAAGAGCCGCCGCGAACGACGCCCCTGCTTCAAGATGAAATCCCTGACGTGAGGCGCCGCATACCCTACCTCCGGCAGCCACCTGCGCCGCCGATGTCACGGGAAGGATTCCGCTCTCCCCTGTCCGGGCCCAGAACGGCATATACTGTCCGGGCGTACCTCCCATTCGCGCAGACGCATGCCACTCGCCCTGCCACCCCTGCGAATGGCACAGAGTGGTCATCAGGATCAGAGCCAGAGACAATATATGACGCATCTTATCAAGCATACAGAATACAAATATAGAAAACATTACATAAACCACCATACCGACACCAGACACCCCACGGAATCAGCGTATTAAGCAAATACCTGTAAATCAAAGACTTAGACCAAATGCATGCATGGCGAGGAAGGCAGGCATCTTCATCACCACACTGAGTATCAGCAACTTACAGAACACGCATACTGAGCCTTGGATGCAACGATTTACATTCTGCTGGATTTTTTATTACGTTTTCAATAAAAAATATGTAAGTTTGTATGATTTATCAAACACTAAAGACATGAATCATATCATATCCCACAAGAAACTCACAATAGAGCAGGTCAAGGCTGTTCTGGCAGAAGGAACTCATCTCGAAATCAGTAAGGAAGCCGAGGAAGCAATCATCAAGTGCCGCAGATTTCTGGACACAAAGATGGAAGACATCGGAAGACCGGTATACGGAATCACCACCGGTTTCGGCTCTCTCTGCAACATCAGCATCCCTGCAGAAGACCTCTCTCAGCTTCAGCACAACCTCGTCATGTCTCATGCATGCGGCACAGGAGAAACCGTACGTCCCGAGATCGTGAAGCTCATGCTTCTCCTCAAGGTCCAGTCTCTTTCATACGGATATTCAGGAGTGCAGCTGATTACTGTTCAGCGTCTTGTGGATATGTTCAACAACGACATCCTGCCTGTAGTATATCAGCAGGGCTCGCTCGGAGCTTCCGGAGACCTGGCGCCTCTGGCCCATCTCTGCCTTCCGCTCATCGGCATGGGAGAAGTGCTCTACAAAGGAGAAGTACGTCAGTCCGGGGAACTATGGAAGGAACTCGGTTGGGAGCCTATCAAGCTTCAGTCGAAGGAAGGTCTCGCCCTCCTGAACGGAACACAGTTCATGAGCGCACATGCGGTATGGTCACTCATCCAGGCGGAAAGGCTTTCTGACTGGGCAGACAAGATCGGAGCCATGTCACTGGAGGCATATGACGGACGCATCGAGCCGTTCTACCCTCAGGTACATGAAGTACGTCCGCACCAGGGACAGATCGAGACTGCAGCACACATCAGGGAGCTTCTCGAGGGCAGCGAGATTATCAAGCAGAAGAAGGTCCACGTGCAGGATCCGTATTCATTCAGATGCATGCCTCAGGTACACGGAGCATCAAAGGATACGATCAGATATGTCAAGAGTGTGATCGAGACCGAGATAAACAGCGCCACAGACAATCCTACCGTCTTCCCTGACGAGGACCTTATCATCTCAGCAGGAAACTTCCACGGCCAGCCTATCGCCATACCTATGGACATGCTGACCATTGCGCTTTCGGAACTTTCGAACATTTCAGAGCGTCGTATCTATAAGTTGATTTCAGGTCAGCGCGGCCTGCCTAACTTCCTCGTGGCAAAGCCTGGACTCAACAGCGGATTCATGATCCCGCAGTATACAGCAGCATCGATCGTAAGCCAGAGCAAGGGCCTCTGCATGCCGGCTTCTGCAGATTCCATCCCATCTTCACAGGGCCAGGAAGACCATGTAAGCATGGGCGCAAACGCAGCCACAAAACTTGTGCGCGTAGTAGAGAACACAGAGCGTGTTCTTGCGATAGAGCTGTTCAACGCCGCACAGGCACTGGAGTTCCGCCGTCCTCTCAGGTCATCATGGGCTATCGAGAAGATCTTCGCGAAATTCCGCAAGGTGGTGCCGTTCATCGATGATGACCGCTACATGCACCCTCTCATCGAGAAGTCTGTGGAGTTCCTCAGATAAGACAAGGTCTGATAGCATGAAGACAATCATTTACAACATTGGCACTTTGGCGGGTATTCTGCCGGCAGAAGTCAGAAAGCTCGAGGGAGAGCAGATGAACTCTGTGGAGTGCATTGAGGATGCATATCTGGTGATCGAAGACGGCATCATCACCGAATTCGGTACAATGGACTGCATCGGTTCCGCCGGTTTCTGCAACAACCCCTCCCACGACTACGTCGCGGGTCCCTCCCCCTGCGGCCAGGGGGGTAGCACGGTTTCTGAAACCAGCGGAACCGATGCTGCAGAACAGATCGACGCAAAAGGCGGATTCGTGATGCCGGCCTTCTGCGACAGCCACACACACATCGTATATGCCGGATGCAGGGACGGAGAGTTCAGGGACAAGATCGCCGGCCTTTCATATGAGGAGATTGCTGCACGCGGCGGCGGAATCCTCAACAGCGCAGACCTTCTGCATGAAACCTCGGAAGACGAACTCTACGAACAGTCCATGGTACGCGTCCGCGAAATCATGGCTATGGGAACCGGAGCCGTAGAGATCAAGAGCGGCTACGGACTCACCGTAGAGGACGAGCTGAAGATGCTGCGCGTCATCAAGCGCATAAAGGAAACCACGCCTATGACCGTGAAGGCGAACTTCCTGGGAGCCCATGCCGTCGGACGAGCCTACAGAGGACGCCAGAGCGAATATGTGGACCTCGTATGCAATGAAATGCTGCCGAGAGTGGCGGAAGAAGGGCTTGCGGACTTTGTGGATGTGTTCTGCGATGCGGGATTCTTCACCGTAGAGGAGACTGACAGAATCCTCAGCAAGGCAGCCGGATACGGCATCATCCCTAAGATTCATGCAAACGAGCTGGAAGTTTCAGGAGGTGTACAGGTCGGAGTCAGGCACAAGGCCCTTTCTGTCGACCATCTGGAAAAGACGACTGACGCCGAAATCGAAGCGCTCAGAGGCAGCTGCACGATGCCGACCATGCTCCCAGGATGCTCATTCTTCCTCGGAATCCCGTTCGGAAACGCCAAAGGCTACATCGAGGCCGGACTACCAGTTGCACTTGCCTCAGACTATAATCCCGGATCAAGTCCAAGCGGAAACATGCGCTTCGTCATGGCCCTTGGCTGCATAAGGATGCGTCTTACTCCAGAGCAGTCATTCAACGCATGCACGATAAACTCGGCATACGCAATGGGAGTCAGCGATATCCTCGGATCCATCACGGTGGGCAAGAAGGCCAACCTCATCATAACCAAGCCGATACCTTCGCTTGCATTCATCCCATACAGTCATCAGACACCTGTCATAGAGAAAGTCATCATATCATGAAACGTATACTTGCGGTAATCATCCTGATTCTGTCCGTTTCAGGTCTGCGCGCCCAGGACATCAAGCAATACACCATCAGACACGGAGGAATGGAAAGGTCGTACTGGCTCTTCCTGCCTGAAGGAATCAAGGCAGATGCGCCGCTTGTGTTCGTCCTTCACGGCTATGGCGGAAAGGCTGAAGGCTACCGCCCTGAAATGATTGACGTGGCTAAGGAGAACGGTTTTGCGCTATGCTATCCGCAAGGCGCCAAGGACAAGAAAGGCAAGAACTGCTGGAATGTGGGATATCCGTTCCAGGAGGGGCTGAAGACAGATGACGTGGACTTCATCTGCGACCTCGCAAGACATCTGCAGAAGACTCACAGTCTCAGCAGGCTCAACACATTCTGCTGCGGAATGTCAAACGGTGGCGAGATGTGCTATATCATGGCTATGCTCAAGCCGGATGTGTTCGCCGCATTCGCCCCGATTGCAGGACTTACCATGGAATGGGCATACAAGGAACTGAAGCCACGCAAGGCTGTGCCGCTGATGGAGGTACATGGAACCGCAGACAAGACATCCATGTGGAACGGAGACCCTTTCAACAAGGGTGGATGGGGCAGTTACATTTCCGTTCCGAATGCCGTCGGCCTATGGGTAGCTGAAGCAAGATGCACCCACACTGAAACAACCGTACTGCCGCAGATGCGCAATGAGGTTGTCCTGCACCGGCATCTCGGAGGAGTTCCGGCATGGGAAGGCGGTCCTCAGGTTGAGGTACGTCTTTATGAAATCAAGGGCGGAGGTCATTCATGGGGTCTTAAAGATATGGACACCTGCCGCGAAGTATGGAAATTCTTTTCGACATATCTAAGATAGGACGATGAGCAAGGAAGAGGAAAAGAGACTAACCGCCAGACTCAAGAAAGGCGACAAGGATGCTTTCAGACAATTGTTTGAGAGCCTCTTTCCCATTTTCCTTTCATTCGCCCGTAAGCTCCTCAGGGACAGAACTATAGCAGAAGACCTCGTACAGAATGTATTCATGCGCATATGGCTCAATCATGAGGCTATAGATGACAGCAAAGACATACGCAATTACATTCTGGTAGCTGTCAGGAACGAAGTCAATTGCCACCTGAGGAGAATCCACAAGAAGAGATACGAGGAACTCATCAACGAGATTCCTGACGAGACTGCTGGCCCTGAGACTCGTATGAGCGACGGGGCTATGATACGCGACATCAGCACAGCCATATCCCGGATGCCTGACCGCAGACGCGAAGTATTCAGTCTGAGCCGTGATGAAGGACTGTCCAACAAGGAAATCGCCGAAAGACTCGGCCTGTCTGTACGCACCGTCGAGAAGCACATAGAAAACGCTCTGTCCGACCTCAAGCACCGTTTCCCGGTATCATAAATTTCATCCGGAACATTTATCAAAAATATTACAGCTTTCACTTACGTGGCAAGTGGGAGTTGTGCATACTTATTATATATAATCATACGCTATGACAGATTCGAAAGACAGGATAAAGGACATCCTGGAAAAATATATGAACGGTACCGCAGATGCCGCAGAAGAGAGGGAAGCTCTGGACTGGCTGCTCCTCCATGGTGCCGAAAGCGAATATGACGACATATTCGAAGAACTTCTCGAAAACGAGGAAGCGGAAATCAGAGCCGAAGACACCAGAATAAGGATTCCGGCCAAAGGCCGCAGAGGCATCTGGGGCTGGGCCTGCTCATGCATACTCGCGGCAGCACTTGCAGCAGGAGCGTTCCTGTGGCCTGCAAAGGAATCTCCGGTAGAATGGTACGAAGCATATGCAGGACGCGGATGCACAGAAAGGATCACCCTTGCCGACGGCACTGAGATCTGGCTCAATTCCGAGACCAAGGTCATCTATCCTTCAGAATTTCCCGGAGACAGCAGGAACATATTCATCGATGGTGAAGTATATGCAGATGTGACTCCAGACAGCGAAAAGCCTTTCACAATGACATCATCCGGCATCAGGGTCAAGGTCCACGGCACCCGATTCAGTCTGAAATCATACTCCGGTACGGCAAACATAGAGGTTGCCCTCCTGAGCGGAAGCGTCACCGTAGAAGACAAGGACGACACAAAAGGTTTCACCAAGACAATGAAGCCGGGAGAAATGATCCGATACAACCGCACCTACGGTACAATGGAGCAGTACGCCATCGATCCTGCGACATACGGCCCATGGCAGAACAACCACAATCTGCGTTTCATAAACCAGAGCCTTGAAGACATCGCAAATGACCTGGAAAGAAGATTCGATGTAGAGATCATCATTGAAGACCGTGCTCTGGCCAGAACACAATACTATGCCTCATTCGTCAACAACGAAGGTCTGGACAAGATCCTGAACGCCCTCAACAGCAACGGCAGCATGAAGATATCCAGAAGACAGGACACGATAGTGATATCATCCAGATAGAACTTCTTAGAGATCAAACAATAACCAACATAAATCAACATGAACAACCAGAAACAGAACATCAGGACAAAGGGGCTGAGCAGGCTTCTGACGCTTGCCTTTGCGCTCCTTCTGACCGTATCTGTACATGCACAGAGCATCACTCTGAACAGCAACGGCACGATACGGGATGTCATCGAGAAGATCCAGAAAGATTATGGATACTCGTTCTCGATCAGGACAAGTGAAGTGGACGTGAACAAGCGGATCTCCATTTCAGTCAAGGATGCCGGAATCAGGACGGTTCTTGACAAGATATTTGCCGGCAGTCCGGTGGCCTACACCATCGACGGCAATATCATCTCCATTACAGAATCCGCACCTGTAAGCCAGAAGGCACCTGAGGGCAGGAATGACCTCGTGAAGGGAAATGTAACCGATGACGCAGGTCTCCCGGTGGCAGGTGCTGCCGTGCTCATCAAGGGCACAAAGACCGGCACCTCGACCGACATCGACGGAAACTTTTCCATCAAGGCCCAACGCGGCCAGGTGCTTGAGTTCTCATTCCTCGGAATGGCAACTCAGGAACATACGGTAGGTAACCCTTCCGAGCCTGTATTCATCACAATGGGAGCTGATACAGACTACCTTGAAGATGTGGTGGTAGTAGCATACGGTTCGCAGCGCCGCGAACTGGTGACCAATGCCATAGCATCGTTCAAGCCGGATGAGAACAACGGCAGGACAGCCCTCAGCCCGACAGAAATGCTTCAGGGCCGCATAGCCGGTGTGAACGTATCGACCTCATCAGGTAACCTCGGTACAGCCGAACGCATGAGCATCCGAGGCTCAAGCTCCTTAAGTGCCAGCAACGAGCCTCTGTATGTGATAGATGGAATTCCTCTCAGTAACGAAAGCGGTTCCCTCTATAGTCTCGGAGAAGACCTCAGTTCGCTCTCTGTACTCAACCTCAGCGACATCGAGTCGATCGAAGTGCTCAAGGACGCGGCGTCTGCAGCCATCTACGGTTCAAGAGCCACCAACGGCGTCATCCTCATCACCACCAAGCAGGGACGTGAAGGAAGGTCGGACATCAAGGTGAATTACAGTTTCGGCATTTCCGAGTTCAACAACCGTAACAGGATCGATTATGCCGACTCGGAGTCATGGGTAAGGATTTATAACGAGGCCATCGACAACTATAACAGGCAGAACGGTTTCCTGCAGACAAGTACAGGCTATGTCCAGCATATACGCAATCCATTCCAGGGACTGCCTGACACAGACTGGCTCTCGGTTGCCACCCGCATGGGCTTGTCGCATAATGCCGACATATCGTTCACAGGCGGTACCAACAAGACAAAGATATATGTAGGCGCGAACTTCGCAAATCAGGAAGGTGTCATCAAGACAAACGACATCACCAAGATCAACCTCAAGGTGAACCTTTCCCACAAGATGAACAAATGGCTCGAGATCGGAGCCAACATGAGCGGCAACTACATACAGAACAACCGCGTTCCCGGAGCAGGAATCGGATCTACAATCGTTGCACGAATGGTCGAGCAGCGTCCGTTCGACCGTCCTTACAAGCCTTCGGGAGACTATTACCTCGGAGGTACCGACGAACTCTCACGCCACAATCCTGTACAGATTCTCGCCGAGGAGACCACATATGTGAACCAGTACAGATACCTCGGAGCCGTCTGGGCACAGGCAGACATCTGCAAGGGCCTAAAATTCAAGGCATCCTTCAACACAGACGCCGGTTACACAATGGACTACCTTTACTATAATGCAAATCACCCTTATAAGGAAGACAACGGACGCATCATAGAAAAGGGCAGATTCCTCATGAGCAACCTTGTGGAGACCTTCCTGACATATGACAGGCAGTGGGGTGACTTC
>JAEIGA010019278.1_pt1 | contig 10403 bp, 6 predicted proteins | sample 9270691 | NCBI WGS metagenome assembly JAEIGA01 (sample SAMN17057246, study PRJNA624740) | gut metagenome | biome: biome; isolation source: fecal sample | host: Bos grunniens | place: China: Xizang | collected 2019
ACTTCCAGGTTTATGGTTATGTTGAGGGTGCTCCACTTTTTAATACAGATAATAGTGGTGTGACAGTTGCAGGTTCAGGCATCAATGGCGAATGGACTTATACTGGTACTCAGTACTGGATTGCTGGCGCTCATTACAACTTTAGTGCTGTAGCTCCTGTTACTAATGGCAATTGGACTAAGACTGCTGCTAATACGGGTGCAACTACTCTTTCTTTCACAAATGACGGTGATACTGACCTACTCTATGCTCAGAATGATACATATACAGCAAATACAAACGGTACACCAAATGGCAAAGTAGGTTTCACTTTCCGTCATGTATTGTCAAAGGTTAAGTTCTCTTTCGTGAATGCATACGAAGCAACTAACTCTTCTATCCGCGTTAAGGATATTAAGATTTTGAATCCTTATAAGACGGGTAATGTAGTTCTTAAGGCTACTACTGATGCAACTCCTACTAAGTGGAGCAATCAGGCAGTAGATGCAAATTTTGTTCTAGACTTCGGTAACGCTGCTCTTACAGAGACAGATAATGATGCAACAATCGATGATAATGATGGAGGTTATGCATTTACTGTCAATAATACAGTTGAGTCATACAATGAGTTGTTTATGATTCCTGGTGCAACTACAAATACTTTAACAAATGCAGACGGCTCAATAACCTATAATTACATTGTTGAGTTTACAGTAGAGTTGCTTGTTAACAGTCAGGAAATTACGCAGTACACTCACACTATCTACACTACATTTGCTCCAGAGCCAGGTAAGGCATATGATCTTGTAGCTACTATCGATGCTACCAACATCGACCCAACAACATCTCAGGAGGCTATCGAGTTTACTGTGACCACTATCACCGATTGGGATAACGACCACGATGGTAAGGAGGGTACTGATGGTACTGATAATAATGGGGATGATCAGGTGGATACTCCTATCCAATAATGAACTAATAATTTTAAAACAACCAATACTATGAAAAAGATTCTATTTGTAGCTGCGGCGTGCGTTGCACTCGCATCTTGCAGCAAGGAGGAGATCGTAAGTGTTGACAAGGGTGCTGCTATCGGCTTCGACACCTTCGTGGAGAACTCAACGCGTGCAAACGACATCACTAAGACCAACCTTAGCCAGTTCAGCGTTTATGGCTCTGTTGTAGCTAACGATAACGAGGGCTTTATCTTCGAGGATCAGAAAGTTACTAAGAGCGGTGATGCTTACACCTACTCTCCAATCCAGTACTGGGTACCTGGTGCTGACTATAAGTTCTCAGCTTTCGCATCATTGACTTCTACTCAGACTGCAACTCGTCAGTGGTCATTCGAGCAGGGCGCTAATGCTGCTAACGGTACTATCGTATTCAACAACGAGGCTGCTGAGGCTAACCAGGACCTTGTGTATGCTTACCAGACTAAGCAGACTGATGCATCTATCACAGCTAAGCCAGCGCCTGTAGCTTTCACTTTCAACCACATGCTATCACGCGTGATGTTCACCATCACCAACGGCTTCACCGCAGGTTCAAACATCAAGCTCGACATCACCAACCTTACAATTACCAACGCTCACTCTAATGGTACTTTGGCTATTGTGGATGGTGTACCTCAGACTTGGGCTGTAGGCACAGAGGTGTTTGCTCGTAACTTCGGTAGCACAACACAGCTCGCTGACAACGACACAAAATGGGCTACTGATCACTACTACCTTATCCCTGCTCAGGCTGACTACAATGTAGCATTCGATGTTACTTTGTGGCAGGCAGGTGTTGAGGTTGCTACTTACCATCGTACAGCTACTGTTGCTCTCAACATGGAGAAGGGCAAGAGCTACAATATCATGGCTACCCTTAACTCATCTAACACTGCCGAGGATGGCTCAGAGATCTATCCTATCGAGTTCACTGTTAATGATGTTAACAATTGGGAGGATTTCGGTGGTGTTAACGCTACTGTTTCTACTCCAGTTACTACTGCTGCTGAGCTTAAGGAGGCTATTGTTGCTGGTCAGCCAGTTGCACTTGCTGCAGACATCAATTTGACAGAGTCACTTGTTATTAACGGTCTAACAGCTGTTATTGACCTTAATGGTCACGACCTTATTGCTGAAACAACTGATGCTATCGTTGTTGAGGGCAATGCTAACCTTACTATCAATGGTGATGGTGATGTAAAGGCTGCTACTGATGACGCTTCTTCAGCAAATGCTCTTTGGGTTAAGTATGGTAATGTTGTTATCAATGGTGGTAACTACTACGTAGGTGCTGATAACGCTTTGCGTAACGACTGTATCTACTTGGGTGCTTCTGCTTATAAGAACGACGCTGCTAACTACCCATCATCAATCGTTATCAACGGTGGTACTTTCGAGACAAAGGTTGCTGAGAATGGTCAGTACTGGGTACTTAATGTTCAGGATGATTTCTACAGCGCAGGCTCAACAATCGTTGTTAATGGCGGTTCATTCAAGAACTTCGACCCTGCAAACAACATCTCTGAGGGTGCAAACACTAACTTCCTTGCTGCTGGCAAGAGATCTACTCAGAACGCTGAGGGTTGGTATGTTGTAGAGTAATCTACCAATATTTTGGGTGTAGGGGATTGGGTTTCCCTACACTCCCTAATGGCGAGGTTGAGAGCAAGAGAGCAGTAATCTCCTCGCAATGACGAATAAGAAGATAAGAAAACAAATAACTAATAACTAAAACACAAAAAACTATGAAAAAACTATTTCTAATGCTTGCAGCGGCTGCAGCAGTCGTTTCATGCTCAAAGGACTACACAATCGTAGCAGACCAGGGCGAGGCAATCGAGTTCGGTAATGCATTCGTTGACAACTCAACACGTGCAGCAGATCTTACCTATGGTGCTGTTACTCTAGATCATTTCAACCTCTATGGTACTGTAACTGGTACAGCTGGCACAATCAATATCTACGATGGTTGCACAGTCACAGGTACTGCAGGTACTGCAGGTGTGTGGACTTGTCCAGTTAACCAGTATTGGATTGCAGGAGCATCTTATAAGTTTGCGGCTGTAGTTGATGCTAATGACGTTACTAAGGGTGCTTACAATATGCCAACAGCTCTTACATACAACACTAGTGGTCAGAAGGACTTGCTCTATGCTGAGGCAACAGCTACTGGTAAGGCTACTGGTAATGATAAGGTAAACTTCTCGTTCTCACACCTTTTGGCAAAGACACAGTTTACTGTAATATCTAATACTCAGAATGGCTACTACTATAGTGTTAAGAATATCAAAGTTAATAACTTTGAGACTGGTACTTATACTATTGCCAATAGCTCTTGGGCGGGTACAACCGCTAAGGATGTCGAATTCGGTAATATCGAGAATGTAACAGTTGAAAACAATAACATTACCAACGAAACTCAGATGTTGCTCATCCCAACAACTAGTGATTTCACTGTATCTTTCACCGTTGAGCTTTGGAATGCTAACGGCGATGCTGAGGATGTTAAGCTTAGTACCCAGGATTACACTAAGACCGTATCTCAGGATCTTGTAGCTGGTCATGCTTATGATTTTAACATTAACCTTTCAGTTGGCGAGTTGATTCAGTTTACAGTTACATCTAACCCAACTTGGGCTGATGAGACAGATGTAGATGTTACTTTGTAATTGTATTACAAATCATTGGTTATAGGGGTTTGATCGCCCCTATAACCCCAAAGAACAAACTAAAATTTAAAAACTATAAGATTATGAAAAAGATTTTTTTTGCAGTAGTTGCCGTTGTAGCAATGGCAAGCTGTTCAAAGGATGAGGTGCTCGAGCTAAACCGCGAGCAGATTGGTTTCGGTGAGGCTTTTGTTGAGAACTCAACTCGTGCTACTGACCCTTCGTATAGCGGCACAACAGATTTCGGATCTTTCAATGTATGGGGTACTGTAGATGGTGGTGCAGGCCTTGTTCCTATCTTCGCAGGAGAGACTGTTACAGGTGCTGTTGGTGTAGGTAATGAGTGGACTTGTACTAAAAAACAGTATTGGGTAAAGGATGCTATCTACAACTTTGCAGCTCTTGCTAATGCTGAGACTGTAACTCTTGGTGAAGACAAGTTGCCTAAGACCGTTACTTATACAGCTAATCAGACAGACCTTGTTTATGCAAAGTCAGCTCAGTATGAAGGAAAAGAGTCTGGCAATCCACTTGTTGCTTTTACTTTCAATCACCTCTTGTCATTGGTAACCTTTACTGTCGAGAATGGCTCGCAGTCTGCTACGGGCTACTCTTTCGTGGTTAAGAATATCAATATCGCAGGTGTTACTGCTGGTACTTGCGATGTTACTACAAGTCCTGTAACTTGGTCTAATCCAACCTCTGGTAACTACACTATTGCTAATATTACCGTTGACAACGAAACTGCATCTGCTGACTGCGGCACTTCACTCCTTATTATCCCTGGCACTGTGTCAGTAACATTCGATGTTGACATCCTTTGCGAGGGTACTAAGATCGGTACCAAGGCGTATTCAAAGGCAGATATTGCTCTTGCAGCGGGCAACAGCTACAACTTTATTGTTGAGCCTACAGTTGGTCAGGAGATTAAGTTCAATGTTGCGACCGATCCTGCATGGACTGATGGTGGTGATATAACAATTCAGTAAAGCCTAAGGCACTTTACGCCTGTTGGTTATAGGGGTTTGATCGCCCCTATGGCCCCTAAGAGATAAGTAAGAGAAGATATGTTATGAGAAATAAAATGTTGGTATATATTGTGTGGGTCTTTATGCTTGCATTGGGAGTGCAGTCGTGCCACCAACCCGATGTACAGCCTGAGCCTATGTGCTATCCAATATTGTTTGGTAGTTCCGATACTCGTGCTATTGCCACAATCGAAAATTTGAAGACAGAAGGCTTCAAGGTGCACGCCTATTTCAAGGGTAACGAGGGCGACTCCACATTCTATCAGGATGTGGTGTACAAAGAGTCGCAGAATGTATGGGATCTCGAGACTACTGAGTACTGGATTCCTGGTGCAACATACTGGTTTAAGACATTCTACCCAAAGGACTTGGCTGTTGATATCACAACTAACGCCGGAGCGAGCCAGAGTTTCTCAATCTCGAATTATGATATCACAAGCCAGCAGGATATTATGATTGCCTCGCCTGATCCATTAACTGTGCCTCTGAATGGTGTGGCTCCAGACTCTGGCAGTGTTGTTAATCTTAACTTTGACCATAAACTCGCTTGTGTGGTTATAAATACACAGTCTGAGTTGGTTACTCCTGTTACAATTTCTAAGGTTGAGTTGCGCGGAGTTGCGCTAAAGGGAGGCTATGATGGAACAACCTGGACTTCAAGCGATAGGGTAAATCTCGGTAGGGATATCAACATCACACTTCAAATAGCAGAAAGCGATACTGATTACACCGATATTACAGAAGGAGGTTTCTTGGTTATTCCTGAGAAGGTTAATGGTGTACAGAAGGTGTATATAAATACATCATATAAGGAATATGAAATAGCGTTACCTACAGATCCCTCTTGGGAATCTGGTCAGAAATACACCTATACTTTGGTTATCAAGCAAGATAATATTGTGTTTAACGAGCCCAAAGTTGAGATTTGGGATGAGGAAAATGCCACAGGCTCAGTTGTTATTAAATAAGTCTGCTTTATGAAGAGATATCTATTATATGCACTGATTGCTGTGTCGGCGCTAAGTTTTGTGGCGTGTGAGCAGGAGGTGCAGCGCACATATCCTGATAATGGAGAGTTGCCCATATTCCGTGGCTATATGCAATTCTCGACAGAAGTTTCCACCCGCTCAGATTTGGCTACAAATATGCGAGGTCGCGACTTTGGTGTTTTGGGTTATTCATACTCTTACACTACTGACTGGGATGCCGCAAAGAAGCTTGCTACACCTGATATTTTCTATAATCAGCAAGTGAGTTGTGGCGATAATGGTATTTGCACATACGATATTGACAACAACAGCCTAAATGGTAACCAGTTAAAACCTTGGGATGCCATAAAGTGGTACACCTTCTTTGCATACTCACCCTATGATGGCGAGGGTATCTCTCTTTCTGCTGATACTGCAACCAATACTCCATATTTAACCTATGAGTATGCGTGGTTGGATAAAGCCTTGCAAGATGATACAATTGATTTGCACAATGAACCTAGTATGTTCGATCTTGTAACTGCTCAAGCAATCGATCATGATGGTTTGAGCAATGTAGGCCTTAATTTTAAGCACCGTCTCTTTGCTATTGAAGTGCTTGCTAATAACTACAACGAGACTCTGTTCCAGTATGTCTATGACGAGACCAAGCCAGTTTGGGTATATGAGACTGATGCGAATGGAGATATTTTGGTTGATGCAGAAGGCAAGCCAATTATTAAGATAGATCCCAATACAGGCGATAATGTTCAGGCAACGAATGAGGATGGCTCGCTAAAGTATGAGGTTAAACTTGATGAGAATGGCAAAAAGGTTATTGACACAGATGCTGATGGTAATCCAATCGTCATCAAAGATGCAACACAAACCATATCAGACTTGGTGCTAAAAATTAAAGGTCTTACAAACAATAAGATGACTTTTCCTTTGGAGGGTAATAGTGGCGTAGTTTGTAGCTCGACTCAAGATTTTAGCGATAAGACAATAACCTTCAATATATCGGACTATTCCATTGATATTCCGGCTTTCAATGAGCCTACTCCTGATGGCAGAGGTGAGGGTGTCGCTACATCAATCTCTAAGCTTTCAAGTGATAAAGGAACAGGTTATGTAATGTTGATTCCGGAGACTGCGGAGTTAGATTTTACAGTTGACTGGGCAGAGGCAAGTAGTTTCACTAATATTCAGAATACTTTTAATTCTGATGTGGATTTTGAGGCTGGTAAACTCTATCAGATTTTCATAAATTTTGTGGGCTCAGGTATTACCATTGCTCTTATTGAGGCTGGCGCTTGGGACTATGTGACTGTTACTCACACCTTTGAATAACATTTGGGAATGAAAAGAATTATATACATACTCACATTCGGTTTGTTACTCTCTCTATCTTCGTGTATAAGAGAGAATATCACGGAGGGTTATAACCCTCATCCTTCATCAAATAGTGGTATTCAAATCATTGGAGCATCAGAAGAGTTCGATGTTCATAATGTTACCACACGCGCTGAAGAAGGCGTCTCAGACTCTTTCATCTCTGAGATGACTATGCTTATTTTTGATAATAATGACGATATGCTCACAGCTTATGATGCAAACCAGAATGTGTTAAAGTCGAGCCATATCAATATCCGCCGTTCTAACCCTACCTTCCTTATCGAAACTTCGAAATATGATGGTACAGGTATTCTTGCAAGTATGGAGGCTGGTATGACTGCAAAGTATTACAAAAATAAAGAGGGTGAGATTGATGCTTGCAAAATCTATATCATAGCAAATGCCTACCACCTTATTCGTGAGAAATTGGAGAGTGGAGAAATCAAGAATCTTTCAGATCTTGAGGAGTTCCTATTGGATACAAAACACCTTGGTATGCCTATTAACGAGGACACACGTGAGTATATTGGTCTCCCTATGATTGGCTTCGCGCGCGATGAAAAAACAGGTTCACCTGCGACCTTTGATTTGAGCTATCATCAAGGCGAGAGTAATAACAATGCTGTCGCTACTATCCCTTTGAAGAAACTCTACTCTAAGGTAAGCTTCTCTATTCAGGTAAACTCAAAACAGTTGGTTACAGGTCAGGTTCCTGAGTTTAAGTTGGATGATGTAGAGGTATATAACGTCCCTTCACAGACCCGAATGGAATATGATGGCATAGACTATAATGGAGAATATCTCTTCACAGGCGAGGAGGGTAATGATTCATTCTCTTTTTTAGGCAATGGTATGCTTCCTTCGGACTTGGTTTGTCGTCATTCATCGTCAGTAGATACAGATGATGTCATAGAGTTCCATTTCTATATGCCTGAGCATAAGGTTACTCCTGAATATACGGAGACTTCATATCCAGATTATCCTGCTAATTTGCCACCAGAAAATCGTCAGTATTTCAAGCCTAAACTTATCGGGGAGGGAAAGATAGCTACCTTTGTACGCATATATGGCGTATATACCGACCACAACGGTAATATTCATGATATTGCTTATGACATATATTTGGGTAAGAATAATACTGATGACTTTACTATTACGCGCAACCAACATCTTCATAATAGACTAATCATAAATGGTATTACCAACCATAAGGATGCCTACGGTGGTGACGAAAAGACTATCTCTATCGACCATAGAGTATCAATAACCCATAAGGGCTATCATCTCTCTATAGAGCGTGAGACCATTATCGATTCACATTTCGAGGTGCGTCCTTTGGATATCGAGCTTGAGCCAGAAGCTACTATGACGATTGTGATTCCTGATGATTATAAGGAGTGGATTGGAATGGAACAAACTCCAGGCGTTCGTAACTACTTTACCACTAACCTTATAAGCGAACTTCAGAGTACCATTACAATTACTAATAATGATCCTACACTCAAAAAGACCTATCGTGTTTGGTTCTATATTGATGAGAACCTAAATGCCTATGATGCAACGCTGCCTAAGGATACAATAAAGGAGGAGGATGGTTATATTGTTTCTGACCAGCTTTATCGTCTCGGAAAGGTTGACTTTTACTTTGCAGAAAGAAATACTACTCCTGATATCACTGTGGCTCCTAATGCGACTATCAACTTCCAGCAGTGGAACTTGTGGCGTGTGTGGAGTTCCGACGGTCAGCGTTTCTACGATATCGAGCACGAGGAGGAGTATCTCCATAACTATGCTTCTAATGATTCGTATGGTAATCCCCAAGACGGTATGCCTTGGGGCTTGAAAGGTAAGCAGCTCTCAAAAGAGCATGATTCATTCATCTGTAATGTGACCAGCGATGAGTGGCAAGAGTATATCAAAGATAATCCGCTGAAGTACGATTTCTATATCGGAAAACACGATGATGATAATAATGACAATGATGAATTTACAAAGGACGGAGGTACACTACATAATTACGCAGGACGAGAGTTTACGAAAGAAATCGCAGAGAATCCCAATTCAGAGATAAAGTATCTCAACCTATCAGAGTCGGCAGATAGTGCAGTGGAGTATTGTTATAGCAAAAATAAGAGAAATAGTGATGGCTCTGTTGATGTAAAGTGGTATCTCCCATCTACCGACGAGATGGAGGATATTATTGTTGCAGGTTATAGCTCTTTTAAGGAGTTTCAGGACAACTATTATTGGACCTCGCAACCTGCATATATTAGAAATGCGTTTTATTATGAGTATCATGAAGGCTCTCGAAGTAGTGCTGCAAGGGATACATATGCGTTTATTGCATATGAGGATAATACAGAATACGCAAGAGCTACAAAGGTCGTCATTTCAGATAATGATGATTATGATTATATTAGGAGTGGTCTGAATAAAACCCCTGCTAATATACCTGAATTGGACCAATATTGTAAAGACAATAAGGCAACAATTCTTGGTTATTTTAACATAACGTATGCTTGGTATAGATATACAACATGGTCTTTATTCGGTGGCACTCAAGTAAGGACATCTACAGATAAATGGCCAAAAGAGAACGAACGAGATACCCATTTTTGGGAAAAAATAAATGGCGACGATCAAGATGCTCGATATCACCTCCATTGTGGATATTTGGATGAATTGATTCAGAAGACGACTGTGAATGGTGTTGAAGAAACTGGTTATAGACTTCGTACAGAGTCAAATCGTATCCGTGCAGTATATCGTAGCGGTACAAAACAATAATTAACCCAATCATCCAAATAGTTATATACCAAAAGAGTCGGCAACCGCCGACTCTTTCTTCTTTATATGTCTGCCCTGTGTTGCGGGTACTAAAATCGTGGCTGGGCGTTTGCTTGCTCGCGTGTATCTGTGTGTCCGCGTGTTTCCGCGTGTTTCCGCGTCCCTGCGCGTGTTTGCCTATCTGCCTATCCGTTTGTTCGCGTGTCTCCTTTGTGCACCTTTATGCCTCGGGGCGGGGTAGGGGGTTAGCGGTGCTCGCGGTTGTCGCTATTCCACTCGTTGCCGCCGCCGTCGTAGAAGATAGGCGTTGAGGTGATTTTCTTCGCCTCGAGGTAGCTATCGTAGAGGCAGATGCCGTTGGCGCTATCTTCGGCAAGGTAGTAGGCGATAACACAGCTATAGCGCTTGGTGGTATGTATCATCTGCAATGTGCGATTGATATACTCTTTGCGCCATGCAGGGTTATTTGATGGGTTACCATCAACCTTGCGTGAGTCGCCCGCGAGAGATGAGTTTATAGGTGCTGTAAGGGCCACATATATACCCTTAGCATCGCAGTACTCCAAGCTCTTATCATTGACC
>JAEIGA010019279.1_pt1 | contig 10402 bp, 2 predicted proteins | sample 9270691 | NCBI WGS metagenome assembly JAEIGA01 (sample SAMN17057246, study PRJNA624740) | gut metagenome | biome: biome; isolation source: fecal sample | host: Bos grunniens | place: China: Xizang | collected 2019
ATAGATATATGTATCGTGGCTTTTAAACATCCACCCGCTATATTCCCACTTAAAAGTTAGGTTCCCTCCAACAGGGGCAAAAACATCTTTATATGCTTGTACACCATTAATGGAAGTTATTTTGGTTTCCAAACTAAATCCACTAGCATCATACAACGAATACCATGTTCCGTTGTTGTTTGTTTGTGCGTTAAGGTTTGTGCTTGCGAGGAAAAGAGTTGCAAACAAGAAAAATTGAGTAAAAATCTTTTTCATAACTTATTTGTTTTGTTATTTATATTCTAAATTGATTGTATATTGTCTTTTGGTAGTAATGGTATGTGCATTTGTTATTAAAAAGTGACAAATATTAAGATTGCGACCGTTTAAATAGCCAATGCGCCATTAAAAATCGGTGCAAAATTAATATATATCTTTGGAATGTGCAAATTTTATACCCTTACGCGCGTGCGAATAATAATGTATGATAAAACTTTCTAAAGATTTGCTATGTTTTTTGTCTGAAAAAAGTGAGAAAATGCGTAAAAACAATAATAAAAGTGACTTTGTTAATAGTCGTTTCACGTTTGGAAGTTTCGCGGAATGACTGTCGCTTGGCGATATTGGGCGCTCAACACCTCCGCTCCACCTCCAAACCCGCGAGGTTTGTCGGTATTTCTTCGATAAACCTTCGGTAAAGGTAGGTTAATCACTAACTAATAACTAACTAATCACTAACTAATCACTAAGTAATCACTAACTAAAAATAGTATATATACAGCATATTGATAGCGCATTGATAGCGCATAGATAGCAAAGAGGACGGGATGGGGGAGTGAAACAAAAGAGAGAGGTAGAAAATACCTCTCTCTTGGAATAATATGTGGCAGTACCCCTATTGTGCAATAACCAGTTTTCCCGAAGCAATACGACGTTTCTCGTTCTCGTAGAAACAATATAAGTAAGTGCAGTTGGCCTCAGGTAGCGTGTAGATGTTGGTAGTAGTCAGCACGTCAAGCAATCGGTCAGAACCATCGGCATTAGTAACCACAATAGCATCGTTTTGGTTACTCTCGGTGAGTTTGCTGTAGTAGATCATGCGTCCGTTAGGCGTGTAAACGGCTACTGATACGTTCTTACGAAGCGTAGCGAAGATGAGATCCATAGTACCAGGCACGTGCTTAACCAAGACATCGTTGGCCATAGGCGTTTGTGCGGCATTGACAGTAGATTGCAGGAAGTTGATTGTATAGATGAGCTCGGTGCCATCGTGTGCAGTAACGTAGATGTATAGCGGTTCGCCTGCTACGTACATAGAGTACTCAACCACGGCATTGGAATCTTGTGGGATAGCCGTAATAGCAGGTGTGGTCTCCTGTATATAATAGGAGTATTCGAACACCTCCGCATCGAAATCGCGTATGATAGTACTGTCGAGGTAGATCGCTTGGAGGAATGCGTTGCTACTGCGTAGGATGTCTTGCTGGATGGTGTAAACGCGTGAGTGTTGACCATCGGCAGCATCTACCTGAATGGTGAAGTTACCATCAGTCTCGGAAATCTGCACAGTGGCATTCTCATCTTGCGCAATAGCTTGAATATCTTCGATGGTAGCAAAGACAGTAGAGTCGGAACCGATAGGATAGGTGATGACATAACTTGTCGTATCGGTGTGGAAATCTGCTAGTTCGGTGCCACGGATGAGGATGGTCTTGAGGCGACAATCGTCGTTGAGCGCCACCATGATTCGTAGGTCATACTCGGATGAGTACATAGGATCTGGTGCCGTAACGGAGAGACGTAAGGTGGTTTGCTCGCGTTCGTTGACGGTGACAAGGAAGGTGTCGATGGAAACTGCCTGTCCTTCTTTACCCAAATCGTAAGTGAATTCAGGGAGTGTGGTGGTTCCGTATGGCAATGTGATGTCATATAGGAACGAGTCAGGACGGAAGCCCTCGATGAGCACCTGGTCTTGATAGATAGCGCTTAGGTAAGAGTATGGCGACATCTGTCGTTGGAAGATGATGGTGTAAGTAGCAGTAACCGTGGTGTCTTCTGCAACGACGGTGATGATGGCAGTGTCGCCCTGCTCAATGTGGACAGTTTGCATAGGTTCGCCCTTCTCGACCAAGATACTAGGAGTGTTCTCCTCTTCCATGAGCGGGATGAGATATGTGTATTGCTCTGGCGCGAAACCGTCGAGTGGTTGTCCGTTGAGGTATATATTGCTGAGTTGTGTGTTGGTAGAGAGTATCTTGCTGAACAGGAAGTGGAGCGTATAGGTACGTGTTTGTCCGTTTTGTGCGGAGACTTCCAGGATCTGCTTCCATCCGATGGTGGTGCCAGCAATATCGTATGGCACGGTGGTATGGTTGACTGTTTGGTATGCATCGCCCTCTTGCCAAGCAATAGTAGGTGCTACAGAGTCACCAGGTGCCAAGTTGATGTAGTAGTCGTTGGTGTAAGGTTGGAACCCTGGCAAAGAGTCGGACTGAACGTAGATCATCTGCAGCGTGTCGCAATTGGATTGCTGGATGGTGTAAGACACTGTATAAGTGTTCTTGCGACCAGACATGGCAACAACTTGCAACTGTGTGATACGTTGATACTCGGACTCGTGAGCGATGCTAGGAGTGATCGTTTGCCATTGGTCAGCCTCGTCCCATGTGAGTTCTGGAATATGGTTGGAACCCACAGGTAGGGTGTATGCATAGTAGAACGAATCAGGACGGAAACCATCAATGAGCAGGCCATCGCCGTAGATAGCCATGAGGGTATCGGCTTGCGAAGGCACGAAGTTGAATGCCAAGAGGTATTGCTGCTTGGTGCCGTCTTCTGCGGTGACATAGATGGTGTGTTGCCATTCGCCAGTAAGAGAGTCAACAACAGTCTGCATGCGCTCTTGTGGCTCGGCGTAGATGTCTGGCAATGTGGTTTGTCCTACAGGTAGGTCGATGAAATAGTTGTATCTATCAGGAGCGAAGTTGTTGAGTGTATCGCCGTCGAGGTAGATCATCTTGAGGTGTGCATTGCTAGACATAGGCGCGAGGAACTGCAACGTATAGGTGTTGGTGGTGATGCCATCAGGTGCCGTAACGGTGATGAGTGTGGTCCATGCATTGTTGGCGATATGTATGGTTTGTCCCTCCTCTTTGAGTTTAGCGGAAATTTCAGGTAAAGTGGTTGTGCCTGAAAGCAGATTGATGACATAGCGTTGTTGCATAGGTGAGAACTCGAGGGTCGGGTTGATTTCAGGCAAGAACTGACTGAAGGAAATACCGTCGAGGAGTATGCTTTGGAGCGTAGCATCGGAGGATGGCATTTCACGATAGACTTCGATGTGATAGTCGTTGGTGGTGACACCATCTTGAGCCGTTACAAAGAGGATGTACTCGTTGTCGATAGAGTCCAAAGTGACGTTTTGGAAACGATCGTTGGAAGCCCAAGTGAATTCAATGGTTTCTGCCGTAGTGGTTGCAGAATAATAGGTTCGCTTGCTGTTGAATTGTGGGATAGGAACTCCATTGACAGCAATACCAGTGAGTTCTGCATTATGACTAGGCTCAGCCTGGATGAGTACTTCATAGGTAGCCTGTGCCATGCCGTCTTCGGAACGAACGACGAGATAGGTAGGTTCGCCCAGTTTTCCATATTCCACAATGACTTGTTGGCGAGGTGCTCCCAATGCATATTGCAAGCTAGGAATGCGAGGTTCTACCTGCTTGTATGCGCCTACAGGTAGGGTGACTACATAGGAAAGACTGTCTGGACGGAAGTCTTTGATGAGCACACCATCGAGCCAAATGCCTTGAAGCTCTGTGCTAGAGCTGAGGGCTGGTTTTATCGTGATGCTATATGGATTGCCAATAGTGCCGTCTTCTGCAGTGACTACGTAGGTATAGGTGTTGCTGATGGTGTCGTGCTCCACTTGCAAGTGTGATGCTTTTTCATTGGCAACAGCATGGATCTGCACAGCCTCATTGGTGTAGTAGGTGTAGTCGTATAGCTGCTCGTTGAAACCTTCTATAGATAAACTATCGATGTAAATGGATTTGAGATAAGTGTTGGATGATAAAGTAACAGGATAGGTGATTCGATAATTATGTTGCTCTGTGCCAAGTACTTGCCATTCCATGTAGAGTGGTGTTTGCACGAAGATGACGCTGTCGGAGTCAGCCATTCGCTGGAAGGCCACAGTGGAAGGTTGCTCCAATGAGTAGTCATAGGTATTGGCGTCGAACTCTTGCCAAGAAATACCATTGATCTCAATATCAGAGAGTTGGCCGGTGGTTGTGACAGTTGGCTTCTCCAAAAGTATGGTGTAGGTACCTTGTGTGCCATCTTCCGCCGTGACGGTGATAATACCATTGTTGAGATTGACTGTTTGACCGTCCATCTTCTTTACAAACGTGATGGCAGGAAGTTGATCTGCTGTGATGGCATATTCGGTTTGCACAGGGTCAAAAGCAATTGTAGTGCCTTCTAATGTAATGTTGGATAGTTGGGTGTTATTAGAAAGGTCGGTGATGAAACGTACGTTGTAGGTCTTCGCCTCACCGCTTTCTGGTGTTACAGTGATAGTAAAGGTGGAGTCTGCATATGTGGTGGAGATGGTTTGTAATCCACTACCTGCGATTGGTTGAAGATCAGGGAGATGCTTGGTGGTAGAAGGTAGATGGTAGGTGTAGTCGGTCTTGTTAGGATCGAATGCCGTGATGGTGTCTCCATTGAGAAGGAGAGCGCCCAATGTGTTACATTGGCTCAATGGACGACGAATGTTTAAACGATATTTAATTGAATCTCCATTTTCTGCATAATTGTAGAAGTAAATAGTGTGATTATGATGCGTCTTTGTTTTTGATTCTGTCCATTCAGTGATCTTTTGCGCTTGATCTTCTACTTCGCCTTCAAATACGATGGTTGGTCGTGTAATATCTTCGCTATCAGTAAGGGTAGCTGTAAAGGTTTTTCCGCTGAGAGTGGCAGGTATACCATTGACAGTTATACCCTTGAGGTTGCTGTTATAGGCAAAACGAATATAGTCTACATACAAATCAGCATCATTACTTGCAGTAGGATACTGTGCCGTTGCATCCATAATAATATCCATTCCAGTAACCCCTAGATTGTTGGTAAGCAATGGAAGAGTAGATTCTATATAATCGGAAGATGTGTTAGTCTCTATATGATCGAATACGTGCTCTCCACCTTCAGAATCAAAAAATTTAAATTGAAACAAGGCTCCATTTCCAGCTTTTTTACTATATTTGTATCGAATAATAGCTTGATCTGGTGTGTTGTTGAATTTTATGAATCCATTAGGTACTACGCGTGTTCCACCTGCAACAGCAAAACTTGCATCCATGTTGCCTAAATTCATTACTGCGGGCACTGGTCCAGCAAGTGCAGCCCAGTAGGTGGTTTTTAGATGAACGATAGATTCATTCTCTTTGCTTACAGTTGGTCCTGCTTCTGCAGTCCATAAGTATGTTCCTAAAAAGTCTCCTGGCGCATTCCAAGATGTTGGTTTATCTGTGTTTGAAGTGCTAGTTTTTGTCCATGCAGTAAACTCTCCATTTGGAATTACGTCGTTTACATAGTGGAAATAAATAGTATAAGTGTTTTAATAACCGTCTTTATATACTTTTCCTGTCCAATGCCAAGTGTCGCAAGTAGTTTCAACGATTTCTACGCCACGTGCTTTTTTAGTGACTATTTGTGGTGTCTTTGTCAGAGTGCGATTGTGAACATATGAAAATCTATTTTTATCAAAGTCAGATATTAGTACGTTATCAATCAAGATACTATCTAATACAGCGGGGTTTTGTGTTTCTAATTGAGGAATAATTGTATACACTAGATCTTCCTCATCAGGGCGGTTAGATTTCACCGTTATGATGGTTGGGGTAGTTGTTCCACCTGGTTGTACCCACACGGTTTGCTCTGGGAATAGTTTAGAGTAATCCACAGTCATCCAACGTGTTCCGTATGGCAATGCGATTGTGTGTTCGGTCTTCTGCACATTGAGAATTTCGCCAGTTTCTCGAATGATGAGGTCGGACAAACGATTAGTTTCTTTTGCCAATGTGGCATTGAAATGCAGATTATATGTTCGTTGATCTCCATTCTCGGCTGTGACAATGATTTGTGTGGTTTGTCCGAGAGGACGAGATATGAATTGTATGTTTTGCTCTGGTTCCATAGCAGCATAGAGCACCAATGGCGCTACGGTATCACCGTATGGCATGTTGATGGTATAATCGGTGGAATCAGGGCGATAGTTTATAAATACGATATCGTGGTCGAGCATAATATGATCCAATGCGACATTGCTCGATTTTGCTACAGGGAAGTGGATCAAGTACTCTGCCGAAGTGGTACTATCAGGTGACAAAACATGGATGATAGTGGTGCCATTGATAGCACTATGGTAGGTGGTAATAACTTGATTAGGATGAGCGCCAATAGGTTGAACGCAAGGCACTACCTTGGTGCGCCAAGCCAAGGTGTCGGTGTAGGCGAAGATGTTGGCATCAAAACCTTCGATACTCTCACCGTTGACGAGAATATCGGACAACAATGCGTTGGCAGACTTGTTGCGCGTGTAGGAAATAGTGTAGATATTAGTGCGACCGCTTTGAGCTGTGACAAAGACTTGTTGCTCAATATTGCTAACACTATGAATAGCAATGTTTTGTCCTGGTTTTCCTGTTGCGTTAAGGGGTGGCAGTTCAGCCCCTTCTGGGAAGATTAAATGATAGTTGTATGTAGTAGGTTGGAAATCAATAGTGTGCCCTTCTACTTGTAAGTTGATAAGATTTGCATCGTCGATGACCTCTCGTTGGAAGAATAGTGTGTAGCGTGCTGTATCACCATTTTGTGCCGTAACATGCAGGCTATAGGTGTTCGCATCTAACATGCCTGCAAAGACGGTCTGCTCGGTATATTGCTTTTTATAATCTACACTTGGAAGTGTGGCAAACGCTGCTACAGGAATAGTGTATGTATAGGTGCTAGGTTGGAAATTAGCAATGCTGTTTCCATCGAGCATGATGTCGCGCAAAGTGCAATCGGTATTGCTGTTTACGGAAATCGTGATCTGGTATTGCGCTTTATCTTCGCCTGCAACTACATATATGGTATATATGTCATCATTACGGAAGATGGTTACTACTTGTGCAGGGTTGGCGTCATAGGTAATCTGTGGCGCGTCGTTGTCGCAGTCGATGGTGTATGCGAATTTTGAAGGGTCGAATCCTTGTAGAGGATTACCATTGATGTATATCTGCTCAAGCAAAGCATCATTGGTATCGATGTTGACAAAGTTGATGGTATATGTGTTTGCTGCTGATCCTTCGGGTTTTACAACTATACTTGCTTGTCCCGTAGAATATGGTGTGGTGATGGTTATCTGCTGTCCATCTTCTTTATCTACCGTGATGGTTGGACAAACAGAATCTTGCAGCGACATCGTATAGTCAAAGATTTTTTGGTTGAAGCCATCCAAACTATCTCCATTCAAATAAATCATTTTTAGGTAAGCGCTTTCCGAACGTTGAATAATGAATGTGATGGTGTAGGTGACTGTTTTTCCGCTTTCAGCAGTCACTTTGATGGTTTGAATGTTGTCAATGCATACGTTCAATACTTTTTGTGATTCCTCGGCTTTCTTGTAAGTGACTGTAGGGATGGTTGTTACACCTAATGGGAGAGGATCCACATAGTTGAAAGTATTAGGGTCGAAATCAGCAAGCGCTTGTCCGTCTAGATAAATCATATCTAGCAATGCATTGTCTGATGTAGCTACAGAGAAATGCAAAACATAGGTTTGACTTGCACCCGTTTGAGGGCGAACGGTGATTTTGTAATCGCCGTTTATTCCACCAGAACGCACAGTAATAGTCTGATACTCATCTGATTGGTCGTATGTGATGACTGGTAATTGAGTGGTTCCTTTGGGCAGTGGGCAGCTGTACTCCAATTGATTAGGATTGAATCCAGCAAGTGGTTCTCCATCCAAGTAAATCATTTTTAGTGTTGCATCCGTAGCTTGCTTCACGCCGAAGGCGATCTGATAGATAGTGCTATTACCATTTTGAGCGGTGACGGTGATACGCGTTGTACCATTAATGCCATTGCTTAAGATGCTCACCGTTTGGTATTCATCACCTTTGTCTACTGTTATCTCGGGCAGGGTGGTGGTGCCGATAGGCAGGGTGTAGCTATAGGATGTTGTGTTTGGCGCAAAGTCGGCAAGTGGTGTTCCACCTATATAAATCATGTTGAGTGTAGAGATTTCTGATTTCTCGGTTGCTACAACAATCTTATATTCGGTAGTGTTGATTCCGTTACCTGCAGTTACAGTAACTTTGGTTACGCCATTCAGACCTCCTTCTTGCACTTTTACCGTTTGTGTGCTTTCGCCTTTTTCGTAGGTGATCTTAGGTAATGTGCTTGTTCCGAGAGGAAGGTTTACGTAGTAAGTCAACACATTAGGGTCAAAGTCTTTAATCCAGTTGTCACCCATCTGTAAGTTCTTCAATAATGAATAGGATGACGCTTCAAGCTTGAAGTTGAGTTTGTAGATTTTTGGAGTAGGGTTGCCTGGCGTGGTAACACTAATTTGATAAACACCTCCATCGATTACACTAGGTTTTGTGTGTGTAATCGTTTGTTCGCCAGCAGGATATGCAGAAATTGCTTCGATGGTAGGCATCGTAGTTGTAGTGGTTGGCAACGAAACACGATAGGTGGTTTGGCTTGGCGTAAATCCAGTAAGACTTTCGCCATTTACCTTAATATCTTTCAGTGTGTTATCTGCTAGTTGAGCGATCTTAAATTGTAGACTATAGGTTGCTTTGGTTGTTTTGTCGGCAGCAGTCACTTGGATGGTAGCGCTTCCCGTTGTGCTATTAGGTTGTGTAATGCTGACTACTTGCTCCTCTTCTTGTGCTTCTGCAGATACTACAGGAGTAGTTGTGGTGCCGTATGGTAACTCCACGGTGTAGTTGTAAACGCTTGGTTGGAAATTGTTGATAGCCAGGCCATTGACAAAAATATTTGCCAGTTTAGCATTCTTACTTGCTTCGCGAACAAACTTCACTTTGTAAGTAGTGGTACTCTTTCCGTCTTCTGATTTCACGGTAATGACGGTAGCTGCTCCGTCAATAACACCGTTGGTGATACTGATTTCGCTACCTGTCAACTCGCGACCAGCGAAGTTAACAGTGTTTCCTTTGGCGTTTGTGATTGATCCAACGCCGCGTACTGCTTTGATGGTAGGAATAGCAGTTGCGCTACGTCCTAATGAATAGGTTTGCTCTTCGCTACTATTAGGGTCGAAGCCTTTCCATTCTTTGCCATCGAGATAGAGCTTTTGAATCTTGGATGAATAAATCAACTCTACGTCATCCACGTATAATGAGTTACCCTCGTACAAACCATCATTTGCGCGAAAGTTAGGGTAGTTAGATGCCGAGAAAATGATGTTCATCATGCTAGGAACATCATTACTGAAATAGTAAATAGGAACGCGGATATTTGTCCACTCGCCGTAGGTCTTTCTTTCGCGCCACATACCTTCGGCTATCTGGTTGGCCTTTTGGTCGGTGCCGCAATCATTAGCATTTAACGCTAAACGGACATCACTCTCCTCGTTGGTTTGGCTAATAGAGGTACATCCGCCATTCTTATTCTTGTACTTGCTAGATTTTGCAGTGCCAGACCATGCATAGTAAAGGAGATAGAAATCCTCTTTATCCGTGTTGTTTCCTGTTCGTTTAATCCAAACAGACATACTATCAGGGCGATATGTAAAGTTAATACCTCCAGCAGTACCTGCAGTCGCAGTACCAGTACTTAAGCCTTCTAGGTATGTCCATGGTTTTCCCAAGGAGAAGTAGCCAGGTGAGGTTTCTGTAATACCCATTGCCCCCACTTTTGTGTCTTTCACCATCATGGAGTAACTACCAGAATGACCGGATTCTCGATTAGCAAAGTTAAAGTTGAATCCTACCTGGCTTACGTTACTTGCAAACCAACTAGCAGGCTGAATGTTACCATCAAACTTCTCTCCGCTCCAGTCTTCAAATCCAGGGTTAGGGACTTGTTGTGCGAATGTTGATATAGTGCCTAGTACAGTTAAAACAATCAATGTAACGAATGTTGAGTAAATTTTTTTCATATGTATGTCTTTTAATTAATATTCTAATACCAATTATTCATCTTTTTAAGATTTATACGACAAAAACAGCGCGCAAAAACCCAAAAAACGGCACAAAATTAATATAACTATTTGAAATGTGCAAATTTTTCCACTTTTCTAGTGTACTTTATTAATTATGTGTATCTTTTTCCAAATATTCGGTCGTTTTTGGTTTGTTATTTGTCTATTGTGTCTCGTTGATCTATTTTCTTTTAATTG
>JAEIGA010019280.1_pt1 | contig 10402 bp, 11 predicted proteins | sample 9270691 | NCBI WGS metagenome assembly JAEIGA01 (sample SAMN17057246, study PRJNA624740) | gut metagenome | biome: biome; isolation source: fecal sample | host: Bos grunniens | place: China: Xizang | collected 2019
ACTTAACAAGGTCTCTATGGGTAACATCTTTATAAAAGTTGGCCTGTTCGAGTTCTTTTTTAGACTTAACATCTTGCTCGAAGCCGAGCGCAGAGCCACCTTTTCTGCGTTCAACAATTTTTTCAATGCCGTCGAAAGCGCCGCCGCAAATAAAAAGAATGTTGGTGGTGTTAATTGGAATAAACTCTTGTTGCGGATGTTTTCTGCCACCTTGGGGCGGAACATTGGCAACAGTACCCTCTAAAATTTTAAGAAGAGCTTGTTGAACACCTTCACCGCTAACATCTCGTGTAATGCTTGTATTTTCGCTTTTACGGGCAATTTTGTCAATTTCATCGATATAGATAATTCCACGCTCTGCCTTTTCTATGTCAAAATCAGCTGCTTGAATAAGGCGCAAAAGGATATTTTCAACATCTTCCCCAACATAGCCTGCTTCGGTTAATGTGGTAGCGTCGGTTATTGCAAAAGGCACACCCAAAGACTTTGCAAGTGTTTGTGCAAGTAAGGTTTTGCCAACACCGGTAGGGCCTAAAAGCAAAACATTACTTTTGCTAAGCTCTACATTTGTTTCTTCTGCCTTGAAAATGCGCTTATAGTGGTTGTAAACTGCAACGGCAAGAGTGATTTTAGCATCATCTTGACCAATAACATATTCGTCTAGATGTTCCTTAATTTCACGTGGTTTAGGTAAAACAAAGTCGGGTTCGACCTTTTTCTTTTGTTTTTGTTTTGCAATATATTCTTCGGGTTCTAAAAGAGAACTGCAAAATTCAATACATTCATCACAAATGTAAACACCGGGGCCTTCTACAAGCCTTTTTACCTTGTGTTCAGATTTGTTGCAGAACGAACAACGAATTTCTTTAGAGTTGTTATTGCCGTTTGGCATTGGCTTTCTCCGTTCCCCCTAAAAAGGGCTATAAGAGTAAGAAAACCTCCATTGTTTAATGGAGATTTTCGGGGTTTATCAGCGTTTTTCAATTACCTTGTCAATTAGACCGTAATCTTTAGCTTCGTAGGCCGACATAAAGTTATCACGTTCGGTATCACGTTCAATAACTTCAAGGGGTTGGCCTGTTCTCTCGCTTAAAATGCTGTTAAGGGTTGCTCTTGTTTTTTCGATGTGGCGAGCGTGAATTAAAATATCGGTAGCCTGACCTTGTGCAGCGCCTAAGGGCTGATGAATCATAATTTCACTGTTGGGAAGAGCATAGCGTTTGCCCTTAGTGCCGGCGGCAAGAAGGAATGCACCCATACTAGCAGCCATACCGATACAAATAGTAGATACGTCACACTTGATGTATTGCATAGTATCGTAGATAGCCATTCCGGCAGAAACGCTTCCGCCGGGGCTATTGATATAAAAACTAATATCTTTCTCGGGGTCTTGGCCTTCGAGATAGAGGAGTTGAGCAATAATTAAACTAGCAGAGTTATTATCTACCTGGTCGGGAAGCATAATAATTCTGTCGTTTAAAAGGCGAGAGAAAATATCATAAGAACGTTCTCCCCTGCTTGTTTGTTCAACTACGTAAGGTACTAACATACCCATTAAAATCACCTCTGAGAAATTTTAGATTATTACTAATAATCATTATGAGCAATGCGCGAAAATTATAAACAATTATTCAGCGGTTTCTTCTTTCTTCTCTGCGGTTTCAGCCTTTTTAGTGGTGGTTTTCTTGGTTGTAGCCTTTTTAGCGGGAGCTTTTTTAGCAGCCTTTTCAGCTACATCTTTAATTTCAGCAGAAGCCTTGATAAGGTCGATAGCCTTGTTAAGGTTAACATCGTGAGCAACATCTGCTTCAGAAATTGCAGCCTTAACTTGGTCTACTTCGATACCGTAGGAAGCAGCGATTTTTTCATATTCCTTAGCGAGTTCTTCTTCGGAAGCAGTAAGGCCTTCAACTTCTACGATTTTTTCGAGAGCAAGGCGAATTTTAACCTGCTTTTCGCTTTGAGGACGGAATGTTGCCTTAAAGTCTTCAACGGTGGTACCGGTATATTTTAAGTAGGTTTCAAGGTCCATACCCTGGCTACGTAAACGATAGTCAAACTCACGAACACTTTCGTTGGAACGATTTTCAATCATAGCTTCAGGAATTTCCGCCTTCATACCTTCTACTACCATTTCAACGAGTTTGTTTTCAACTTCGTCGTCGGCAGTTTTGGTTTTGCGTTCAAGAGTTTTAGCCTTAATGTCTTCTTTAAGAGCATCTAAGGTGTCAAATTCGCTAACATCTTTTGCAAATTCGTCATCGATAACAGGCATTTCTTTAGCCTTAATTTCGTGGAGTTTGCACTTAAAGGTAGCGTCTTTACCAGCGAGTTCTTCTGCGCCGTATTCTGCAGGGAAAGTAACGTTTACGTCGAAATCATCGCCAACATTGTGGCCAACGATTTGTTCTTCGAAACCGGGAATAAACTGACCGGAACCTAAGGGTAGAGAATAACCTTCGCCTTTGCCGCCTTCGAAAGCAACGCCATCTACAAAACCTTCAAAGTCGATAACGGTCATATCATCCATGGCAGCTGCTCTGCCTTCAACGGTTACAACACGAGAGTTTCTGTCGGCAAGACGGTTGATTTCTGCAGTAACTTCTTCGTCGGAAACGGCGGGAGCAACACGTTCTGCTTTAAGACCTTTATACTGACCGAGTTCTACTTCGGGTTCAACAATAATGGTAACCTTAAGTTCGGCGCCTTCTTGTTTGCTAACAGCAGTAACGTCGGTTTTTTCAACGTCTACAATTTTTAAGCCTGCTTCTTCTACTGCGCCTAAAAGAGCACCTTCGTAAAGAAGATTTAAAGCGTCGTCAAAGAAAACGGCTTCGCCGTAAAGTCTTTCAATAGTGGTAAGAGGAGCTTTACCCTTTCTGAAACCCTTTACAGTAATGTTTTTTGCTTCTTTTTTATATACCTTTTGAATCGCATCGCAAAAAGTAGCAGCGTCGATAGAAATTTCGAGCTCATACTTATTAGTATCGATTTTGTTTGAAGCTTTTAAACTCATTTTTATACCTCCAAAAAGTTAAACATAGCACAAATGTGCAAAAATTATCACATAATAATATAACATATTATTTAAAATATTTCTACTAATTTTTTAAAAAAATTGGAAATTTTTTATTTTATTGCAAAAGGAACAAAATTAAGACAGTCAGATGATATTAGTTTAAGTTTTATTCCTTCGTATTCGCCTATTGCATTATGAAAACCAGGTCCGTGAATATGGCCATAATAGACTTCGTTTACTTTGTATTTTTTTAAGGTTGCAAGAAACTCGGCGCAAACTTCATTTCCATAGGCAGGCGGATAATGCATAAAGACAAGAGGTTTAAAGCCCGTTTCTGCCGCAGCGGCAAGTGAACGCTCTAAACGGCCGTTTTCTCGTGCGATTATTTTTTTGTCGGATTCGCCGGCTGAAAACATCCAACCACGGGTGCCGCAAACAGCTCTATCTTCTACAATAACGGCATTATTAAAAACAAGTTCAACCGTTTTAATGTTGTTTTGTGCAAAAAATTCGTTTACCTTTTTAAGCGTTGACCACCAAAGGTCGTGGTTGCCTTTAAGCAGTATTTTTTTGCCGGGAAGCGTGTCTAAAAACTTAAAATCTTGGAGCGATTCTTCTAGTTTGAGCGCCCAAGAAAAATCGCCAGGCAGAACAACTGTATCGGTTTCTTTTACCATTCTTATCCAGTTGCTTTTAATGCGCTCTACATAGTTGTCCCAACCAAAAACATCCATTGGTTTGTCGGTTCCAAGCGACAAATGCAAATCGGAAATAGCAAAAATACTCAAACTAAAATCACCTCTTTTATGAATAATTTTTTTGTTTCTCCAAACAATAATTATGACCTTATTAGGTTAGAATTATTAAACGGAGGGAATTTTATGAATAACTGTGAAAATGGCAGATGTGCTCCCGGAAATGTAATTTCGGGTATTAAGTGCGATGTTGTAAGCTGCGAATACCATCGTGAAGGCAATAAATGCCAAGCCGGTTCTATTGAAGTAGGCCATGGAAACTGCAATTCCAGCAAGGAAACATCTTGCGAAACCTTTAAAGCAAAGAACGCTTAAAACCTTAAAAAACGCCCTACGGAATAGTCCGAACGGGCGTTTTTGCTTTTATAGGTTAATGCCGAGTCGGTCTAAAACGACCTTGTTCATATCTTCTTTGTTGCAAACGTTATTAAAACGAACAACAGCGGTTTCGAGTTCTGCAATAGGTGCAGGGATTTCGGTATTAGTTTTGCGTGAGAGAAGTTTAACCGCATCAAACTCGTCGGCAGGAACGGTTTCGCCAATTGCTTCTAAAACGCTGTTAGCAAACTTGTATGGGCTTGCGGTAGAAGCAATAACAACGGGGCGATTATCGCCTGTTTCAACCTTGTAAGCATTGTAAACGCTAACTGCAACAGCGGTGTGGGTGTCAATAAGGTAGCCGTATTTGTCTAAGGTTTCCTTAATTGTTGTAGCAGTACTTTCTTCGCTACAGAAACCACCGTAGAATAGGTCTTTAAGTTTTACTAAAACTTCATCGGTAACGGTATATTTGCCCTCATTTTTAAGGCTTTCTTGCCAAGAGGAAACGAGTTTATCGTTATGGTCGGTAAGTTCGTAAAGCATTCTTTCAAGGTTAGATGAAATGAGAATGTCCATAGAAGGCGAAATGGTGGTGAAAAAGTTTCTGTTTCTGTCGTATGTACCGGTTCTAAGGAAGTCGGTTAAAACATTGTTGGAGTTAGAAGCACAAATAAGCTTGTTAATGGGAACACCCATAACCTTTGCATAGTAAGCAGCGAGAATGTTACCAAAGTTACCTGTGGGAACAACCACGTTAAAGCCGTCTTTAAGGTAGTCTTCGCCCTTATCTAAAAGGTCGCAATAAGCAGAAACATAGTAGATAATTTGAGGGGCAAGGCGACCCCAGTTAATGGAGTTGGCACTTGAAAATTCCATATTATTTTGGGCTAAAACATCTTTAATGCTGTTGTCGGTGAAAATGGTTTTAACGCCTGTTTGAGCATCGTCGAAGTTGCCGTTAATAGCGCAAACATAAACATTTTCGCCCTTTTGGGTGTTCATTTGAAGTTGTTGCATTGCACTAACACCGTCGTTAGGATAAAATACCATAATTTCGGTGTTTTTAACATCTTTAAAGCCTTCGAGAGCAGCTTTACCAGTATCGCCCGAAGTAGCAACAAGAATTACGGTTTTTTTGCCGCTTGAAACCTTTGCAGCAGAAGTGGTTAAAAGGTAGGGTAAAATTTGAAGAGCGAGGTCTTTAAAAGCGCAGGTAGGACCATGCCAAAGTTCAAGAATATTAACCTTATCGTCGAGCGCTTTAATAGGCGCAGGAAGGTCGTTATCAAAAGAGCCTAAGTAAGCGCCTTCGGTGCAATATTTAAGTTCTTCTGCCGAAAAGTCGGTAAGAAAGTTTTTAAATACATATTGTGCTCTGCCAACATAGTCGAGCTCTTTGAGAACCGCAAAATCTTCGACAGAAAATTTGGGAACCGACTGAGGAACGAAAAGGCCGCCCTCTACTGAAATTCCGTGTGCAATTGCAACAGAAGACTCTACAACTGCGTTATTGTCACGTGTGCTATTATATAACATAAAGAAACTCCATTCTTTAAAAGTCTTTACATATTCTATACCAAACCTTGTGCTTTGTCAAAGGTTAGTTTAGTCGTTTAATAGATTTCCTTCAAAAGCATTTTTAATGTAATTTAAAGAAAATTTAAGTTGTCCGCTTTGGTCTCTATTGTAGAAAACTTCGGCTACATCAAACCTGTACTCCCCTGTGTAGTGGGCAAGGTGCAAAAAACGTTTGGCGGTTTTTATTATTTTGTCTTGTTTAAACTTGTCAACCGCAAAAGCAGGGTCAACAAGGGAGCCTTGTTCACGGGTTTTAACCTCTACAAAAATAACGGTTTGCGGATTTTCGGCGACAATGTCAATTTCGCCATATTTAGACCTAAAATTACGCTTAAAAATTATGTAGCCACGTGCCTTTAAAAAGTCGGCTACCATATCTTTGCCTATTCGGCCAATTTCGTTTGTCCAACTCATAATTTTTTAAGAAATGATGGGCGATGAACTTCGCTAATGCCGTGTTCACGAATTGCCGCCATGTGTTCTGCGGTGCCGTAACCCTTGTGCTTTGCAAAGCCATATTGCGGATATTTTTGGTCGTATTCTAAAAGTAATCTGTCTCGTGTTACCTTTGCTAAAATAGACGCCGCTGCAATGGAAGAAGACTTGGCATCTCCCTTAACAACCGTTTGACAGTCTATTTTAATTTCCTTAGGCACACGGTTGCCATCAATAAGCGCAAAGTCTGCCTTAACAGAAAGGCTTTCGATTGCACGATTCATTGCAAGATAGGTTGCGTTTAGAATGTTGTACTCTTCAATTTCTTCTACCGACGAAAAGGCAATTCCATAGGCAATGGCCTTTTCAGTAATAACTTCAAAAAGTGCTTCCCTTTTCTTTTCGGAAAGTTTTTTAGAGTCGTTAATGCCTTCGATTTGGCAGTTTTCATCCAAGATAACTGCGGCGGCACACACAGGGCCAGCGAGGGGGCCACGGCCTGCTTCATCTACCCCACAAACGAAGGTGTAACCATTACTTTTGGCTTCGTTTTCAAGGTCAAAATTAGGCATTGTTTTCCACCCTTTCAAGGCTTATGCGGCCAATTTTACAGTTTCTGTACTCTTCTAAAAGCATTGCCGATGCTCTTTCGGTGTCGGTTTCGCCACCTCTAATAACCATTCCCCTTTTCTTGCCAATGGCACAAAGAAGGTCATAAGGTTCTTCGTCGAGCGAAGAAAGATTATAACGGGCCATTAAAAGTTCGGGGTAGTTTTCTTTAAGGTTTTCAAGTAGGCGCACGGCTAAAAGTTCAATGTCTAGAACAGCATCTTTCACAGCTCCTGTAAAGGCTAGGCGTTCGCCAACAGTTTGGTCTTCAAACTTGGGCCAAAGAACACCCGGGGTGTCTAAAAGTTCAAGTTGCTTGTCTATTGTAACCCACTGGTTACCACGGGTTACACCAGGGCGGTTTTCAGCCTTTACTCTGCTGTTACCCGCAATTCTGTTAATAAAGGTAGACTTGCCAACATTGGGAATGCCAACAACCATAACGCGCAGCGGTTTTCCAACCATTCCCTTTTGGCGGTAATATTCTAACTTGTCGGCAAGAGTTGTTTTAACAATATCTTTAAAATTTCCAACACCTTTGCCTGTTTTACAGTCGACAGGAACAGCAGAAATGCCTTGTTTTTTGTAAAACTCTATCCATCTAGCGGTTTCGGCAGGGTCGGCCATATCACACTTATTAAGAAGTATCATAAGTGGTTTATCTTTTATAATATCGCAAAGGTCGGGGTTGCGGCTGCTTACCGGAATTCGTGCATCTACTATTTCGGCAACAGCATCGATAATGGGCAAAATTTCTTGAATTTTGCGGCGGGTTTTGGTCATGTGACCAGGGAACCATTGGATGTTTTGCATTTCACTACTCATTTATCAGAGTCCTCCAATAGCTTCAAAGGGCCAAATTCTATAAATAGCCTTGCCTAAAATGTAGCGTTTGTCGATAAGACCGTCTTCTCCGATAGCGGAAGAACGGCTATCAACCGATTCGTTACGGTTGTCGCCTAAAACGAAAATATAACCCTCTTCAACATATACGGGGAACTCTACATCACGCTTTGCATTAGTAGGCGTTTTTGTATATGGTTCGTCTAGTTCTTTCATATTATTTAAGCTATCGCCAACATATACCTTGCCTTTTATAAAGTCGATATCAACATATTGGCCTTCGGTTGCTATAACACGTTTAATAATTGGGTCGTTGCTGTTTTCATCTACCGAGTTGTTGGTGTTACGAGAAATTACTACAATGTCGCCAAACTCAGGCTCGTAGAAAAGGTTGGAAATAATAACCCTTTCTCCTTCATACAAAGTATTTTCCATAGAAGAGCCAACAATTGTAGCTATTCTAAAAAAGAAGGTAAATATGATAACAACGGCAATTAGCGCCACAATTATAGTTTCAAACCAGTCGAACAATTCTTTTGAAATTTTGAAAGATTTTTTGTTTGCAACTTCGCCTGCATTTTCAGAAATTTCGGCACTATTTACACTAAAACCAGTTTCGTTTTCCATAGAATACCTCGAATGTAAAAATAAACAAAAGGAGACAGCGTTTTGCCGCGGTCTCCTTTCTTCGGTTTGGGATTTTAGATAGATTCCTTAACCTTAGCTGCCTTACCAACTCTATCACGGAGATAGTAAAGTTTAGCTCTGCGAACGCGACCTTTTCTGATCGTTTCGACTTTTGCAACGTTGGGGGAATGTACGGGGAATACGCGTTCAACGCCTACGCCGTAAGAAACACGTCTTACAGTGAAGGTTTCTGCGATACCGCTGTTGTTTTTAGCGATAACGGTTCCTTCGAAAACCTGAATTCTTTCACGTTCGCCTTCACGGATTTTAACGTGTACACGAACAGTGTTACCGATTTCTACAACCGGTGCGTCTTCCTTAATCATTCCTGCTGTGAGATTTTTTACAGCATCGTTCATTAGTTTTTCCTCCCTAATTTTCCAGACGTTCGTGCCACCTTGGTGACAGAGGACCACCCGCTTTAATGTCGATAATTCGGCACCAAACCCACCTATTAGGAAACAGGTGTAATCAAATGCTAAAGTATTATACTACAAGTTACTAAAAAAATCAAGCATTATTTTTATACAGTAAACCTAACTTTTAAAGGGTTAATTTTGTATATTTTTTTACGGTTTAAAAACAACTTTTTGCGACAATATTTTGGCCATAATTTTAAATTTACTATTGTTTTAATTTGATATATATAGTATAATATAATATATTTATTCATATATATAGTTTTTTCACTCGAGGTGTAACTATTGAAAGACCTTGTCTATTTAGATAATAGCGCAACAACTAAACCTTGCGACAAAGCGATAGAACGACTTAACTTTGCCCTATTAGAGAACTGGGGAAACCCTTCTTCTCTACACACGGTTGGTATAAACGCCGAAGATATTCTTATTTCTTGTAAAGAAATATGCGCAAAAACCATTTCGGCCAGAACAGACGAAATATATTTTACATCGGGCGGTACCGAAGCTAACAACATTGCTATAAACGGCGCCGTACTTTCCCGCGCAAAGAGAGGCCGTAAAATTGTTACAACAACTATTGAACACCCTTCGGTTTTAGAGGCTATTAAAAACTTTGAAAACCAAGGTTTTGAGGTTATTTATTTAAAACCGCAACAAAACGGAAAAATTTCGGAGCAAGACCTTAAAGACGCAATTGACGAAAAAACTATTTTGGTTAGCATAATGCTTGTAAACAACGAAATAGGAAGTATTCAGCCTATAAAAGCGGCGGCCGATGCCATCAAGGCTTCAAACTCCCCCGCTCTTTTACATTGTGATGCGGTTCAAGCTTTTGGAAAACTTCCTATTAAGGTTTCTTTACTAGGGGTAGACCTATTAACATTTAGTGGCCATAAAATACACGCTCCTAAAGGAATAGGGGTTCTTTATAAGAAAAAAGGCGTTCACATTACTCCTTTAATATTTGGCGGCGGCCAACAAGAAAACCTACGCCCCGGCACCGAACCGGTGCCTCTTATTGCGGCCCTAGAAGGCGCAATTCTAGAACTTCCCAACCCAAACACTCAACTTATTAAAGCCACCGATATTTATAACTATGCAAAAGAAGAACTTCTTAAAACAGGAATGATTAAAATAAACTCTCCTAAGGATGCTCTTCCCTACGTTTTAAATATTTCGGTACCGGGTTGGCGTTCTGAAACACTGCTTCACTTTTTAGATTCAAAAGGAGTTATTGTTTCAAGCGGAAGCGCATGTGCAAAAGGAGCAATAAGCCCTACCCTTACTGCGCTTGGGCTCGACAAAAAAAGTATCGATAGCGCGCTTAGAATAAGTTTTTCGCGTTTTAACACAAAATCAGACATTGATTTACTTGTAAAAGCTCTTACTGATGCAACTAATAAACTTAAAAGGTCGTAAAAAATGAAAGAAATAATACTTATTAAAAACGGAGAGTTAGCCCTTAAAGGTCTTAACCGAAGCGTTTTTGAAGATACCCTTATAAGAAACTTAAAAATTTCTCTTAAGGAATGCGGAAGCCATATTATCAGAAAGGCTCAGTCCACCATATACATTGAACCTCAAGACGATACTTTTGACTTTGTCGATGCTTTAAATAGAGTTTCTAAAGTTTTCGGTATTGCCGCTTTTTCTCGCGCAAGAGTTTGCGAAAAAGAGATGGATGCTATTTTAAAAACCGCGCCCGAATATTTAGCGGAAACTCTTAATTCGAT
>JAEIGA010019281.1_pt1 | contig 10402 bp, 9 predicted proteins | sample 9270691 | NCBI WGS metagenome assembly JAEIGA01 (sample SAMN17057246, study PRJNA624740) | gut metagenome | biome: biome; isolation source: fecal sample | host: Bos grunniens | place: China: Xizang | collected 2019
AAGAAACATTTAGTTGTTTTGAGTCTATTTCTACCCTTGCTTTTTAAAAATACTTTTTACTTTTTTTTGTAAAAAACGTAAAACTTTTTTTACAAAAGACTTTTTGGGGGCAATGTGGTTCTTGAAATGATATATGTCATATTTTTTCCAACAAACAATCTCTTTCGGATGAATCTTGACTGTAAAATTTTCATCATATTCACGATTATGATTTTTTGTTATTCCATTTGCATGAAGACCATAAATACCAATGTTTTTTACAAGGTTTACACGTGGCACAATAGAAAGCATTCTTTTAATTTTGAATTTGTATGATGAAATATAATCCCACGTACAATTTCCCACACCTTGTTCTTTAAGCTTGATGTAAAGTTCTTGATTTTTTTTTGCTTCTTCTTCGTTGTTTGAAATTGTTCTACAAAAATCCAGAGTACAATGTTCTTCTTTAATTTCAATGTTCAGGTCAAAATCGTGCCATACCCTTTTCCATGAACCCCAACCCCAAGTGTGACCGTATTCACTGAAAAAATAATCCTCATTGTTTGGAGTTCGTAGTGGAGTGAAATTGTCTCCACTTACCAACTTGATATTTTCATGGTCTTTATATTTTATAAGCATCTCTTCTTGAAACTTAAAAAAAGATACAGGAGCAATAATGTCATCCTCCAACATTATAAAATACTCTTCTTTTTCGCAAATCCATCTTAATGCAGACGATATAGTTATTTCTGCTCCTAAATTTTTATCGTTGTATCTACGGTGGATTTCGCATTCCCAATCAATGTTTTCTACAACAAGTTTTGTGGCTTCAACTAACTCCTTTTCACCTTCAATCCCTTCTCTTGCTCCATCAATAGCTATATATAGTTTTTGGGGTTCTACGTCACGGACTTTTTCAAAAACTTTTGAAAAATTTTCAGGACGGTTAAAACCAACCATAAGAATAGGTATATTACATCTGTATTTCATAATACTTTATTGATTATTTTTTTCAGAACAGTTGTTAACATCTCTTTTTCTTTTCGGGTTATTCCACATAAATAAATAGAAATGCATGTCCAAATAAATGATATAAATATAAAAATAATGTTTATAATCTGTGTTTTATCGACAAATGTCTTTATAAGAAATAATGGAACAATTGCTAATAATGCAGATGATAATGCAGGCTTTAATGTATTGTTAAGATATTTTTTGATAGAAAAAGAAGTTAGTTCTTTCATTATGTTTATTTGAAATACTAAGACTGATATAGTGATGATTATCATACAGATAACATTAATATATGGCGGAAGTCCTATTTTATATAGTATATATATTAAAGGAAGTATTGTCAAATTTATTATAGAATATCCAATTTGATTTTTTCGGATATTACCTGTCGCTTGTATGCATGCATCAAATCCTGCACCAAGGTTTGATATCATACCATCAACAAGCATTAAGCATATAAATATATTTGTATATTCAGGTGCTTTATCTAACCATAAGTGGAGTATATAATTTATGTTTATTATTATTGGTATTGCAACAATATTCATGCTGAGAAATGAGTATTTTGAAATATAATATACAAGTGAAAGAGAACGGTTTTCATCCCCATTTCCATGACTTTTCATTATTTGAGGTATTGCTGCTTGTCGAAGTGTTGATGTGAAATTTATAACAGCATGGTTTACTTGTGTTGCAAGTCCGTATGCAGCATTAAGAATTGTACCAAAAAAGAAATTGATAATGAGAACACAACCTTGTATTTTTCCTATTAAAGCAATCGCTCCCAAGAAAATCCAAAATGTGAAACTGAAAAGTTGCTTGTAATCATCTAAATTTTTATTAAAATTCCATTTAACGACTTTTGGCTCTTTAATTCTACAATAAATTTGATAGATCAATGGTGTTGTAAATTGTATTATTGCTAAAGCTATAGCGTAGAAACGTAATTTATTACCTTCATAATAAATTAATACAAATACAAAAACTGTTTTTAGCAATGCATTTATTATTTCTACAACAGACGTGAATAAAAATTTCTCACGTGCCATTATAAGACCATTCATAGGGAAACTTATTACAGAGAAGGCAGTAGTAAGTAAACTTAAATGTAGAATGAATAATGCATCGGACAGTTTTGCGGGATCTATATTCAAGTAGTTGTTTATATAAAATACACCAATAGTCTCGCCAAGTAAAACTAATGTTAATGCAAATGCGATGTGTACAACAAGTATAGTATTATAAATTTTATTAATGTTGCCATCTTTTCCTTTACCGATTTCTACAGAAATATAACGATATGATGTTGAAGTCATTGTTGCCCCTAAAGTATTTAGCATTGCCACAATTCCTCCAACAACAGCATATAGTCCATAATCACTTTCTCCTAGAGCTTGTAATACAAGCCTTGAGATTAATAGACTTAATATTGTCGTGATAATAAATTTTGTGTATAGAAATACCGTATTTATGGCTATTTTTTTATTTCCTTCCATTCTTGAATTACATTATAATACTGTTCTTTCCATTCTTTGGCAATTTTCGAGTTGTCGTAACGCTCTCTTATCGTTTGATATGAATTGTTTTTTAATTGCATGACAAGTTCATTGTCATTAATCAATCTGAGCATATTTTCTGCCATTGCCTTAAAATCCACCTTTTCAGAAAGCAATACACTTTCTCTCACTTCATTCAACTTGGGTGTAGCAGGGGTTATGGTTGTGACAACGGGCAATCCGTTAGCCATTGCTTCACGTATTGTTCCGGATATTTGATCTACTTTTAGAGGAAGTATTGCAAATCTGGATTTTCTGATCTGTTTTATTACATCGTCATGTGTCGGGAGTGGACCGCAAAAAATGACATTCTTTGTGATATTAAGTTCTTTGAGTCTATTGTCAAGATTAATTTTAGTTTGAGAAGAGTATCCGCCTACAATGTTAAGTTTAATTCCGAGATGCTCTTTTTGTGCCAATGCAAATGCTTCAATTGCCCAATCTACCGCTTTCTCAATCTCTTTTGCAAAATATACAAAATCATATTCCTTTTCACATTCTTCAGTATTTATACTTTCTCCAACGACCAATGGTAAGTCAAGAATTTTTACGTCAGGGTTTACTATACTTCTTACTATATCCATGAATCTTTTTGATCGGCAAGAAATGTAGTCGGCTCTTTTCAGTACGTTTTTTTCTATTCCGCTTCTGTAATCGTATTGTTTTTTGGATATTAGATAATTGCTGTAGAATTCTGGGTCTATCATTAATGTCTGCAATGCAACAATTAAAGGAATGTCTTTGGGCATAGACAGAGCCGATAGACTGTAATTGGGGTTTTCTGCTCCTATTACATGAATAAGGTCTGGTTTAATAGCTTTTATTATTGATAAAATGACTTTTGAATTATGTTTGTAGTCAGGTGTCTCGTATTTCCCCTTTAGAAATTTACGTTTAAGTTGAAAACTGAAATAATCATCTTCGGACTTGAATATATGATAATGAACACCGTCAATAGTGAATTCCTCAAGTTTTGAAGTCATATAAAAGAATGGCGAAATAACATGCAGCTCAATGTCGTCAAATTTTTTGAATTCATTGATTGCATATGTGTTCCACATTGAATTATCTTTCATTACAGCTTTGCTTGATGAAGTTCTCAAACACAAGCGACTTCTTATCTCTTCATTTGAAAGATAGCAAATCCATGCAACTTTTATTTTTTTATTCTGACTCATTACAAAACATTTATAAGTTTCAAATACTCTTTCCAATCTCCCATATCCTTCCAGTCGTTTTGGCTGATAGGGTACACACCAACGCGACGTCCTTGTGCCTTGAGCTTTTCCATAAGGTGTGTGATGTGGAAGAACTCGTCGGGAATGTCTTCCAACAATGTAGGTTCAAGGATGTACAATCCGGTATTTATCTTGAACGATAATGTCGGTTTTTCCTCTATAGACTCAAGCAATCCATTCTCGCCAGTGATGATTGTGCCGTAAGGAATTGATATTGTCTTTACAGCAGCGACAACAGTCAGCTCGTTCTTATTGCTGCGGTGGTATTCAAGGATATTAGCATAATCCTCCTCAATGAGAATATCGCAGTTTGACACAAAGAAAGTACTGTTTATTTTATCTTTCAATAGTCGAAGGCTACCGGCAGTGCCCATTGGTTTATCCTCTTGGAAATAGCTAACGTTATACTCTGAGTTGTTTATAAAGTCGAAGTAGTTCTTTATGGTATCAGCCTTGTAGTTTACCGACATGTAGAATTCGTGGCAGTTGTAGTTTACGAACTTGTCCATTATTGACTCCACAATGGTCTTTTCGCCAATGGGAATAAGTGGCTTAGGGTAGATGTTGGTTAGCGGTGCCAAGCGACTTCCCATGCCACCCGCCATAATAACAACAGGTATATTGAGGTTTGGGTATTCAGTCTGCGCCTTGCTACCAAAGAGGTCGTGCCAAGAATATACCTTTACAAGATTGCCCTTTTCATCAAGAACCGGCATACATTCTGCCCTCATCTTTGATATTTTCTCCTTTATTACCTCAACAGGTTCATCAATGGAAGCATATACCTTGTTTTTGCTCAGTATCGAAGATATTTGAGCGGTAAGGTCAACGTCCTTTAGAATGGCTCTTTGTACATCACCGATTGTAAGCAAACCTGCAAACTTATTCTCATCAAAAACAAACAACAACTTTGTCTTTGACGAGTCCATAAGCTTAAGAGCTTCAAGTATGCTTTTGTTCCATTTAATGGAACGTTTCTCTATATCTTGAGTCTTCATTTGTTATAAATTGATTATGCTATGTATTTCTTTCACACCTATTGTTTTGAATAAAGTATGTTATATTTTGGTTTCCTTCGATTTCTTGCCACCTAATTTCCGTGCCGGATTACCTACATATACACAGTGTTTTTCTGTGTTTTTTAGAAGGTTGCTGGCAGAGCCTATTAATGAATAGTATTCAATAGTAATGTTGTCCTTTATTGTACAGTTCAATCCTATAAAACAATTGTTTTTAACAGTGGAATATCCACCGAATGTGACGCTTGTCGAAATAAAATTGAAATCACCAAATTTATTGTCGTGTGATAAGCAAGATGAAGATTCAAATATATTGCATCTGCCGATTTTGCAGTTTGGCCCGATATATACATTGGGCATAATAATGCAACCTTCTTCTATATCACTTGAATATTTTATTACGGTTTTTGATATGTATGTTGCGATGTTGTATCCGGAGTTTTTACATTCCTCATATATTTTTTTACGGATATTGTTCATTTGAGAATAACCGATAGCAATGAGTATCTTGAATTCCACTCCAATGAACTCCTTACTTAAATCTTCAAAAGCAATGACAGGAACTCCTTGTATACTTTCTTTTTGCTTGAAACTTCTCGCATTTGTAAATGCAAGCACGTTGGCGGCATTCTCAAACTTTATGTATGAGAAGATGCGTTCTGCAAATTCGGTTTCACCATATATGATAATGTTCTCCATCTTATTCAATGTTGATGTAGTTATATATTGTGCTTGAGTATTTTTCTACAAGGCATTCAATACGCTCCCAATTTTCGCTACTCACTATGAATTGTCCGTAGCGGTTGAGGCTGCTGGTGATTTTGTTTACTTTGTCACCCACTTTCAATTTGAAGCAGAACTGCTCGACACCTGGCATCTCCTTTATTTTCTCAATCTGTGGGTCGATGGAGGTTATTGTACCCTCGGGTAGCGAGAAGAAGTGTACAGCCGAAGCTCTATCCACTCGGCCTGTTACGGTATCGACGGGTGTTCCTGTTGCTATGTTCAGCAACTGGTCCTCGAGGTTGATACCTGTCGATAGTGGGGTGAGGGTGGATGTTATGTAGTCACCGCCAAGGCGTGGGCTTGTCTCAATTACAAATATGCCACGTTCGTTTATCTTTAGTTCTGTGTGCGACGGGCAGTTCTCGAAACCTAATGCAACGGCAATGTCGGCAATAATCTTGCGAATTTGTTCTTTGTGCTCGTCGCTGATGTTTGCCGGTTGTATATGGCCGAGTTCTACATTATAAGGGAATGGAGTTGTACGCTTTTCGGTAAATTGTATAACCTCGCTCTTCCCGTTGAAATGTAGTGCTTCGATACTGTATTCTTGTCCTTCTATAAATTCTTCAACTAGAACGCTGTCAAGTTTTGTATATAGCATTGCTTCATTGAATGCAACTTCAAGCTCGGCCTTGTTATTACAGAATATAACACCACGGCTACCTGAGTTGTCGCGTGGTTTCAGGATTACGGGATATACAAGACCTTCTGCTTCGTCAATGCTTTTTATAAGACCGCCATTGGCACAGGGAATACCTCCTTTTCTGAAACACTCTTTCATTCTGAACTTGTCAGTGGAGATTTTGGCGGTCTCTTCGCTGTAGAATGGCAAATTCAGTTCCTTTGCCACGCGTGCCATCATTACCAGTGGCTTGTCGGTTGCCGCGGTTGCAATGGAGCAGATGTTGTACTTGCGTGAAACGGCAAGTGTACCCTCATAGTCCTGACCACCTACAACTTCAAAGGCATCGACTGCATGGCGGCACACGGCATCGGCACTGGGGTCTATTCCTACTACGAACAGCCCCTTTGCCTTTGCTCTGTTTATGATTGATTCCTGGAGTTCGCCGACTCCGAAAATCATTATGGCTTTTTTATCCATTGATTACTTTATCAACTGTTTCACAAATGAAATCGACTTGCTCCATTGTGAGTGCGGCATACATTGGGAGGGTGATTTCGTGGTCGGTTACATATTCAGTTTGTGGCAACACAGCACCATAGTCCTTGTATATAGAAAAACGGTGTATGGCCGGGTAGTGTACCGATGTCTGTATGCCTGCTGCGTGAATTGCCTCGCGTATCTTGTCGCGGTCTTCGGCAGTACCCTTTGTAAGCACAACCGGCATAATGTAGTTCGAAACGAATTCGGTGTTGTCGGCAAACGGTACTACAACGTTAGCAACCTTTGAGAGGTTCTGCAAATAACGCTCGCGCACTGCAATACGTTTCTCAAGGTCACCGGGCAGTTTCTTCAACTGCTCAATGGCAATGGCTGCATGAATGTCGTCAAGACGGAAATTGTAACCAAGCTCAACAATGTCGTATGATGTTGCGTGACCGCCGGCACGTTGATAGCTCATAGTTGTCATACCGTGCGAACGCAGAAGGCGAACTTTGTCGGCTATTTCTTTATCGTTTGTAATGAGCATACCACCCTCACCTGTGCTGATATTCTTGTTCGAGAAGAAACTGTATGCAGCACAATCTCCAATTGTACCTAATTTAACACCTTTATATTCTGAGAGTGGACCATGGCAAGCATCTTCAATAACCTTGAGGTTATGTTTTTTTGCTATAGCCATAATCTCGTCCATTTTGCATGGGAAACCTGCCATATGAACAACTAGGATGGCTTTTGTCTTGTCGGTGATTTTCTTTTCAATTTCTGCGGGGTCTATATTTATGTGGTCAGGGCCTACGATGTCGCAGAAAACAGGTGTTGCCCCTGCATAGCGTATGCAGTTCGCAGATGCCGCAAAAGTCAATGATGGGCAAAGAACTTCGTCACCTACACCTACTCCACATGCCAAGCAACATAGATGCAATGCATCAGTACAGTTGCTGATACTCACAGCATAGTTTACATGGAACATGTCTATGAACATCTTCTCAAGTTCTTCGCACTTTGGGCCTGTAGAAATCCAACCAGATTGGATGGTATCATAGGCTGCTTGTGCCTCTTTGCCGTCGAAGTTCAAATTGAACAAAGGAATTTTGTAAGCCATAATATGTTGTTATTTTATAAATTTAAATATTTTATCGGATAAATATATTCTAACTTGGTCAATTAATATCGCTACTGCCATAATGCCTATAATTACCCCCCCCCACTTAAAAAATGTTAAAAAAGATGGGGAGGCTGCTAAATGTCTAAATGTTTCTTTCATAAATTTCCATACTGTTGGTTCTGCAGCTGTTGATGCATGGAACAAAAGAATGCCCAATGTCGATTTTGCAATATGGTTGATGAATTTATTCGGTTTGATATTCATTTTTTCAAAGAATAAGAAAAATGATATTGCTGAAATGATAATTATTGGGTTGTAGTATGCATACAAACGTCTTAGGTAATTGGACAGTCCTGTGTGTAAAAAGAAACATGTAATGCCGACAAGTGATATTGTGGCAAGTAAATATATGGTTCCTGAATATCTCTTAATGAAAGGATTTATTCCATATAAATTGATGTATCGTGCTATAAGATATATTATTGAATATGAAACTAAACCATATCCATAGTTGAATTGTATAGAGTTGGCTCCAATGATATAACCAAAATATGTTTGGAAAGAAAGCAACAGAATCAATAATGTCAGAAAAGATTTTTTGTCAGTGTTTTCTGCGTATTTATTCAATATCGGAGATAGTAGTATTAATCCAATATAGTCCAAAATAAAACCATGGGAGTATGATATGAATAATATGCTTTTAAGCAAAAATGGTTCTCCGAGAAGTAAGGAAGTGATTGTCAATATACAGTAGTAGAATGCGCAAATGAAAATAATGTTATATATAGTCTTAGGTTTCAATTTTATAGAAAAGAAACCGCTTATGAATATGAAAACATTAACTCCGATGATGCTCATGCTTTCTAAAACTGTTAACCAAAAAGATGAAGCATTTAATGTTTGAGGAAAACCATTTGCAGCAAATGCCGAATGCACCAATAGTACGAGGGCTATTGATGCTATTCTGCAAAGCTCTATATTGGATTGTCTCATATTGTTTTACATTTTTTGATCGAGGTGCTTGCCTTTCTCTTCGTGCTCGAAGTTCGGTATAAATCTCTTTATTGCTTTGACTACATCATCCTTGGTGAAGTCAGGACTTGCGAAAATACCTTCAATCTCGGTAAAGAAGGTTTCTACCTCGTTCATGGGACGGTGTGTGGTTTCTTCAATAACGCCCAAGCTTATAAAACGCTCCATGTTTATCTTCTCGCCCGGGATATAGAACTCCTCGTATGCCTTTTCGCCGGTAGTGTCACTCTTGAAGTATACAACAGGGTATCTGTCGGTGTCATAAGACATGTTTTTCGCATACTCTTTTGCTTCTTCGTCATTGTTGCACAATACTTTTGTACAACCAATGGCATTTATGTACTCATCGCAAATGCTTGAGAATGTAAGCATCTGGTCTTCTCCTAATTTCGGGAAGAATATTTCACCGTTCTTGCCAAGAATACATGCGAGCATACAAATTTGTCCACTTTCTTCCAATGATACAAAATAACGTTTTACATCGTTTGGCGCAGCAAGAGGTTGTTTCTTGCTTACACGTTCTCTCCAACCGGCCGGCAACGAACCGTTTGAGAAAGCAACGTTTGCGAATCGTGCTGTAGTTACCTTGAACTTGTCGGTGTATGCAAGTATGAGATCTTCCATGATGCGCTTGCTGGCACCCATGATATTCACTGGGTTTGCGGCTTTGTCGGTTGATACGCAGAAGAAATGTTTTGGTGGATATACGCAAAGCAAATCCATGAATTTCTTTGCTTTTATATCGTTGTTTTCAATAAGTGCCTGTACTGAATATTTGTCTTTTTCGCTACGCACGTGCTTGTGGGCAGAGAAGTTTGCAACAATGTCAAAACCTTTTTCTTCCCTGAATATACGTTCAAAAATAGGGTCTGCGAAATTAAGGGTATATGCTCTATAATCCTGAGGAACATACATGCCGTGTGTAGAACGGATGTCGCGTGTGAGTTCTGCCAAGCCATTCTCGTTCAAATCGACAACGACAAGTGTTGCCGGCTTGAATGGTAGTATAGCTTTGATAAATGACGAACCAATAGAGCCTGCTCCACCAATCACACATACACTTTTACCTTCTATTTCTTGGGTAAGTTGTTCCTTGTTTGCTTCAATGTCTGCCTTAAACATGCTCTCTGCACGAAAAGTAACACTGTCCGAAATGAATTTATTTAAATTAAACATTTTGAGTATTATTTACATTTAAGTACTTGGCTTATTATCATTGTATAAAATTCTTCTTTGTACTCGTTTGTTATTTGAAGAATTGTCGTTCATTTTGTGAAAAACTTTTTATTCCACGTTCTTACAAAATTAATAATTATATTATTAAAAAACAATTTTTAATTAAAAATGTTGTGCGAAGGGGGAGAGGCAGTTGTCTTTTTAGATTCTATTTTGTGATATTAAGGTTTAATTTGCCTGTAAATACCAATCTTTTTTTGTGACAAGTTGATGGTTGTTGAATTTTTGTATACATTTGTTGTAATTCTGTGAATGATTGTGCTTATGGAATAATTGGTTGGCACATGGTTTATCTTGTGCCTTGTTTGGTC
>JAEIGA010019282.1_pt1 | contig 10402 bp, 8 predicted proteins | sample 9270691 | NCBI WGS metagenome assembly JAEIGA01 (sample SAMN17057246, study PRJNA624740) | gut metagenome | biome: biome; isolation source: fecal sample | host: Bos grunniens | place: China: Xizang | collected 2019
GACCTCGCTACTGACCTCTGCTGTGGTGATGTGGCAATGAATTCACAACGCTATGGTTGGTTCGTTTCTGATGAATATGGTCGCACCTATGGACGTGCTGGTTATTTCTGGTCTTTCTATTACAACATCATCCGTTGCTGCAACAAAGCAATCAACGCGCTTGATAAACAAGGTCGTCCTGAACTAGACTACGATCCTAAAACTATCACAGAGGAGCAATATGCCAATGGTTTCTACTATGCAGAATTGCTTACCATCCGCGGATGGGCTTACGCTGCACTCCAACGTTTCTTCTGCAAAATGGGTGTTGATATCAATACAGAGCTCTCTGTTCCTATCTATACCGAGGAAACTACTCTGGATGATACTAGCCTAGGTGCACCACGCGCTACTGCTAGCGATGTATATCTTCGCATAGAAGAGGATCTTCTTACTGCTATTGATTACTTTGAGGCATTTAGCGATATGGAGCGTACAAGCAAATTGGAAGCAAACATCGATGTGGCTCGTATGACATTGGCTTACTCTTACTTGAATAAGGGTGAGAACGATAAGGCTCTCTTGATTGCTCAAGACTTGATCCAAACTACTCCTGCTACTATTCTTCCTAACGCTGAAGTACTGACCAGTGGTTTCAATGATGTAGCTTCTAATAACTGGATTTGGGCAGAAGATGTAACGATTGAGAATACCACAGCTTTGGCTTCTTTCTTTGGACAATGCGACATCTATTCTTACAGCTATGCTTCTGCAGGCGACGTAAAGGGTATTGATGCTAACTTGTTGAAAGAAATCACAGATTTAGGTTGGGATATTCGCGAGAACTGGTGGGGCAACTACTATCGTTTGGATACCAAGAACAATAGTATGTATCAATATGCCCCTGACGGCAAGTTCTTCTCAGCTAAGTCTGACGAGTTGCAAGGAGACCGCGATTGGCTCAGCGATAACGTATTCATGCGTATAGAGACTGCATATCTTATTGCTGCAGAGGCTGCTTATCGCGAGAATAACTACACTCTTGCTGCTGAGTATCTTACCAAGATTACCGATGAGCGTGTGAAAGCAGGTCAAGAGGCTGCTTATGCAGATTACAAGGCTACTTTGACCGACTCTAAAGTATTGGCTACTGCTATTCGCTACAACTGGCGTGTGGAGCTCTGGGGCGAGGGTTATGGTTTGCAAACCTTCCGTCGTTGGGATGAGGCAGTGCAATTGGGTGATAATCACTTGCGCTCTACGAAAGATAAATTGGTTCCATCTACCGATCGTATCTTTACTTTCGTGATTCCAAGTAGCGAAACTAACTACAACCCATATATCAGTACCACTGAGATGGCTACAGACAACAACTAATTTATATACATTAAAAAAATTTTTAGGTTATGAAAAAGAGTTTATTTTTTGCGTTAATCGCATGCGCAACTCTCGTATTCGTGGGTTGTGAGCCTAAAGTTCAGCCAGTTGATTACACTGTGAAATTGAGTGCAACTGAGTTGACATTGGAGAATGGTGCTTCTGACAAGTTGACAGCCGTTGTTACTCCAAATTCTACTTACACTTTGGTATGGACATCTAGCAATCCTGAAATTGTTACCGTTAATGCTTCTGGTATCGTAGAGGCTGTAGGTTTGGGTACTGCTACTATTACCGTTACCTTGAACACTCCAGCAGAGGATCCTGCTGTAGGTTCTGTTACTCCTGCTACTTGCGTAGTTAACGTAACTAACGACGCCGTTCTTAATACCTTTGAATTAGGTGGTTTTACTGTATGGGCACCTCTTGGCCAGCCTATTGAGGGTACCGATACTGTATTTCAAATCTCTACAGGTGATAGTGTGCTTTGCCAATTAGCTCCTACACTTTACAGAGCATGGGATAATAACCTTGTGTTTAATGGTAGCACCCTTGTTGGTGCAGGCTATGTAATGGATTTGCAGGCTTATGGTTACATGATTGTTGACGGTCCATATGCAGGATATTCAGTATTTACTGGTGAGTTATATGTAGACACTATTGCTGCTGACGAGGTAGTAGCGGTAACTGCACCTGCAGGAGAATTGATTGATGTGGATATGTATGGTGATGCATGGACGCAAATTTTATCAGCGGATGAGAATATAACAGAAGAGGAAGCAAATGCGATTATGGATCTTTATTATGCTTCACAAACAGGTAGCCAATTCTACCACGTAGACTACACTAAAGGAAGCTATAGCTATAACTGCGGAAACGTAAGCTATCTTGCTATCATAGAGACTAAAGAAGGTGTATTCTACAATCTCAAGTTAGAGTGGTATGATGATGTGAATGAAAATCGCTTCTATGGTTTGCTTGTAGAGACAGAGGTAAATGAAGAAGATGGTCTTCTGTATGTAACAGGTATTGTTGAGCCATATGATATGCGTGTTATTAACAAACAATACCAAGTTCTGCCTCCTGTAACTGATGAAGAGGGTGTTGAGGAGCCAGCAGAGACTAAAGCTTATCGCATCGTTAAACCTGTTGTGTCAAATGCAGATCAAGCTAGTTTTATTAAGGACATGACTCGCATGTACAAGAAATAATAGATTAGATACTCGAAAATATTTTCGAACTAAGAGCCCTGATTCGTCAGGGCTCTTTTTTTATATCCCATCTACCATACACAGGGGAACTCTAAATGTTAATTTTATCTATAAATTCTTTATTCAAAATTCAAAATTATCAAAATGTTTGTCTATTCAAAAAAAAAGTAGTATCTTTGCACGTTTTTATTAAGTATAATGCCAAAATAGTTAAAATACATGAAAAAACTTCTCTGTTGTCTAAGTGTTATAGTATTTTCGGTCTCTCTTTGGGCTGTTACTGCTACACCAGATCCATTTGCGGTCACGCAACCAGATGGCACGACCATTATGGTGCGCCTTGTTGGTGATGAATACCACGCATATTATACCACAGAAGATGGAACGCCTCTACGTCGCTTGGATAACGGATTCTTTGTAGAAGATTACACCGTGAAAGAGGAATTTGCAGGCGTGGCAGCACAACGCCGTGCGGCTGCTATTCGTCCAAAACAGAATGCAACAACGTTCCCGCTAACGGGTAGTCCTAAATCATTGGTGCTATTGGTGGGGTTTAAAGACCTTCCTTTTGATCAGACATTAGAGGATTTTAACAACCTTCTTAATCAGTCAGGTTATAGCTACGATGGCGCTACAGGGTCGTGTCGCGACTATTTCATAGCAGCATCCGATAGCCTCTTCCAACCACAGTTTGATGTCTATGGACCTTTTACTGTTAGTGGAAACATGGCTGACTATGGAGCAGAGCATGGAAGTAGTCATGACAAAAATCCTCAAGGTATGGTCATTGAGGCATGCCTTGCTGCCGCTGAGAATGGGGTGGACTTTTCACAATACGACACTGATGGAGATGGCGTCTTGGATAATGTCTTTATCTACTACGCTGGTCACAACCAAGCGGAAGGTGGTCCAGCTAATAGCATATGGCCACATAAGCATACCATATATAGTTCGGCGGAAGCAGGTGGTAAAAAGCTAGCAACTTATGCATGTACTTCTGAATATTCAGGTAGAGGCGGTACTCGTCGCGCTAGTATCGGTACATTCTGCCATGAATTTGGACACGTATTGGGTTTGCCAGACTTATACGATACAGATTATAAATACTATACTGTATCTAATTGGGATATCATGTGTTCGGGTAACTATAATAACAATGGTCGCACTCCTCCTACCTATAGCGCATACGAGCGCTTTTTCCTAGGATGGCTCCAACCAGAGCAGCTCACCGAAAAGGGGCAACACTCTCTGGAACCGCTCCAAGAAAGTAATCAAGCATACCTTCTTGCTGATAGAACACACAATTTAAATGGAGATAATCCTAATCCAAATGAGTTTTTTATGCTAGAATATCGCACGAAAACAGGCTGGGATACCTACCTTCCTGGTTCAGGTATGCTAGTGTGGCATATTGATTATCTTGCCTCTGCGTGGTATAGTAATACCCCAAACAATGGACCAAACTTCTTGCGAATACATATGGAAGAAGCCAATGGCATTACATGGAAAGAACGTAGCAATAGCGAAAACGGACGTGCTTCTGATCCTTATCCAGGAACGAACAAGGTGACTGAATTTCTTCCTAAATTGCATGATGGAACGATACTCAATGACCAAAATATTTTTTCAATTACGGATAATAGTACATGGTTGTCATTTATATACAAAGGTATTGGTGATGTAAAACTCTCTACAGATGTACAAGAAATAACTTTGACTACTACAGTTTCTGACTCTAGAAAAATTGTGGATTGGGAACCAAAATCATTCGTACTGACAGCAGAAGCGCTCAACGATACGATTATCACACTAACCACATCTAAAAGTAATTTCTTACTAGCAGTAGGAGAGGAGGCCCCTGAATATTCAAGCAAGGACTGGAGCAAAACGATAAATATTGTCACTCAAGAACCTAACGTGACAAAAACAGTGTGGGTAAGCTACAAACCTTCTCAACAAAGTTGCGATGAATTGACCGCTACTATCAATGTTTCCACCGTTGGAGCCTCTGCTACATTGGGTATCAAGGCATATTCACCTCGCCCTATATATATCACTACGCCTGTCCTCACACCTGTGACCAACGTCACACCTTATTCATTCCGTGTGGCATGGAAACCTGTAGAGGATGCAGTGCTATACTATCTTACTCTGTTCCAATCCGAAGAGGGAGAGACTTCGTTTGTTCAAGGATTTGAGAATTTTAATAATTATGATGCTATCAAGGAAGAGGGATGGCAAAGTACTACTAACCGTACAACCACATCCGCCAAGGCTGACGGTACTAAGTCACTCTATTTGAAGGTTACAGGTGATCAAATTACTACAGAGTTGTACCAAGCTCCAATCTCTAGTATTTCTTTTTGGGTTAACGCCTTCTCTGCTAGTGTAACCGAAATCGGTTATATTGATGTAGAAGCATGGAATGGTACCAAGTGGGTGACATCTGAAGATTGGCGAACGACTATCTTTTCCTCTACCAAACGTAAAACATGCTATTTGACTTTTGCAGAAGAAGATCAGTATACTCAATTCCGCTTGACCTTTACTGATAATGGTGGATCGGGTGTAGCATTTGATGCATTTACAGCGACTTGCGCGCGTAATATTACGTATCTATACCAAGGCAAGGAATTGGCAGTTGATGCATTTGATGATGAAGCAATGTGTCATTATGAATTTGCTAATCTGCAAGAAAATAGTACATATTACTATACCATTCAATCTTCAGATATCACCAAAGGATGCGAAGAACATATTTCACCTGCTTCAGAAGCAATAGCAGTAACCACATTGTCAGCATCATCAGGAAAAGATAAAGATGAACACCAACTTCCATTAGCTATCGATAGCATCAATTATGATGCGCCAACCCATATCGTTTATCTATCGAATCCTCAAACAGGTAATACGCTGAATATCTATAATATGCAAGGCAGATTAGTGTATTCATGCCCTACTATCACAGGTATTACCGAGTACGTTATCCCTGTAGAGCAATTGCAAAAGGGAAGTATCTACCTGATCAAATATGTGGAAAATGGTAAGGTGCGCAGAAAACAAGGTTGGGCAAAGTTTGTCTTGTAAACACCTTCGTTACAAATCTATATGCATAGCAAGAGGCTTCCGGTTGGAAGCCTCTTGTTTTTATCTTTGTTTCTAGATATCTATTTTCGAACTCCTATGAAGGTAACGAATAGTGTGGTTATTGTATGGTTATTGTGTGGTGCGCACGGTAATTTTGCGTGTTTAGTCATACAACAACGTGTATATCTTTTCGGGAGCGAAGACTTCGTTAGCTACCTCTTGTAGTTGAGCAGGAGTAATCTCTTTTACTTTGGAAAATGTCTCTTGCCAGGCAGGAGCACGATGGTGGTAAAGCATCTGTTTAGCCATGGCCAGCGCGTTGTTCTCTTGATTCTCTGCCGATATGGCCATCTGACCTTCTAACTGGCGCAAAGCGCGTTGCAGTTGCGAAGATGTCAAGCGTACATCACGGAGTGCTTGCAGTTCTTTATGACAAAGTTCCATGCATTGGTCTTTGTGCTGTGGCTCGCATGCCAGATAGATGTTCCAATATCCCGTGTCGCTGAGTGGCACTGCTTGTGAATCAATGTTATACACCAATCCATGCTTCTCGCGAAGGCTGAGATATAATCGGCTAGACATGCTGCCTCCACCCAAAATATTATTGAGCAAGTACATTGTCAATTGTTTTGGGTGACCTATAGGGTAGGAATGCGCCCCTAGCATGATATGCGTTTGGTGAGTATGACGGCGATAGGTGCGCTCCTTCGCGCTAGTTAAACTAGATAAACTTGTGATACTAGCTTCTCTACCCATAGTAGTTATACTAGTCTCTCTAGTAAAGTTTCCTAACTCTCTCTCTGCTGCCGCAATGACTTGCTTGGTGGTTACATTGCCCAAAACAAAGAGTACCATCCGCTCGGGACGATAGTGCTGTGCCATCCAGTTGAGAGGGTTATTGGGCGACTTGGAGATACGTTTTAGCGTCTTTTTGGTGCCTAAAATAGGCATTGCCAACGAACTACCTTCGAAAATCATATTTTCAAAGTCATCATAGATGAGTTCACTAGGCGAATCGTTGTAACTCTCTATCTCATCTAGAATGACTGTCACCTCTTTGTCGGTTTCTTTCTTGCTGAATGTAGGGCGGAGTACCATTTCTGCCAGCAAATGCAGTGTTGTGCGGAAGTGCTGGCGCAGTGTAGCGGCGTAGAAAGTAGTCTCCTCTTTGGTGGTATAAGCATTGATTTCGCCGCCAATACCCTCAATGTGGTTGATGATTTGACGAGCAGTATAGTGTTCTGTACCTTTGAAAACGCAATGCTCAATATAGTGTGCCATTCCATTCTCATTGGCTTGTTCGTGGCGAGTACCTGCGCCCACCATTAACCCGACATACACTACAGGAGAATTGGTAATTCGGTGTACAATCTGCACTCCGTTGGGTAAATTATGATAAAAAGTCTCATTCATCTTCTAATAAAAGCAAACTTTTTTCTATTTTTCTTGCGTATATGCATTTTTTGTTGTACCTTTGCACCCGATTTCTGCGGCATTGGCGGAATTGGTAGACGCGCTAGACTTAGGATCTAGTTTCGAGAGGAGTGAAGGTTCGAGTCCTTTATGCCGCACATCGGGTCATAAGACCCGATTTTTTATATCCGATACTTAATGTACAATAAATATTAACTTTTATAATAACTAATATAAATTAATTCTAATGAACAAAATCAAGTCTTTTTTATATTTGCTACTTATTGCTTGTGTAGCAACAAGTTGTCTTAACACAGAAACACATACTACTCCTCAAATGCTTTTTGGTAATCTATATGTTAATCCGCAGTTCGTGGGCGATACGCTTGTGGGAGCAAAAGATACTCTAGAGGATCACTATAACTATGAAGTAGGAATGGTGTATTTGGATACGCTGCAATTAGGCGATACGGTGATGTTCTCTGCTTATTTCGATTCTTATATGAATTCACTGGTAAGTGTGCAAGCTAACTATGATACTACACGAGTTAATCTTTGGTTTGCTATTGATCCACAAAGTGATGCTGTGAAGAATTTGTTAGCAAGTGGTTCTAAGCCTCAAAAAGGAATTCTATTATTCAATCCAATGTATCGTTCTGTAGTTTTCCCAATTTACATTGTCCCTCAAGAGGCAGGTTCGTATCCTATTAAAATCACAGTTACCAGCGACTCAAATTATCCTACTAATTCTGCTATATTTACAATGCCTGTAAAGTAATATAAGGCATTTCTCATTAAATAGTTTTGGCTTCTTGCCAAAGCGCTTCCATCTCGTTTAGGGTCATCTCTTTCAGGGATAGACCCTTTTCTTTTGTCTTTTGCTCGATATAGTTGAAACGTTTGATAAACTTGGCATTTGTTTTCTCCAATGCATTGTCTGGACGGACGTTGTAGAGGCGAGCTGCATTCACAAGTGCAAAGAACAAATCGCCCATTTCTTCTGTAGCTTTATCTTCGTCCATATTTTCCACTTCTGCTTCAAATTCTGCGATTTCCTCTTTTACTTTCGCCCATACATCCTCACGCTTCTCCCAATCAAAACCCACGTTTGCCACTTTGTCTTGAATACGATATGCTTTTACCAATGCTGGCAATGCCTCTGGGATACCTGCGAGTACGGTTTTGTTGCCGCCTTTCTCTTTGAGTTTCACCTGCTCCCACATCTCACATACTTCTTTGGCATTATTCGCCGCATATTCGCCATATACATGTGGGTGACGGAATATGAGTTTATCAGCTATCTTGTTGCAGACATCAGCCATGTCAAATGCCCCCAATTCGCTGCCAATCTTGGCATAGAAGACTACATGCAATAGCACATCACCCAACTCTTTGCTGATCTCTGTCATGTCATTTTGCAGCAGAGCGGTTGCCAATTCGTAGGTCTCTTCTATGGTATTTTGACGTAGACTTTCAAAGGTCTGTTTTTTGTCCCAAGGACATTTCTCACGCAGTTCGTCCATCACCGTCAGCAGACGGTCAAATGCTTTCAGTTGTTCCTCTCGTGTATGTGCCATAATTACTTATCTTTCATTTTAGTTTAATTCGCTCTATTCTTATCTCACTTCGTTCGAACGATTTTTACGCTGTTCCAAGAAAATTTTGTTTAATATACTGCAATTTACTACAATTTTGGTAGTGAAAATATAATTTTCGTCAATTTTTGGCTTAATTTTGTTTAATTTTTGTTTTATGGGACATTAGTGTTCATAATTCATAATTCTTAATCCATGATTATCCATTTGGGCGTAGGTGAATTGTTGCCAGCAATCGCCTAGAATCATGATTCGACTATCACGACTGAGCATTAGGTCCAATTCGATATGGCGATGACCAAAGATGTAGTAATCGTGATGGTTACCTTTTTGCTCTTGCTCTTTGGCGAATAGTACCAGTTCCTCTTTATCTTCTCCTTTATAGGGGCAAGGACGCGCTAACTCTTTTAGGCGGCTATTTTTTGCCCATTCGTACCCAAACTCGTTTGCCCATGCAGGTGGCAGCAGACGGAAGCAGAATTGCAATACGGGATTGTGGAATACCTTGCGCAGGAAAATGAACTGTTTGATTTTCTTTTGTATCTTCTTGGGCAGTTGCTCAATATAGTTGCTAGGTACCAATCCATCGCCGTGAGCAAGAAATATTTTCTTGTCATGGAGTACTATACATTGTGGGCTACGATGAACTACTACGCCTGTTTCTTTTTCCAACCAGCCGAAAGTCCAAATATCATGATTGCCGATAAAGAAATGTATCTCAATACCTTTGGTAGTGATATCTTTGAGTGTCTGCAAGAAGAATCGGTATTGCTCTTTGCTTTGGTCGTGCCAGAAATATTCGCACCAAAAATCGAAGATATCTCCTAGTAAGTAGATTGCATGCGCATCCTTGGCCATGCTCTGTAGCATGTCAACTAAGATCTGCTGGTGGGCTTGTGGGTTTTCAATCGCCCTCGATCCAAGATGCGCATCACTCAGGAAATATACCATATCTTTAAATACTAAATAGTAGCGCTATAAGCGCGTAATCTAAACTACAAAAAGCCCAATTCCAATTTGGCTTCTTCCGACATCATGTCTTTGTTCCACTCTGGATCAAAGACAATATTTACATTCACAGTCTCAATGCCATCAATCGATCCCACTTTCTGCTTCACATCTTCCACTAAGAAGTCTGCCGCAGGGCAGTTAGGTGCGGTCAGAGTCATATCGATATTGCATATTCCATCGCCAGGCAAATCGATGCGGTAAATAAGTCCCAAATCGTATATATTTACAGGTATCTCGGGGTCATACACCGTTTTTATCATTCGGAGTACCTGCTCTTCTTTTTCTAAAAATTCATTCATTCTTTTTATATCCTTTCTGTACACGAAAGTTGTATATCTTTCTAATCAAAATAACCTACAAAAGTACTGCTTTTTTTGCACTTGTGCAAAAAAAATAGAAAAAATCTATTTTAAAAATCAATGAAGCAAAAAATACCTGCCATTTTGGCAGAAAAAAGGATAAAAATAATGCCACAATCTCTTTGGCAAAGTTTTTGTACAATCGTACATGTATTAATTTTGTTAACTATTAACTATCTATATTATGAGCAAAAAAGGTAATATCGGGGTAACATCAGACAATATTTTCCCCGTCATCAAGAAGTTTCTCTATTCGGATCATGAAATTTTTCTGCGTGAGTTGATTTCCAATGCAGTAGATGCTACACAAAAATTGAAGACTCTTGCTTCCGTAGGCGAGGCCAAAGGCGAACTAGGCGATACACGCGTA
>JAEIGA010019283.1_pt1 | contig 10402 bp, 12 predicted proteins | sample 9270691 | NCBI WGS metagenome assembly JAEIGA01 (sample SAMN17057246, study PRJNA624740) | gut metagenome | biome: biome; isolation source: fecal sample | host: Bos grunniens | place: China: Xizang | collected 2019
CCCGCATTTGACATACAAGAAATCCTAAACAACTTTCCCGCTTTCTCCGCAGTCAGCCCGACACAGCACCCGCAGACGAGTGCCGCACTCGGTTTCTTGATGGTAGCGGCAAACAGCATCCCCGCTGCGGGTACGTTCAGCGGATGCGAGTTCTACCGCATATGCAACGTGGCTGACTACGATGACGACAAGAAACTGTCGTTCACAATGCCGAGCGGACTGAACAGCGGAACGTATTACTTTGTACCCGTTATCATATCGTTTTCTTCACACGCTGACAAGTCAGTCCACCACCTCAAACGTGACGATTCCAATTACGGCTTTGACGGGGCAACGTGGTATCCGCTGCCGACAAATGGGTTTTCAGTTACGTTGAACAGCCAACCGTACACCCCGCAACTTGATTTCTTCACCGATGTAAACCTTTTGGAGGTTGCGTTCAACTACAACAGCAATGACGAAATCAGCGACCTTGAGGGTGACGTCCAATTCATATTCAGCCTTCCGCAGAGTAATCAGAATGACAATGTTAGAGTAACCAACATTCAGATAGAATACAGAAACACCCCGATAAGCCCGATAACGATGGTGACAAGTTCAGATGGAACACCGCAATCCCCGAATTATCTGACAACGCAGGTGCTGCATTTCAATCACAAGGACTCATTTGTCGCTCTGATGGACAATTGGAAAGACCCTAATAAAATGCCGTTATATGTGACTTACACGGTTGTCAAGAGCGGTAGTGTCAGTCAGACATATACCGCATCGATGAGGGCGACAGTAACAGAAATAAATGGTAACCCCGTATAAGGGGAATGAAAAATGTCAAAGAAAATTGACACGAGTACGAAAATTGAGGTAAGGCGGCTCACAACGATGACCGTCCTTGCCGCCATAATGGTGGTGTTTGGCATCGTACTCGTGGGTGTATCATTCGTTTTACCACCTTCGGGCGAAATTCATCCCACAGTACTTACTGCTTTCGGTGAAGCCCTCACGTTTTCGGGGTCACTACTCGGCATTGAGAACAACTACAAGTTCAAGGTGTTCAGAGAGCGACATAGCCGTGACGCAGAAAATATACAAGAGGAAGAAGAACTGCAAGAATGAGCAAGCAATCCACATACATAAGCAAGAATTTCACGTTTGAGGAACTGTTCCGTTCCGAAACAGCGGTTGCGCTCGGCATCAACAATACACCAAACGCAACCGTGGCAAAGCGGCTTGAAGATTTGGTCGTGAACGTCCTGCAACCGTTGCGTGACCTATGGGGCGCACCCATTATCATATCTTCGGGTTATAGGTGCAACGCTCTAAACGCAGCGGTCGGTGGCAGTCCTTCGTCACAGCATATGCTCGGTGAGGCTGTTGATATTAGGACGAAAAGCGACAGCCGTGACGACAATATGGCTCTGCTGAAATGCTTTCTGCGGAGTGGGATTGAGTTTGATGAGTTGATTTCCGAGGACGTGAACAGTAAATATCAGCCGAATTGGATTCACGTTTCGTACACTACCCGCAGAGCGAATAGGAAGAAAAAACTGACTATGAAACGTGACAGCCGAGGTCGTGCAGTTTACTACAAGGGTATCAACATCTGATTTTCATTTTTCATTTTTCATTTTAACAATCCTGCATCAATTTAACTGCGGTTGAAACGATGCAATAAGATATTTCTCCATTCATCGGAGATGTACCATTAGGGCGGTACAAACAGAAACGAGCCTGCATTCTCTCACAATGTAAAGGCTCGTTTGCTTTTTAGCCGTATTGAAAATATGAAATTTTCAAAATTTCATTAGGTTTTCCAAATTACACTGCTGTTTTCAGTAGTTTACACTTATTTGTGCGTGCTTTTAACAATCATTATACAAATAAGTAGTACCTCAACGGAGACGTTTGTGTAATTTTGCGTAAACACTTTTTAACATTTCGTTGTTGAACCGTGTAAATCAATGTTTCTATCTAATAAATATAAAATATAAAGACTATGGCTATAAAAGCAATCGTATTTGTAAGGGTGTCCTCAAACGCACAAGACCTCGTGCCTCAACGCATAGAGGTGCTTGACTACGCAAAGCGTTTCTATGCCGAGGATGAAATCGCTGTCGTAGAGGGCAAGGAAAGCGCAATCAAGCTGTCCGAGGAGAGGCGCAAGACTTTGAATGAGATGAAGGAATTGCTTGAAAAATACCCGACCGTGGAGCAGATATTCTGCTTTGCGTTGGATAGGATTTCAAGACGTTCAGAGGTAACTCTGTCCGTTGTGGCTATGCTGAACGACAAGGGCATTAACCTCACGTTCCTCAATCCTATATTAACATCAACTATGATAAGGAAGGACGGCAAGTTCGTGGAAAATGAAACAGCCAAACTCCTAATTATGTTCTTCGGCTACGGGGCTGAAACAGAAATGAAACTCAAAGGGGAGCGTTTCAAGGTAGCCAAGTCAAAACTGTTGGCTGACGGCAAGCTGCCGCAGGGCAAGCCCATCTACGGGTATTACCGTGCCGATGACGGCACTATCTGCGTTGACCCCGACAAGGCAAAAGTCGTGCGGTATATATATAATATGTATATTGACGAGGGTGTCAGCCTTGCCCGCATATATGAACGGCTCGTGAACGAGGGGTATTGGTCTGCAACGGCAAGAAAGTGTTCCTACGGCTCTCGCATCCGCATAATCCTCACTGCGCCCGCATACAGCGGCAGTGACCCGAAATACGCTTACCCGCCTATCGTGTCAACGGAAATGCAGGAGCAGGCAAGGGAACTGCTTGCAGAGGGCAAGAAACGCTCACACAAGTCACGGAACAACTATTACGGGCGGGGTCTTATGATTGGCTGTTTCCCCGATGGACGTGAATACCACTTTGGAATGAACTGTTGCACGGCATCATATCAAATCCGCAAGCTGAACGAACCCGAATACACCCTTACGGTAAGCGTCAATGCGGCAGATTGGTTTCTGTGGGAGTGTACCAAAATCATATACCCGTTGGAGCAGTATGCCAAGAGCAAAGCGGGCAAATCCGACCTGCTGCAACGCATCCGTGACGTGAACGAGAACATCAAGCGTATGGATGACGGCATAGCTAACGTGGAGAAACGTATGGAGCGCAACAGCGACCTATATATTGACGGTAAACTGACGAAAGAGAGGTACGACAACAGATACTACGAACTGCACCGTCAGATGGAAATTCAAGTCAAGACCCGTGACGCTGAATTGGAGAAAAAGGCGGGTTTAGAGGCAGCGTTGGAGTCTATGGGCAACAGCAACCTGCCCCCGTTTGAGAGCATAGAGTGTATCTCGGACGATGAACAGCGCATTAGGCTCATACACGAAACCATAGGCAGGTGCGAGGTTAGGTTATCAGACGGTGTATATGAGTTGCGGGTAATGCCGAGGACAGACCTCATAGGAAAATACGACCCTGCCAACTATACCTGTACCTATTACAGCCGAGGCGGGTATCTCAACCTATTTTGGGGCGGTGTGAACCATAGGGCGAGTATTCCAATCAGAATGAAATCCAAGTACAGAGGCAGAAAAAAGGTGAGAGTGGACGAATAGAACACTTTTTGCGACATTTAGGACAATATTTTTATATATTTTTATTGAATAAGTAAATTCAATGTTCCTATGAATAGGATGTAGGGCGACCGAATGCCCTGCGACAGATTTTAATTTAACAACTAAACATTACGATTATGAACAAGAACATTATTACAGTTGAGAAGGCAGACATCAAGAAAATCGGTAATACCGCTTTTGAGCAGGACGGCAATCTTGCAATCATCTGCAACGGTGAAACGAGCAACATTGAGCATATCTTGCTGCGCAGCATCCTCAAATGTTTTGGCGAGGAGTACAAGGTAATCAGTTCAGAAGACAACATTTGGGTGAACGTTAAGGGAGAAGAGGTTTACGATATCCTCTTTACAACAAACCTGCCCTATGAGTTGTTTGAGGCTGTGTGCTGACATTGACGGGGACTACCACGGTGCGGGCTATTATCAGCCTGCACCGTGCCAAATCGGACACTTTTGTGGACATTTAGGACAGTGGTTTTTATTAAAATATGTCAAAAAATAGACTACAGTAGAGTTATAACGTCTTATTATTATATAGGTATGAATGAACAACGTGCGTTCAAAGCGCACACAAATATACTAAATATTAAACAATATGAAAGAAAACAACCAATTATTCAAAATCACGAAGAAGGAGACGGGAGAGGTAAGGTATTTCCGCAAGCTGCAAGGTGTGATGCTGTGGACGGGCATCCAAGCCTCACATTTGAGGATGATAATGCGGGGTATCCTAAAGAACAGCAGCAAATTAAAGCTATGGGATGTTGAGGTCGTGGACGGCACTGACATCACTTGGGGTCAAATTGATAACGTGGATTGATGTTATGAAAGCACACCGTGAATGGCGAGACTATGGCGACATCCCTTTCAAAAACAAGGGGCTGTCCGCAGACGAGGAACTGATGCGTAGCATTGCGAACCTCCAACGTATTATCAGCTTGTCTAACAATGGAAAACACTCTGTATGAGGTGAAACGTGAAATCATCGCAAAGGAATATGACTCCCTGCTTGGGCAGGGGGTCATTGATGAGGATGACCACAAGTGGCTGCAACAAAGCCTATTGAAATAACACACTATTAAGACTCTGTCTAAATAACAATTTGGACAGAGTCCAAATTATAGGAAAAGTGTTAAAATTTGTTGAAATCCCGCATTGCGGAGTCCGACAAGAAAAATACACAACGAAACAACAGCCTGCACCGAGAGGTGTAGGAAATAGAATTTTTATATTTATTTTACATTATGAACAAATTAAAGAAAGAGTTTGCGCAGGCTCTTGTGAAAGCTGCGCTTGAAATGGACAAGAAAAACGGTTCTACACAAATGCGAGACTACCTCAACAGTCTGAAAGGTAAGTGGGACGGTAAGGAACGTATTGAGCCGCTTTTGAACGAAATCGGTCAGTAGTCACAAGATTGCTGAAATCAAAATTAAACTTTATCTATCCTTATGAGTAAACAAACAAAAGAATACCTCATCAATGAAGAGGTTTACCACTACATTACAAATTTGGAGTTGGAATGGGACGGAAAGAAACGCTTGGACACGCTGTTTATTGACAATCTCAAAGCTGATGACACCGAACTGACAAGAAAAATGACACGCAGTTGGTTTATCAACGCTATCAGAACTCTGCTGAATCCGTGTAATCACAAATTTCATCATTTGCTCGTTCTTGTGTCTGATTGTGATGAAAATGAAGTTGGTTATAGTTCTGATGCAATTTGCGAATTTATGAAAAATTTTTTCATCGTAAATAAAACGTGCTATTGTTATTTCAACAGCAGTATAAACCTAAAGAGACCGTCACTTGGTGTTTATCTTACAACAAATTGGGCTTATTGCTTAAACGAAATCAAGGACATTCCACAAGACGATTTCAGTGCGTACAAGAACTTTATGGAATTGGTAAACGAACCACTCCGCTATGAAAGGACATTACGGGATGAAACCATCATTTGTAAGCCCCATAACTGCGTATTTATTCCCACAGAGAACAAAAACCTCCTTAATCAGCCCATAAGCAAAGACAACCCGCTTTGGACTATACACTGTCACGCAACTACTGATGAACTTTGCAAATTGACTAACTATTTTAGTTCTTTTGTTACTGTTTATCAGATTTGGGCAGAAACATTGCACTATTATTTGCAAGACCCCGATGCCGACCTTGAAATCTGTCAAGTATAGGTTTCAGTGCATATTTACAAATATATTTTTATTAAACAATTAAATGGAAAACACAATTATCACCAAACGTTATGCCTATGACTATATGTCAATACGGCACAAGAACATCAAGGAGAAATTACAAAAAGAACACGAGCAACTAATCAGCAATGCCGCCAAATACCACGCAAACATCGTTGAGGGGTTCAGCAGGTCAACCGTATATGGCAAGTCATTCTCTCCGAAAGCCCCCAACATCAGATTTGCCGAGGACATCTACGGGAATTGGAAACGTGATTGGGAAAACAAGACCTTTGAGGAAATGCTTGACCTGCTCCGTATCAACGACAAGAGGATTTCGGGGATGGAAGACAGTGAGTTTGACAAGGCTGCTGAAAAGGAAATCAAGGAACTCACTGACGCTTGGAACACCAAAGAAATGTTTCAATGGAACGACCCGCTGAACTATCAAGGGCTTGAACATACCGACTACAACATATTCTTGGACTTGTTCTACCGAGACAGCAAGGGCAACTACACGCTGTTCTACAACACAGAATCAGACACCGTGGAATACAAGCCGAACATTGACGACAGCAACGGGATTGTGTTCACGAAGGGTATGCTGCGTGAGGTGTACCGTGACTACGCAAAGCCGTTCACCGAGCAGCAGGATAGGATTAGGATTGTGAACGATGTTTACGACAACCGCATACGTTCAAACTATTCAATATACGCTTACAGCCCGCTGCGTGATTGGGTCAACGGGTTGGTCAACAAGTGGGACGGAACTAAACGCTTGGACACGCTGTTTATTGACCATTTGGGTGCTGACGACACACCTCTGACGAGGAAAATCACCCGCTATTGGTTCATCAACGCTATCCGATGCCTGCACGCTCCCTGCAAACACAGTTTTCAGCATATGTTGGTTCTTGTGGGTGAGTCCAACTGCGGCAAGTCCTGCGTGATGGAGAAACTGTTCACAATCAACGACAAAAGCTACTATACCTACGAGGTCGCTATGAACGACACTGAACAGAAACTCGGTGCTATCTTGGCATCAAAGTGGGCTTTGGGTTTCTCGGAGCGCACGGGTATCACAAAAGAGGACAACAACCAACAGAAAAAGTTTATGGACTTGCTGAACTCCCCTATCAGCTACCTAAAGAAATATCAGAACGAGGTCACCGTGTACAAGCCCCACAACTGCGTGTTCGTGACCACCAACGACAGAAAGCTGCTGAACGATTACACAGTGCAGTACAACAAGCGTTATTGGATTCTGAACTGCCACGGCACGGAGAAGGATTTCTTGGAGAAAAACGGACCCGCCCGCATTGAGGAGGTCGTGGAGCAGGTTTGGGCAGAGGCTCAATACTACTACCTGCAAGACCCCGATGCATTTCTTGAACTGAACGAGGAAGATGTTGAACAACTGCGCAAATTTCAGACCGACTATCAGACAATCACGCAGGAAGAGGTGACAGAAAAAGTGGCTGAAATCGTCAACCAAGACTATTACGTTGACTACAAAGGGAAAGGAGACTCACGTCACTCTGAATTTGAGAACGAAAGCAAGTTCGTCAAGCAGGTTAATGGCGATTTATACAGCATTGACACCACACTGCCGAAACAGCGTGCAAACTGCATCCCCGTGAGATGGCTGCGTGACTACTGCAAGAAATACCTCAAATGGGACAGCAGGTACGACAATTTCTTTAAGCAGGCGATGGAGGACTTGGGATGGAGCAAGAAAGTCGTTAAAATGTTCGGAAAGTCAACAAAGTGCTATTTCAACTTGTTCGTATTTGAGGGTGAAAAGAACTCCGAGGACGAGGAAATCACAGACTATTTCAAACATAATGGGCTGCAGTAGTAGTGGAAATGATGTCAGTTGAGGCATAAATCCAACCGAAAATAGTAGGAAAATGCCCTCATAATGGGTATTTTCCTACTTGGTAACCTAAAATGTAACCAAAAAGGTAACTTTTTAACTAACTGATATATATTATATTATACTATAAAGTTACTAAGTTACCAAGTTACCTTAAAAAATTAAAAGTATATATAAAATATAGTAGTATATATTATCCTATATAGTTTCAGATTGAATTTTTTACGGTAACTGTAACCAAATTAAAAACGATTAAACATATATGAAAACATCAAAAATAGAAACTAAAATCGTGACCTACCTACCTACCATTGATGGCTACACCTACCATCAAGGCTTGACGGACTACACACAGACGGAACGCAGCTTGATTGACGTTCTGACAACGACACCGCTGCGGTATAAGGACTACATACAGCAACTGCGGTCTTTACCCTACCACTCGGACGAGCAGAAGGCGGCTAAAGCCAAACTGCCGTGCTTTGTAATCAGCGGCACGTTCCCTATGCGTGACATCAAAGCCAACAAAATCAAGACCCACAACAACCTCATAACGATTGACATTGACAAGTGTGATAATCCCGACATAGACTTGATGGGCGAGATGCGTGACAAGCTGTTCAACCTGCCTTATGTATATTCCTGCCTAAAGAGCGCATCGGGTGAGGGTCTGTTCTTGATTATCCCCGTTAAGGACGACACCTGCGTAAAGTCCTACGTCAAGTACATAGCCGATTTGTTCAATAAGACATACGGCATTGTTATTGACGACAAATGCTCTGACATCAACCGCAAGCGCATCATTTCCTATGACGAGGACTACAAGAGGTACATCAAGACAGACTGCGAGGTTGACGAATGGGAACTCAAATATTGTGAAAAGAAGATTGAATACAACGCACCAATCAACATAACACCGCCACAGAAGAGTTTCGGCAGCGACACGCTTACACAAAAAACCATTGAGTACCTTATCAACGTAAAGCGGTTGAGTGTGGACGATTTCAATGTTGAAAGAGGTTTCGGATTTTGGATTAAGATTGCAGGTATGCTGAAAGTCCTACCCAACGGCAGGGAACTGTTCCACACGTTCAGCAACAACACGAGCAGCTATAAGGACAGCAGCAATCTGATAGACAGTGTGTACGACAAGGCTGACGTTTGCACTGACACTGTTGAGGACTACAACAGATTTTGGTACGGCACGGCAAAGCGTATGCTCGGCAGTGATTGGTACAAGGTTGTTAATAGGACTTGATGTTAACACTAATGCAATCAAGCATTGCATAAATGCTTTAATTAACGGAACTGTATTGAAACCTTTGTTTGGTTTTCTAATAAGATAATTTAGAGTGTTAATCATTTATATACTTTGTTATAATTATATTTAAGTGTTGTTTTATTGGTATTCCACCTCCGTTGTGAAACGTGGGTGGATTTTTTTTTGTTTATTCACTGTGTTTCAGTCAGAAACGTTGAATTATTACCTATAATATTACTATTATTAAGGTAGGTAGATAAAGTTTTCCATATTGAAAATTCTATTTAAGTGTTGTTTTCATTGTTGATACAAACATAGACCTCTTAATAGAGTATTTGTTATTCATTATGGTGAGAGTGCTTGGGAAAGCAGAGTATCACCCGATGTCAAAAATGACATTCTGCCATAGAAAAGAGATATAAAATGTTTTTCCGTTTACGTTGTGAAACGTGAACGGTTTTTGTTTATATGTCAGATTTAGCCCATAGCTGCCATCTGACGACATTTAATTTCCGAAATGATTAACTACCCCATCCGATAACAAACCTCGTCAGAACGGCTTAAAATGCGAAATAGAAGATGTGGCTATTTCAACAGCTTTCATTCACCGCTTTGCCTTTGGTTTACTATATTATTAAAAGAGGGATAACCTATTAAATATACTTACAACGACAACGACAATGGGAGAGATACCACCCGAAAATATGAGGTACTTTATTATTACACATATAGCACCTACAAATACAACCACAGAAGAAGATGACCAACAACAACCCTTTCACACATTACATATTCTTGAAAGAGAGCGGTGGAGTAATCGCCCTTGACGAGAAAGCATATAACAATCTGACATCTCAAGGAGATAGCACGGAATATGTTGACGGGAAGGCTTTAAGGACAAGAACCTTTGTCTTTCAGTATATAGATAATAACGACATACAGATTGAGATTAGGTAACTGATGCCAACGATTGAACGGCTCAAAGATGCGAGGAAGAAAAGGCGCAGGCAATGGAAGGTGCAGGATAAAGGTTATGTGCATAAGGGCTTTCCCGACCACAGCAATGAACGTCACAAGTATTACAATCAAGCGTGGTCAGAGTTACGATTAAGTTACTTGTTAGACCACCCACTGTGCGAGTGCTGCCAACGGCACGGTTACGTCCGCAGCGCAGAGCAGGTTCACCATAAGCATATCATCCTTTCGGGTGAAGATGATGAGGAACGTCAAGCCTTAACTCTCAACCGAGACAATCTGATGGCTCTGTGTACAAAGTGTCACCGAGCAATGCACCGCAAAGCAAGGGCAGCAAAGTTAAAGTACATTGACGCTTTGTCCGTCAAGGAATACAACGATTGCCACGGCATCGTCAAAGAAAATAAAACTCTTATTCAGACCGAGTCCGAATAAGACCTTAAAGTTTTACTTGAAAAACCCCGCCCCACCTCTCTCATATACAGTGAGTTGCAGAAC
>JAEIGA010019284.1_pt1 | contig 10402 bp, 7 predicted proteins | sample 9270691 | NCBI WGS metagenome assembly JAEIGA01 (sample SAMN17057246, study PRJNA624740) | gut metagenome | biome: biome; isolation source: fecal sample | host: Bos grunniens | place: China: Xizang | collected 2019
AAAACTACAAACACTTAAGTGTTTGTAGTTTTTTTGTTTTTGCCCATTAGAAATTATTGGTATCAGTTAAACGGGTCGTTCTCTTCGCGACGCTCGGTGTGAGATGGAGATATGACCTCATTAGGATAGTAGCCTTTAATGTAATATCCTTTATCGCGCATCTTACCATCTACAATATCTCCTACTACTCCTCCCTCGGTTGACTCACGATACAACTCCTCATAATCACGTGTATAATCGGGGTCGGGAACAACATTAACTATAAATTCCAACTTCTTTACGCCTTTTGGCTCTATATTGCCATAGATACGTATTGTATGTCGCACCTCACCCACATTCTTACGACTGTTATACTTCATATGCAAGTAGCTGTTACCATTTGGAGGGACAAGACGTGAAGCATCCTGGTCAATCACAATACAGCCACACGATGTGTGTATATCCTGAATAATAAGCGGCTCGTCACCGGTATTCTCGATATTATATAATATACTTAACTCTTCGCCCTGTCTTATGGGGAAATAGTGACGTACAGAGTCTTCTACAAATACCGTAGTGTTACGTATTACACGTTTACATCCTGTTGTACCCGAAAGCAAGGCAATCATTACTATTGCAAATATTAAATTTCTCATTTCATTATTTTATTAAGCATATCTCATCTATTGCTATATGATAATGGCTCGATGAATATATTTTTAGTGTAATTACTTTATTTTTTAATTCATTTTCAAGTCTCTCTTCAAAAACAATTAACTGCGGCCCATCCTCGTTTACCTCTTTTGGTTTGTAAAGAGCTATAACCTCTTCGCCTTTGCATATCTCTACCTTTGATGGTATGCCAATTCTGTGGCGAGGCAAGGATAGAAAATTCATTTTAATTGCTTTTGCATCGCTTGCCGGCAGTTTTATACTTATCTCCTGTTCGGGGATAATATTCCAACCATAAAAATAGCTGTTAGGAATACCCGGTGCTCCATCGGTAAGCCCTTGGTAAATTTGTTTCCCATTTTCCGAGGTTACAGTGAGCACCTTGCCATAAAGCACATTAGTAGGATATTCGGCCTGCAGGATATATTTTTTCCAGCTTTCGATATAGTCAGAACTTTTATCACCCGCTTCGTTTAGTTTGTTCATATTAAACGCTTCATATCCATCTTCGAATATCTCCAAGAGTTCATACATACTCTTGTTAACTTGCAAACTATTATCTTTACCAAGAGTGGCGAAGCCATATTTGCCATATCCGGCGTTACGCGCAATTTCGAGACGTGTAAATGTAAGAGCAGCTATAAGCTTACGCAACATAAATGCCTCTTCTTCCTCGGCTCTGTTTTTGAGAACGGTAATCGTGTCATAAAACTCGACAAAGCTGTTCGGTTCCAAAAAGACATCTATTTTCTCATCAATACCTCCATATATTGGTATCACCTTATCGGTGCTCTCCTCATTTCTCAGCAAACTGCAATAGTAATCCGATATAACAGCACCTGTTACAGGATAGTTGCGGCAAAAATAGTCTTTTACAGAACATTCTATATTAATATAGGGATTCATCATAAGAGCTGCAAGCAGCTGCGTGTGCATATCCTCGAATGTAGAATAGTCGTATCCGCTACCATTGAGAAAAATTCCTTTAATGCCGTTATCACGATATATCTTAAAGCGACGTTGCATCGATTTCAAAATGGGGTAAGGTGTGAGATAATCATCATAGTTATTTATATAATCCCACACATATATATTATTGGTCTTCTTACTCCACTCACTGATTTTTTGTTCAAAGAGCGTCTTGCCTTTAAGTTCCTTACCGGGCTGCCAATCTATTGCACTTACAATAACACCGGCATTCTCGGGCAAAGCGTGTTTACAAGGTTTGTCGGTAGTGTGATAGGCCGAGGTAAAGAATGTATGAGACGGGAAACGTGTCGCCAACTTTCTTATCATTTTTGTAACAGCAGGTGTAGCATTACCCTCACTATTTCCTGCTCCCTGACAATGCCCGCACATACAGGCTATGTTATTGTCATTGGGCAGTATGGCAAAGTTATATGGCACATCTTTACCATCTCCGCAGTTGTCAATAATATAATCACAGATATATCTATACAACTTATCGGAACTGAAACAGAACTGTGAAGATACACGCTGTCCCTCGTAATAGGCAAAAACATTTCTATCGGGTTCATCGGGGAGAGTAAGGGATATATTATGCCCCCAAATACCCCAATCAGTATCAATATTGTTTAGTCCTAAAACTCCACGAATATCTTCGTCTCTATTTGTCGGAGAGTAAACATCGCGATATTTAAAAGGAAAATGCCCCACAGTATCATTGAATGACAATATAGCAATCGGCAGGTCTTTATAAGGAAAACGTTCGTCTACATCACCAATCTTACGCATATATTGGTGTAGCAACCAAAGCATCGTACGTTCGTCGCGTGCGACAAGACGTATTCCATTGTTGTCATTCTCTATATTAAAATCATTATCATTTTTTTCATCTATACCAACAGTAATAAATTTACTATCGGGGATGTCAAAAATATCGTAAAAGACAGGAGCATTATCACCGCCGCCACGATGTCTAAGATGCTTGAACAGATACTCGGACCATTTTAAATCTTTCTTGCTATCGTAGTCTTTAGGTAGCACAACATACACCTCACCATTACCATTATAAGTTGCGACTTTTCCGGCACAACTTATACTTGCAACAGTGAGCATCATTAGGAATGCCACCCAGAGCAACATTTTAGAAAGAGATAAAAATCTGTACATATCCATTATATAAGTTTCTGTATTGTGTTACCAACGTTCCATCCTCCATCTGTTTCTGATCGTACAGCGTATTCCACACACCAAGCACTCCCAATGAGAGATGAGAAGTAAGCATATACTGCCCACCTAAACTCACGTGAGTATTCATATGAGAGAATGAGCTTGAAATTGAATACAGGTCAATGATATTAAGTTCGGGAGCAGTACCACATCCTGCCGATGCCACTACCGATGTACGTCCATCTTCAAACGGAGAATATTTTATCTTTGTATAAGCATTAAAAAAGAGTTCCGAGTCATAGGTAATTAGCGAGCCTCCCAATGTAAGTGTAAAGGGTTCGAATATCTTATTTATCGCTGTGCTATAGCAGAACAGATTCTCCTTATCCATTAGATAACGATAACCAAGTCCTGCATCTACGAACCAGTCGTTTTCAAAGTATCGTGTAGCACTTATATTGGCAACATACTTGGGGAAATAGCTGCATCCGATACCTCCCGACAGTGATGCAGTCCATTTACGGTTTATTTTACGCGTATACCCTAACAAGAACTGATAACCTGTTCCTCCATCATCATCACCTACAGCCTCTTCATCATTCCAGAACAGTGAGCCGTTTCGTCCCGAATAGTTTAGGCGTGCCGAGAAAGAGTTACTGCGACCTAACCATTCGTAACCAACGCTTGCAACACTTGTTATCACATCCTGCTCGCTGAAACGCGCCTGCATATACTCATAATCGACACGATTTTTTGCAATCTTATTGCGCAATCCTTTGAGCTTAGCAATATGCTCGTCGGCCTCATAAGGCGAAGGCTCGTAATATTTCTGATAGTGGAAGGCCGAGTCATTTTGATTATCGTACTCGTAGATGCGACCTTTTGTATAGAGCAGATTCTTATTGCCGGGGCTGTAAAGCAATGCACTCTCTATAGTCTCCATAGCCAAGGAATGTTTATCCTTTTTAGCCAGCTCAATAGCAAGAAGTTCACAACTTGCACTATAGGCTGTTACAAAATCGGTATTACCGCTGAAATCGTTAATATTATTGCGAAGCAACTCAACCGATTTCTCATACTCCTTTTCACGATTATAGATGGCTGCCTCCTTTAATATAAAAAGTGGGTCATTGGGATAAGCCTTGCGTCCAAGTGCAGTATATTTATCGAAGCCGGCATTATCGTTCATTTGTCCCGATACATTAACGGCATACAGTAATCCCAAATAGTTCTTTGGGTCATACTCCAATAGTTGCACAACGGCCGAATAGGCCTTTGCGCTCTCCCCTTTCTCAATCTTCTCTTTGATATAAGGAACGGCAAGTTCTTCGTAGCCGTTTATATATAATTTTCTATCTATTGAATCGGTACTGCTTGCTATGAGTCCGCTGTATATTTGCAAAGCCTCTTCCTCTCTTCCAAGGCCATAGAACAACTCAGCCTCTTTTTGTAATCTTTGATTTACTGTAAGCGAAGGTTTTACATAGGTATATGTATCGTATGCCTCTTCATATTTATTGGCAGCAATATAACAACTGTATAATTTATGCAATGCAGCATTTGTCAGCTCTACATCAACAGCTGCATCTACGACAAATTTCAGTTCAGGTATAGCTTCGTGGTAGGAGCCGCTGTTGGTAAGCGACTCGGCCATTGCAAGCTTATGTGTACACAACGAGAATGCAATATCGTAATCATCGGGAAAATCCTCATACAATTTTGCAAGAACCCCAATGGCCTGTTTTTCATTACCCATAGAGCGATAAAACTCATACTCCATATATCGTATCTTTTTATCTTTGATACCATATACGCGCTTTGCCTCTTTAAGATAGTATATTGCATCCTGATGAAAGCCACGCATTATAGCAGTCTTTAAGAGAAAATCGAGAGCCTCGCGGTTATTCTTATCCTTCTCGAAAATCTTGGCATATATGGTATACGGGTCGTTATTGTGTCCCTGTCGCGCAGTTTCCAATAGTAGTTCGTTATACAGAGCACGGGCTTCCGGGGTATTGTAACCGCTGTTGATAAAATACTGCACACGAGCCAATGCGAGTGAGAGCTGACCGGTCTCATTAAGTATACCTACTTTCTTACGCAACAGTGTTATATTACCCGGATTCTCGGCAAGTGCCACCGATGCCTGGTCAATGGCTTTATCCATAAGATGGGCATTATAATAATGATTAATCAGTGCCAACTGATAGTCAATATTATTGGGATCGATACTTACAAGTTCTCGAAGGGTATTTCCCACAGCTACAAGATTGCCTTCCCGTTTTTGTTTGGTATACTCTACCTCAAGTTCATAGAAATAGGCATCTTTTATTTGTGTATTATTGGGATATATCTGTTGCAAGCGTTTAAAAAGCCTTGTAGCCTCTCTAGTGTTACCTTGTTTTTTATAAAGTTCTATCTTCTTGCGCCACAATCCTTCCCAATACGGGTTTATCTCGAGAAGTTCGTTTATATAGCATATTGCCGAGGAGTAGTTTCCTGTAATATCCTCTACAGTAACAAGCATCTGCTTTGCCTCAACGTTATTATAGTTGGCATTGACAGCTTTTACAAGATAGAAACGTGCCTTGTCGTATTCCTCTTCGCGCAACCAATACTTTCCTGCAAGAGTATTTAGGTTAGAGTCATCGGGATAACGTTTAAGTCCGGTGTCAAGCACCTTTTTTCCGCTCTGCCACTGTTCTTCACCAAACAATTCTTGAACTTTATCATAAAATTCAACAGGAAGGGTTATCCTCGACCTTTCATCTGCATTAATCGGTATAACTGCAAAGAACAGTAATACCAACAATATGCACAATATTCTATTTGTCAGTTTTTTCATCACGTTGCTTTTTAGTTTGTCTTGTTGTCTTCTATTGCAGAATTAGAATCCTCATCAACCGGTGCGTTTGATGTATTATCTTTCTTAAATCCTTTTCTCTTCATTTCGCCCCACTTAAAGTCTCTCGAAGTCAGGTAACTGAAATATCCTTTCAAAGCAAATATAACCGTTAAAGGATGGTATATGAATGCCTCTAAGATAGAGGGTATTGCAAGCCAGGCATACCATCGACGTTTGCTATATACACGACCTGTATAATTATCATAATTTATGCACATTGTATTTACAAATTGCATAAACATATAAACAGTAAAGAGCAAGAGCCAAAATGTAGTCCAGTTTACGGCACCTGAGATAATGAGGAATAATAGGACAAAGAATCCTAATAACTCAACCACCGGACCAAGAAACTCAAAGATAAAGAGATAGGGTAATGTAACTGTTCCGTATACCCCATACTTGGGGTTGAAAACAATATCCCAATAAAGATGGAAGAACTGGAAGAGACCACGTCCCCAACGTGTGCGTTGGCGATTAAAAATTGTGAGAGTTGTAGGGCCCTCTGTCCAACACACCGTCTGTGGAACCTGTGTTACTTTATATGGTGTCTTAGTATGGTACATATAAGCAGTCATACGGGCTATCATATCCATATCTTCGGCCATTGACAGTCCATGATAACCACCTACACGAATAGCTATCTCGGTATCAAAAAGTCCGAATCCGCCCGACACGTTGGGCATTCCTCCAATAGCTGCCCACCATGTTTTTCCAATGAGGAACGAACGCATATACTCCAATTCCTGGAACATTGGCAAAAAAGAGATCGGCGGACGTATCTCACTTAGGCGGCCCTCTTTCATGGTGCAACCGTTTGCCATACGCATAGTCGCACTTACAGCAATGACACGTTTGTCCGACGAGAGCACATCCCAAACAAGATAGTAGAGACCTTGTGGATTAAGTACGCAATCGACATCGGTACAAACAAAATAGGGATACTGTGCAACATTTACTCCTGCATTAGATGCATCGGCCTTTGTTCCTCCATTCTCTTTGTCCACAACTACAAGACGTTTGTACTTTTCGTTGGTGCTCCTGAAAAGACGTTTATAGGGTTTTGTCTTAATATATTCTATATAATTATATGGAACCTCGACAAGGTCGAAGTTCTCTATCAGTTTCTCAAGAGTCTTATCCTTGGAACCATCATTAACGATTATGACCTCGAACTTGGGATAATCCATTCCCAAAAGCGAATTGACATTATCGACCACCGTAGTCTCCTCATTGTAAGCAGGAGCTACGATTGAGATTCCCGGTGTATGCGGCGAATTAAGCAGGATACGCTTTATGTATTCGGCCGAGTAGTACTTTTTTCTTTTGTGTATCTGCAAAAAGGATACTATTGTCATCAGCAGATAGGATAATATGAGCCCACCGCTGTAGAAAATCATAAAATAATTAAAGAATGTAAAAAGCCAATTATTCATCTCTCGTATGCTCTATCGTTTGTAATTGGGTTCTTAATATGTTCAAAACGCAACTTATCTTTTTCATCAGCAGCGAGTTCTAAAGAATGAAATGCCGCTCTACCCTCCTCGCCACAAAAATAGAGAGCGTTAAGAATTGTCATCATCACCTTTTCGCGACGTGCAAGAGTGTAAGCCTCTTTATAGAAACTTACAATTTTAGAACCTCGGATACCAAGTTCACGCAATCCCACAATAATAGATGCACGCATATATCCTCCGGAGTTGGCAAACATCGCACAAATCTCGTTCTCCATCTTTCTATATCCTAATTTTCCAAGAGCACGTATTGCGCGACCTTTGATATGTGTATCGTTAGTCTTTAACATATAATCATACAGGTCGTCACATAACTCTGTTTTATTAAAAAAGGCAATCTCATCGATAGTAAAAATTCTAAACTTATTATTGGGTTGTTCCAATTTTATCCAATCGATAAAGTTAGGCATCAGCATATTGTTGTCACTACGATACAATAACATATCATGGATAGAAGGGCCATCACTGTCGTGGAAGATAAAATCGGTATCGGGCTCCATATATCGGAAGGGGTCTTCGCGATTGGTAAATGTATATGTCGAGCGTGCAACACTGCGCAATTCTTTATTACGATGATAAGCAAAGCGCGTAGACACCGAGCCTCGCAGTGTACAATCGAGAATCTGAGCAGTCTGAAAACAACGTATACAGGTCGAGACACTACCCTTCTCTATTCTATCCTCGAGCCATCCAGCAACATTAAGTACATAAAGAATCTGCTGATAATTATGACGGTTCAAATGACGTTCTTTATAGTCTTGAACCTTCTCAGCCAATAATTTTGAGATAAGTTCCAATTCACTACTCGAGAATTTCGATGACAGTTCCCTACCACGACAATCGAGAATCTTTTCACGTATATAGTCTTCGTTAAGGTTTTCGGGATTTGTAAGTATCTCTCGGAATACTGAAGAGTATTTTTCACGAACTTTCTGCAGTTTCTTTTTCTGCCAAATTATTATCTGATTCCTAATAAAAAGTATGAGTATGCTTAAAGGGATAGTAAGAATAAGCCCGATAAGCACTACCGAGCAAACCCTTATCATCAGTGGATATTCTAAGAACTTGTAATATAGTGAATATATAAAATACCATAAATATTCGAAATACCCAAGTTCATAAAACGTATATGTCTGTTCCATTCTGTTTTATCTTTCGATCAATGTTTGTGTTATGCTAATTATGTTCCAAGTTACAAAATTTATCATTGTAACTTGGAACTTTAGCATTGTACGACCTATCGTTACTCCGGTCGTTTACTGTAATTTATATCTTCTTCGGCATAATAGGCCGAGGTAGTTTGTCCATAGGTGTATGTGCAGCAGTCTCCACTTTTTGGCCATCCTGTGAATGAGGTCTGTGCACACTCGGTATTTTGCAACCATTCCCAAACAGTGGCAGGTGTTACACTTGAATAGATGTAGTTATGAATTTCGAATGTAATTCCATCGTCATAAACCTTACGAGCAAGTTTAAGCGCTTCGGCACAGCTACTGCCTTCAATAAGAATTTCGATACCGTTGGTCATATGTGTCACATAGATATATGTCTCGAAGTGAGCATTACCTATTTTGAACTCAACCTTAATCTTCTCGGTAATTTCCTCTACAGGCTCGCCTTCGAACACATAGCCCCAAGTATCACCTACTCGGATATCGAAATCATCGGCTACAGCTGTATATTGTCCCTCAACCGGGAGGAAAATGCGCACATTAACAGTATCTCTCAAATGTACGGTTGTCTTTATCTCATTCCAATTCTGGTGTTCTTGCTGGTGAATATCAAACTCAACCTCGCCCTCACCAACTTTATCACTGCCATCATTGTCATTATCATCACCGGGGGTAGGATCGGGAGTAGGCTCAACCTTTGTATCCTCCAACTCCTCATCTTTATCGTCCTCGGGAAGTTCTGTTACATCCTTTGTAGTAAGAATACCATCTACGTGCCAACCATCACTCTGAAGCTTAACGATGTACCATATAACGTGATATTTTGTAGTATCTATTGCCTCGCCATTGATAGACCACTTTGTTATATCGGGAGTCTCGACGATTATCTCATTGGTAGCACTACCATCGCTACTGTAGATATACTTTTTTACACCTGTGTTGTAATAATTCCACTTTGCAGGCTTAATAGTTGTATTTGCGAGATTGGTCTCAATGACTCCACGATTAATTTCGCCGTAGTGCGATGAACCATTGGCATCCTGAGGGTAGTAGAAACGGGGATTTATAGTACCGTGGTCGGTGATAGCCTCACCATCGAGACGAATAAAGAAATAGGCTCTCTCGAGACTGTTATCGGTTGTACCCATAAACTTGTCTTCCCATCCCTCATTCATATCATCGTCGGTACAATCTTTCCAATCGTAGTCCTCGTCATTCATATTAGGACCACAGGGGTCTTTGTCACCCCAACTGTTTGGGCGATGCCAACTATTATCCTTACATTTAGCCGATGCTGTTGATGACCTTTTACCATAAGTCTCCATATTCTGAAGAAGAGTTGCAAAAGCTTCATCATACTTTTTGCCAATAACAGTGTCATCATCCGATGTACAAGCCACAGTGCAGCACAATACGAATACTGCTGTGAAGAGATTTCTTAGATTCTCAAATAATTTTTTTCTCATAGTCACAATTTGTTTTGTTTAGTAATTTTGTTTTGTTTGGTAATTTTGTTTTTATTGATTTTATTAATTACATTGCAAAAAAAATACTGTACCAATAGGCACAGCAAAACAGCAACACACATTCGCGCAGAGCGAGCCACGCAAAGTATTGATTATTGAATTGTTTACAAATACAATAGAGGGAGGTGAAGTATTATACATTACCGATACGGGGCAACATACAGCACCAATGGGCCGCTCTGTTAAAAGAGAATGTTTTACAGATAAAAACATATAATGTATTTGTGTTATTAATTAAAATTTTCGTCACTAAGATACTTGCATTTTTCTTAATGCAAAACATTTTAACAAGAAAAGAGTTAATCGTTAATTTTTTTCACAAAAATTTTAAAAATTATTTAAAATTTAGGAGACGTTTGAATTTTATTTATTTTATTTCGTTTTTTTGAGAGCTATTATTGAGTAGATTTTCTTTCGCATTTTGCAGGGAATAGCGGACTATTTCCAAAAAACAAGAAAGAAAAGATGCCGATGATAGACTCAAAGAAGCCGAAACGTTCATCG
>JAEIGA010019285.1_pt1 | contig 10402 bp, 19 predicted proteins | sample 9270691 | NCBI WGS metagenome assembly JAEIGA01 (sample SAMN17057246, study PRJNA624740) | gut metagenome | biome: biome; isolation source: fecal sample | host: Bos grunniens | place: China: Xizang | collected 2019
TAAAAGTTAGCTGTGCAAAATAGTAAAATAGCGACCGCCCTATTGCAAAATTACATCAAGTATGGTATAATTTTGTCATAAATAGGGGCGGTTTTTCATTAAAGGAGGAATGAATTTATGATGAAAATAGCCGCCGCTTATATTCGAGTATCTACCGAAGACCAAATTGAATACAGTCCAGACAGCCAATTGAGAGCCATACAGTCCTACGCTGAGAAAAACGGATACTACCTACCGGAACAATACATTTTTATGGACGAAGGCATAAGCGGTAGAACGGTTGGGAAGCGAGAAGGATTTAAGCAGATGATAGCTTTGGCAAAAAGTAAGCCAAAACCATTTGAAACCATTCTTGTTTGGAAGTATAGCCGTTTTGCGAGAAACCGAGAAGATAGCGTGGTATATAAATCAATGCTTAGAAAACAATGTGGCATTGATGTTGTTTCTATCAGCGAGTCAACAGGTGACGATAAAATGTCTATCCTGTTTGAAGCGATGATCGAAGCTATGGACGAATACTACTCTATCAACCTCTCCGAAGAAGTGAAAAGAGGCATGACCGAAAAGGCGAAACGGGGCGGAGTTTTGTCCGTAGCCCCGTTTGGTTATAAGGTTGTAGATGGCGAGTATATAGTAGTTGAGTCGGAAGCTATGATTATCAAAGAAGCTTTTTCTGACTATTTGGCGGGAAGTGGATTTTTAACCATAGCAAAAAAGTTTAATGCCATAGGTGTCAAAACTCACAGAGGAAACGCCATAGAGAACAGAACTATTGAATACTGGCTCAATAACCCTACTTACATCGGTAAAACAAGGTGGAATCCAACTGGAATAACAGGAAGAGATTACACCAATAAAAACGTAATTATTTCCGACGGTACTCACGAACCAATCATAGAAGACGATTTATGGATTTCCGTACAACAAAAACTCCGAGAAGATAAGGCAAGGTATAAAAGTCACATGAGAAAACCACAAAAGGGTATGTCTCATTGGTTGAATGGTGTTTTTCGCTGTGGCATATGTGGTAGTGTAATGGGAAATTGCGGAGGGTTTTACCGTTGTGCCAACAGAGGAAGAGGTACATGCGATGGCAACGGCGGGGTCGGTTCAAAAACAATATCAAAACTCGTTATTGATAAACTTGAAGAAATCCTCGATAGTGATGATGTTTGTGTTAAATTTGCATCCTCGTCAAAAACAAAAGAGAAGACGGGAATTTCAAACACCCTGCGTTTACTCCAAGTAAAACTAGAAGAAGCCGATAGAAAATTCGAGCGCGTCAAACAGGCATACGAGAGCGGCATAGATACCATAGAAGAATATAAGCAAAACAAACAAAAAATATCTAAAGAAATATCTGATTTAAAAAATCTTATAACCGAAGAAGAGGAACGAAAACAAGGTGGAGTTCCAGAAAGCCAAAATCAGGTTACGACCAAATTCAGAGAAGAAATTAAGAAGGTCTCAGATATTTTAAAGTCAGACGATGTATCTATCGAAGAAAAAAACGGTGTATTAAAAAGTGTAATTAAAGAGATTGTAAAGACAGGAGAGGACGGAAGAACATTCAATATTGTCTTCTGGGACACATACAAAATCGAATAGTTGCACATTCCACCATTCGGATGCCGCACTGTGAGGTAGGTTGGACTACTAAACATTTGCACTACGCTCCACCATACACCAAAAGTTTAGACACAACATATAGTATGCAAGTGCAACTTGCACTACTACATATAGTTATATTGTTACAAAATTATTAAATCACAAAAATCGCCCCTATTTTTTAAATTAATATTTTAAGCGGAATTAGATTAACTTTGGTTAGTCTTTTTTTTTATGCGTTTTTTTAAACTTTTCGCAAAAATAAAAGAGAATAATATAAATAGAGGAGAGTGTGGTGGCTCTGCCTGACATTAAAAAGGTGGCGATAAATTGAAATGAAATTAGAGTGGAACGTGTATGTTGAAGATTGGAATGCGAAGAAAATTAGAACATTTAATATTTTCAATCATTCAAGATTCTGTGAAGATGTTAAAAAGGCATTAAAGAAATTTGATAACAAAGAAGAGTTTGCCGAAGAAGTGCGAAAGAGTTTGGCTTGGTGTTATTGGTCAAAGTGCGAATATGAAACTGTAATAACTTCGTTCCCGCCTCGCATTGCCAAAGAAGAACTCGATAGATTGAATAACGAGTTCAAAAACGACACAAATAAATACGGGCACGAGCCACACAGTGTGTGGGTATCTCCGGTCATAGGTAAGAAGGTGGATATCTATGAGCAAGTTAGATTAAATTGGAATATCTTCGTAGATTATGTATGGTCTCACAAGAGGAGCAAGAAATGAAGGCAATAAAAGACGATATTGTTTTTTGAAAGGCGGCGCGGAGTGATGGAAAACAGTAAGAAATATATCGAACTTGAAGTGGCAAAGCAAGCGATAATGGGCTATATAGCAGGGCATACCGTGAGTAAATTTCCGACATCAGAGTTGTGCAGGGCATCGAGGATGGGTGCAGAAGGAGCAATGTATGAGCTTGAGCTTGTCCCTGCCGCCGATGTTGAGGAAGTGCGACACGGAGAATGGGTGTTACACAAGGACGGAAGTGGCACTTGTTCGCATTGCAAAACACGGCAGAAGAATATTTGGGATTTTGATAATATGCAAAACTATTGCGGTCATTGCGGTGCCAAAATGGACGGGAAAAGAGAATAATATAGTGCCAATATAATTTAAAGGAGGTAAAAAGATGGGTAAAAAATATGAAGTTTTCTATTTTGACCCCCTATTAGGCAAAGAAATCGTTGAGATCAATACGGACTCGATCATCAAAACTCTGTTACTTGTGCGGAGACTGAAAAAACGATGGAATTGTGTCGGGATTCTCATCCGGAAGGTGGTGTAACCATTGTATATTTTACATATAGGAATCGCGATGGGAATCATACTTCTCGCACTTTTCTCTCTTGCTTGGTGGGTTCTTAATCTGCTCCAAGCTTACAAATTAGATAACATTATACAGACTCGCAGAAACTTTGATTGCGATGGTGAAGAATACTGGACGGCGTGGTTCGGTCTTGACGGGGTTGTAGGCGGAGGAGACACAGAGGAAGAAGCCGTCTCTGATCTTAAAGAAAATTTAATGGTTTACATCGAATATCTAAACAAGGAGGGAAAGAGATGAACGCAAGTATGATCGACGGACACACAGACGACGGCTATTATGACTCAATCACTATTGACGGGGTAAATATCGGGTGCAGAGAAGAAGCAATCAACAACCATGTTTGCGAAAATTGCCTACATTTACATCATACTAATAATGGAATTTGCATATGCGACAAAACTTGTTATGATGCCGCCGTGGTTGTACGGGGTGTCCCGACAAGCCAATATTTTTGGTGCAAGGGCAATCTACGCGAAGAACGTGCCGAGCAGACGGGAGGAAGATATATGAAAAAAGAGATTGTATGCATAAAGTTCAAAGAGGAGACAAGAGACGATCAGGCGGCGGAGTTTTATAAGAGTGTCTATGACAAACTCAAAGACGAATACCATGTTATCGGAGTGTTTGAACGATATGCAGATGTCGGAGTTTTGACAGACGGGGCAAAGATATTGTATGTAGACGGCAATCAATATTCTGCGAAAGATGTAATTGATGCCGTAACAAAGATTAAAAAGAACGGCACGAATGATTAAACACTCATTTCATGGAGGTAGATATGAAACATTTGATTAAGATTATAGCAACAATAACAATTATTTTTATATTGTTTCGCTTGTGTGGTTTTACAACTGAAGAAACAACCACTAAACATAGCTATTCATTAGATGAAATAAACGATGGGGTATACGCAATTTATTACGTCACTCACTCAAGAGCTCCCGCATATAACTACGATGTTGTAACGCTTAACTGTAATGGGAGCATAAGAACATTTAAAGGTAGTGTTAATATAACATACACTTCTACCGAACCATGTGTGGACATAGTTGAATCCAACTATATAAATAGTGATAAAGTTTACGTGTATATTCCAAAAGGAAGCGTTGAATATGCGAAAGATGTTGGAATAGGGTAGTTAAAACATTTATTTTATGGTGAAAGTTGGTGTATATGAATGAAAGCAAGAGTATATTATTCAGACCCTTGGTGGTATGGAGAAGTTTATGCTGACTGGTTATTTGGTGGTGAAGGTTGGAGAGATGTTACAAATAACTGTTACACCAAATTAGGAGCCACAATTGCATTAAAGGCATGGCTAAGAAAGCATAAAACATATGATGTTGAATAGATAAAATACACATTTCATGGTGAAAATTGAGGTGAAATAATGATGAATAGTGTTGAAAAAGATAGTCTTATTAGAACAGCCAATAGAATGTATTTGTACACCACCGTACAAAAACAGATTGTAAACTGTATCATTAACGAACACTACAAAGCGGGGATATATACTTCGAACCTATCTAATTTAGGAACAATCACTGATATGCTTAAACCAGTAATTACAGAATATGAAGATTATCTTAAAGATGTTCGCCCTGTTGTGATTTCGAAAAATGGTATAGAGATTTACTTTAAAAATGGCAGTTATATTATTAGTAGGAAGATATGCGAGGGACAAAGGGCTCGTAGGCTTAATGATATTATTTATGATTCGAGAATTGATAAAGATATAGTTAATTGTATCATTAGTAAAATGTTTATTCCATATTATCCCGATGATAGATGTTTGTTAAAGATGATTGGAGTTGAATTTTAATGATATATACAAGTTATTTTGCAAAGTTAAAATCTTTGCCTGAACATATCATACCCATATCGATTTGTGGCAAAGCACCTGCTTGGTATAAAGGATTACAATACAAGAAACTTGCTCCTAAATACGACTTCTTTATGGAATGGAAGAAAAATCATGACGATGATTATTATATAAAGTGTTTTAACGAGCAGGTGTTAGACAAGTTAGACTGGTTTCAAGTATATGAGGAGTTGCAAAATCTTGCATCCACTTGTGGTAAATCTCAGTATGAAATCTGTTTAATATGTTATGAAAAGCCGACAGATTTTTGCCATAGACATTTGGTTACCAATTGGTTTAATAAAAATTTGGTGGCATGCGAGGAATGGAGATAAAACAAATGACATTTAAAAGACTTCTTAACGGATATTACATGTGTATTGAATATCCGAACTACACAATAAAGAAAGTCGGCAAAACGTGGATTGGGTATGATACAGAAAAGAAATCCGGCTGTCATATTTGTTGCAATGGGAGAACATTAGAGGTAGTGAAAGATACAATTGCTGACTACATAACAAATGGATGCTGGTATGATAAATAGAATTTCTCTTTTATCGAGAAAATTATGGAGAATAATAAGTTAGAGGTGATTTTTGTGCTTCAAGAAATAGAAACAAAAATTGGTGTTCTTAGAGCTGAATTAAAGCCCATAGAAGATAAAGCGAATGAAATACGTAAAAAGATATCAGGACTCAAACGTGATGCCGAGCAGTACAAACTCGATAACCGCCTTTTTGAACCTATGTCAAAACTCAAGGATTATGTTGGGAAAAAGATTGAAGAAATTGGTTTAGTCGAAGAACTTGATGATGGCACATTGCGCGTTGAAGAAATATGGGATAACGAATATTTTAAAATTGATGACGACGGACATCTTGATTACTCGTCTGAATGGGGAGGAGTCATGAATTACGACCCCAACATAAATAGGTATGTTTTGTGGCGCTACTATAATAGAACAGAACATAATTTTATTGGTTATACATATATTTCGTTCTATGAAATTTGAGTTTTAAAGTGGAAGAGGTGATTAAAATACCTAAGTTTTTTGTAACTTCAGACATACATAGTTTTTATACACCGTTAAAGAAAGCACTTGATGAAGCTGGATTTGACCCAAACAACAAAGAACATTGGTTAATTGTTTGTGGCGATTGCTTTGATCGTGGCGATGAAAGTGAAGAAGTATTGCACTACCTTATGTCTCTCGAAAGAAAAATACTTATAAAAGGCAATCACGATACTTTGCTTGAAGAATGTTGTATGAGAGAATTTCCTTATTCTCACGATACTTCTAATGGTACTCGCAAAACAATTCAAGACCTTGGCGGAGCCGGTTATGGAAGAGATTTTCCTGAGTGTTGTTGTAGAACTTGGGATAAACTGGCGAGATATAGAGAGTTATTAGTAAATTACTTTGAAACTGAAAAATATATCTTTGTACACAGTTGGATACCTTTAATAATAGAAGATGATTACCCCAAATATTACACAAGAGACAGAGAGTATCGCTTTAACCCAGATTGGCGAAACGCAACAGGAAAAGAATGGGATGAAGCAACGTGGGGAAATCCATTTGAAATAGCAGCAAGGGGGTTAAACCAAGCTGGCAAGACAATAGTATTTGGTCACTGGCATGTTAGTGCAGGTCATAAAATGCTTGGTCGTTGCAAAAGTGAGTTTGACGAAGATGCTATTTGGGAGCCTTGTTTTGCAGAAGGCATTATTGGTGTTGACCGTTGCACTGCACATACAGGCGAGTGTAATGTGGTAGTTTTGGAAGATGATTTTTTACAAGGTGATTATAATTGAGATATTTAATAAGAACATCAATAATAATTTTTTGGATTTTAGATGTATGTAATATGCCCTTTATGGCGATGTTTGACATTACATATCCATTAAATGAATTGTTTTGGTTTTTAATATTTTTATTTGCATTATAGGGAGAATAATATTATAGGTGCTACGGTTTAAACTTATTCAATTATATATACGAATAAGAATGCGGGAGACTTTTTTGAAAAGTTTAAAAATGCAATTTGATAGTCGAGCAGTAGTTAAATGGAGTTTGATGAACAGCCTAACACGGGATAGTAACTCAGTTGGCAAGAGGAAATTGTGTCGTCGGTTCGAGTCCGATCTATCCCGAAGGGAACACTTTTGCTTCTTTTATCTCAGATAATTTCGCCCGAAAGAAGTCGTGGGAACTACGTCAGTGCCAAAAGATTATTAATGGAATGTGCCAAGACATTGATAAGCACAATGCTATCTAAGATAGTTATGCAAACAACGAAAACGGGCACAGATAAGTGTAAAGCAGGTCTGTATGCCACATTAATAATCAAAATAAAACGCTCGTTTTATTGACGAAGTAGGAGGTAAAATGGACAACGAATTTAAGCTAAAAAGGCTGCTCTACAAAGTTGAACACGAATGTGGAGTGGGAACGGCAACTGAATTAAAAGATATCTTTGATGAATTACAAACAAGGATTGAAGATTTAGAATCTGAAAACAATGATTATGATGACATTTATCAGAGTCTTACATATTTGAATGACCAGTTGTTTAAATTAGAAAAGCATATTGACGACAACGCTGACGGCACTGATTATTGGAGAGGTATGGAAGACGCATATGATATGATTGAGCCGTAATAAAGAGAGAATAATATATTGTAGTCAATAAAACCACGCTTTTATAGCGAGAAAGGAAAGTAATGATTAAAGAATTAATATATTTTGAGTTAAATAATTGGTTTGCGGGAAGAGATTTTCCGGCAGAAGAGCCGTTTTTAACTTGGCTTGAAGATGATTTAAACATTTACTTTAATAACGAGAGTTGGGTAAAAGAAAACAAACTCTGTGTAGCAAGAAGTAGAATTGATATGTCGGTCAATTTTTGTATTACAGCGACAAAAGAATGGGTCGAACACAACTGTCCAAAACTACTTACTGAACATAGGGAGTTTTTAAGATATGAAGACGAGGATGGATATGTCGAAGGTCGATTTGGGAATGAATTTCTTGAATATTCAGAAGAAAATATTGGCATTACAGACGTTTACGACGAAGAATAGCCCAATAAAACAAGTCATTGGAGGTGGTAAATATTTGTAGTGAGTGCTTCCGAAACCCTTGCCATCCTCAGTGCCCGAATGCGCCAGACCCCGAAATACGAGGACGTTGCGTTAAGTGCAATACTGATCTAAGAGAAGATTACGAATATTGTGTAGATGCAGATGGCAACACATTCTGTTCCGAAGAATGTGTATTAGAATATTATGAGGTTAAAACTAAATGGTGGGAAATAATTTGAAAGGAGACATAGAGTGTCAAATAAAACAAAATTTAATTGGATATGTGATGACTGGATAAGAGTTAAGAATCATTGCAGAACAACCGACAATAAGGAGTTTACAGAAAACGAAGCAACAGAAAATTTTAAGAAAAAGTTACTTATCTCCGAACATTCGCCAATCCGCCTCTTAGAGTTTGATTGGTCGTGGAGGTCGATATTCTATTGGCTTAGTACCGAATGGTCAAGACATAAGTTTGAAAAATTTATAAGCAGTCAAAGAGACGATAGATTAATTGACAGCACTCCGAGAGGTGAAAAACCACAAAACGCTTTAGTAAATTTCGACGGGTATGCCAATATGCAAAATCTAATAGATGCTTGGCGTAAAAGATTATGCCGTGCAGCCACAGACGAAGCAAGAGAATTGGCGGAGGATTTCAAAAAGGAACTGTATAAAACGCATCCTCTTGAATCTAATGTTCTTGTGCCGAATTGTATATATCGTGCAGGCTGTCCAGAATTTCATTGCTGTGGCTATATCGGCAAGTTCATTAAATGGGCTAAAGACAATGACAAAGATATACCTTGGAATGACATCCAAGGAAGATATGATTTATATAACGAATTTTTTCACAGCAAAAAGGAGGAAGATAGTTGAAGAAAATATATGTGCTAAATGGCGTTGGCACTGCCGGTAAAGGAGAGTTTGCATCACTGATAGGGAAATATATACCTACCTTTAAATACTCTATTATAGATCTGCCGAAGGGAGCTGCTACAATATTGGGATGGGACGGAGGCAAGACTGAAAAGGATAGGAAGTTTCTCAGTGATATCGTAGATTTAGCATCGGCATATAACGATGCACCGTTTAAAGATGTTATGTCTATCGTAGCAGATTGTAAAAACAACTTAATTGAAGACGATGTGCTTGTCATCGATATGAGAGACCCGAAAGATATTGCTCGTGCCGTTGAAACATTTGGAGCAGAGACTATTCTTGTAAGAAACCCAAGAGTTCAAAAAATCGAGAGCAATCATGCCGATGCCGATGTTGAAAACTACGAATATGACTACATTATTGAAAACGACGGTACATTGGAGCAGTTGGAAACGGTGGCTAAACTGTTTGTAAGAGATATTATTTGTTGGTCAAGCATACCAGCAGAGAAAAAGCCTATTGTTTTGACATGTAGCAAATATTGAGGAAGAAAGTTGGTGATTTATGAAAGATTTTGTTATTTACGAATGTGGAGGTATGGGAAAATTCGGCAAAGATAACTTTGACAAAGGTAACGCTTGGCGAAGATATTGCAAACAGGCATTAGAAACATGTGAATGTGATTATAGAGTAAGAGTTATAAACCCCAATATGTATTTTAATTTTGTTGATGAGCCACCACAGTATAAATCGCAGTCAGAAGTAATGAATCTCGACTTACATAAACTTCGCAATTCTGATTTGGTTATTGCAAATTTCAATGATATGTACTCCTTGGGGAGTATGGCAGAATTGGCGATAGCACATGAGAGAAGAATTCCGGTTATCGGTCTTGATATAGATAGACAAACTCTTCATCCGTGGCAAGTCTGTATGTGCGAGCGTATCTTCACAGACATTGATGAAATGCTTGGGTATATCAAAGACTTTTATCTTAGATAATGGAGAATAATTATATGGAAGAAAAATTCAACTTTGATGATTTTTATAATCGTCTAACTCCAATCGAAATGCAGGTTTGCGACTTGTGTCGGGATTGGAACATGGGAGATTGTAGTCGTTGCGTATTAGTTGAAGAATATGCTTCTAAGATTAAGAAAGGAGGCTGTAATAAGACATGAATATTGTATTGTATACAATTGACTGTCCAAAGTGCGTCATCTTGGAGAAAAAACTTAAAGAAAAGAACGTTGAGTTTTTAAAAGTGTCGGACGAACAAACAATCTTGGACAAAGGATTTGGAGATTACCCCTTCCCTATCCTTGAAATCAATGGAGTAATAACGGGGTTTAAAACGGCAATTCAATGGGTAAATAATCAGTAGGAGGAAACATTATTGGGAAAATACAGCAGTTATGAAAAACACGTAAACTTTATTAACAAGTACAAAAAGGCAGCAAATGCTTCTAGTGGAAGTGAAGTTGATCAAAACGCCAATGTAGAAAATAAGAATATCGCAACAATGCAGAATGAGTTGCCTAAAAGAGACATGATAGGCACCAACAGACTTTTAATGATTAACAAGCTAACAGAAATGTACGGTGAAAATTTAGCAGACACGTA
>JAEIGA010019286.1_pt1 | contig 10401 bp, 8 predicted proteins | sample 9270691 | NCBI WGS metagenome assembly JAEIGA01 (sample SAMN17057246, study PRJNA624740) | gut metagenome | biome: biome; isolation source: fecal sample | host: Bos grunniens | place: China: Xizang | collected 2019
AAGTTTGTGCTTGCATTCGACAAGCGCATCGAGGCATTCATTGCCGAGCATCCCGTTAATATTCCCGTTGGTACCGCTCCCGCGGCTGTTGCTCCTGCAGCTGTCGCAGAGGCTGCTCCCGCAGTTCCCGCTCTCGTTTCCAGAACCTACGGCGCAGACGAGATCATGGATCTTGAGAAGTCCATTCTCGAGGATGAGCAGTTCATCATCGACAAGCTCACCGTTATGATGGATAACCTCAAGGCTCTCAACGTAAGCATGGCAGACCTTACTGCTGCATACTCCGAGCTTTCCGACAAGGTTGCAGAGATCAACGATATCCAGAAGCAGACCAACGATGCACAGCGTCACACTCTCCGTGAGCAGCAGGGTATCCAGGTTAACCAGAGAGTTATCGCACAGGATCAGATTTCCATCGCTCAGGAGCAGACCATGCTCATCGAGCAGCAGAGAGCTATGGCAGAGCGTCAGCAGAACGTTACCGAGGCTCAGCAGGCAATGGAGGAGACTCAGCGCGTAGTTATCGATACTCAGTCCACTCTTGAAGAGGCTATGAAGTCTGTAATGCAGGCTCAGAAGGATATCATCAATACTCAGCAGTCCATTATAGCAGGCAATAACAAGAATGCTGACATTCAGGCAGAAATCACCGAGCGTCAGGCAGAAACTCTTGCTATTCAGAAGGAAGCCCTCGCTTCTCAGAAGCAGGTTCTCCGCGATCAGAGATCTACTCTCGAAAAGCAGAAGGACGTTGAAGCAGGCACTCCTCGTAAAAAGCGCTCCCGCAAGGCAGCAGCTCCCGTTGAGGAAGCTACTGTTGTAGAGGAAGCTCCTGTTGTTGAAGAAGCAGCTATCGAAGAAGTAGCTGTTGAAGAGGCAGTTGTTGAGGAAGTAGCTGTTGAGGAAGCAGCTGTTGAGGAAGCAGCTGTTGAAGAAGTAGCTGTTGAGGAAGCAGCTATCGAAGAAGTAGCTGTTGAGGAAGTAGCTGTTGAGGAAGCAGCTGTTGAAGAAGCAGTTGTTGAAGAAGCAGTTGTTGAAGAAGCAGTTGTTGAAGAGGCAGTCGTTGAAGAAGTAGCTAGCGAAGAGGCAGCAGACATCTCTGAGCTTTCCGCAGACGAAGAGTTCCAGGCATAATTTAATTGGTTAAACCAAATGGCTAGCTCATTGAGTATGAGCTAGCCATTTTTAAAAAAGATATCGAAATAAGCAAATATCAAAAGAATTTTGCCCTACCGAAAATTAAAAACCGACGCGCACAGCGCATCGGCATTTAATAAATTTTCATATCACATTATAACAGTACTGTTTTCTTCGGCACTTTCATTATCGTGCTCTGCCGCAACCAGCTGTACGTGGTATGCGTCGATTACGGCTTCCTCGACAGCGGCCCTAAACTGCGCATTGATTGGGTGCACGATATCACGGTATGTGCCGTCGGGATTTTTTCTCGAGGGCATAACGATAAAGTATCTGTCGCGTGCGTAGATAACCTTAATGTCGTGTACCGCCAGACAATCGTCAAAGGTGACCGAAACGATAGCCTTCATAGGTCCATCGTTAAAAAACTTTCTGATTTTAATGTCCGTTAACTGCATTCACTTAATTTCCTTTCCTATGATGTAAATTGTGCTTTAAGTATACAATAAGTTTGTTAATAATATTCACATATGAAACAAACAAATTTAGTTATTTGTGTTACATTTTTGTGAATTTGTGAAGCGAGCGACATTTTTAGATATAAATGTACAGAATAGTATGTAATTTTACCGCGCAGAGATAAAATAAACTGCATATAATAGCTCCGTGTTTTATTAAACTCTCGGGAAACACGGACTTAAAATATTGAAAATAGCTAACGGCTGCGCAAGCTTTGCAAAAGCCGAGTTAGCAAATATAAAGACGACATCATACTATGCTATTGCATATCAGTAAAGGACAGAGTGCCTGACTGTTAAGCATACGTAAAGTCGCTTTGTAACACGGAGATAAGGTTATGCCGAAAGATAAAAATAAGCTTACCGCAGACGAAATAAGAAAGCTTGTGAACTCGCCCGAGTCGGTCATACATTTTATAGGCATTGGCGGGGTATCAATGTACACGCTTGCGCGCCTTGCGGCGCGTCAGGGGGTAAAGGTAACGGGAAGTGACAGAACACCCTCATCTCGCACCAGGGATTTGTCTATGCGCGGAATATCGGTGAAAATAGGTCACGATTCCTCAAATGTAGACGGCGCTACGCTCGTTGTATATTCGCACGCTATAAGCGATACCAACCCGGAGCTTCGCTATGCAAAGAATTTAGCAATACCATGTGTGTCACGTCCAGAATTCATGGGCGCTATGATGCTTGCGTTCCGTTCGAGAATAGGCGTATCGGGCACACATGGAAAAAGCACAACCGTGGCAATGCTGGATTTGATATTTTCGTCGGCTCTCTGCGAGCCCACGACGCTTTCCGGCGCTGATTTATCCATAGGCTCGCCTATCAGAGAGGGCGGAGAGGATTTGCTTTTATACGAGGCGTGCGAATACCGCGACTCCTTTCTTAGCTTTTCACCGAGCGTAGCCGTTGCGTTGAATCTCGAATATGACCACCCCGATTATTTCGAGGATATAAAGGCGCTTAAAGCTTCATTCAGACGCGCCATTTCCCGCGCCACTCAGTTTGCTGTTGTAAATCTCGACGATGAAAATTTATCTGAAATAATCCCCGAAATCAAATCAAGAGTCGTCACGTTCGGGCAGAGTGAGAGGGCAGAGTACCGTTATCTTATAACGGGATTTTTCGACACGGGCTTCGAGTTTATGGTATATCATAATAAAATGGCAATAGAAAAGTTCAGATTGAATATACCCGGTGTACACAACGTGTCAAACGCAGCGGCGGCAATCGTCACCGCTCTCGAATACGGAATAGACGCGACGACTGTTGCCGGCGCTATATCGTCATACCGATCTATAAGTGCGCGCCTTGAGCTTGTAGGCTCGCGTCACGGACGCCCCGTGTATCTCGATTATGCCCATCACCCGAAAGAAATACAGGCTACGATAAATACCCTGAAGCTTTTATGTCGGGATATGCTTACCGTCGTTTTCAAGCCGCACACCTACTCCAGAACTGCCGCGCTGTGGGAGGATTTCTCCGCCTCTCTTTCGCTCGCGGACCATATTATACTCACCGATATCTATCCCGCCAGAGAACAGCCTATAAAGGATATAAATTCACGGCGTCTTGCGCAGGATATAGGTGACAGGGCGATATTTTCTCCCGATTATGAGGTGGCGTATTGCGTGGATAATTACACAAGCGGCGCTATCGTAATAATGGGAGCCGGTGATATGGAAGGTATCAAAAAGGATATACTGGGGCGCTAGCAGAGCGCCGAAAGGACGTAAAATGAAAGAAAATCTGATTATCAGCGCATGCCTTCTCGGCATACCCTGTCGCTATGACGGAAAAAGTGTTAGAAAAATTGATATAGCACCCCTTCTTGAAAAATACAATCTTATACCTGTTTGTCCCGAAATATACGGCGGACTTTCTACCCCGAGAATACCGAGTGAAAGGCAGGGGGGAGAGGTGACTATGCAAAACGGCAGTGACGTTACCGAAAACTTTAAAAGAGGTGCGCGTTCCGCTCTTGAATTTGCCAGAATAAACAACGCAAAAAAGGCTCTTCTCAAAGCAAAGAGTCCCTCGTGCGGCAAGGGTGAAATTTACGACGGAAGCTTTAGCGGCACGCTCACCGAGGGTAACGGTGTTACCGCGGAGCTGTTTTTGAAAAACGGGATTTTAGTATTCTCTGAAAACGAAATAGATAAGCTCCTCTGATTTTTTGACACGGGTGCGCCCTTTTTACGCTTTTTTCTCTAAAAGGGCGGAATTACAGTATAAAATCATCCGTTCAGATTTTTTCTCTCGCGCGGGGAGATAGCGGAGCACACATATTTGATGCGCTCTTTCGTCTTAAAAAACTGTTGACAAACAGCGAGTGTGGGTGTATAATTTTATTAGTTATTAAATATTGCTTACTAAGATAATAAAGGAGTGATTTTCATGGCTGACGCCTGTCGAAGTACATACTGTAAGGCACATAATCGAATAATACTCGGCAGTGCGCCACGGACCCCGTTTTAGGCGTCCTTTCCGCTCTGCCGGATTGGAGGCAGAAATGGATGAGAGAATCATACAGGCAGATCTGTCCACACCCGCTACCATTGCGGATTATGAACAGATCTCTCTTTTTATAGAGGAGCAAATAAAGGAAAAAAGGTACAGAGAACTAAAGGAGCTCATAGAGGGAATTCCAGCTCCCGATATGGCCGAAATATTTGAATATATAGACAAAAGCTATCAGACTACTCTCTTTAGACTGATGTCAAAGGAAGCTGCGGCGGAAACCTTTGTTGATATGCAGTCCGAAACTCAGCGCAGGCTTATCGAGTCCTTTACCGACAGGGAGCTCGCCGAGATACTTGAGGAGCTCTATATTGACGATACGGTAGACCTTATAGAGGAGATGCCTGCCATAGTCGTCAAGCGTATTCTCAAATATTCCTCCAGCGAGGACCGTGATATCATAAACACCATACTTCGCTATCCGCGTCATTCAGCGGGAAGTGTTATGACGACTGAGTACGTCAGATTTCTCGAGAGCATGACCGTCGAAGAGGCGCTCACGCATATCAGACGAGTTGCTATAGATAAGGAAACGATATATACCTGTTATGTAACCGATAAGGACAGGCATTTGCTTGGTGTAGTTACGGCAAAGCAGCTTCTCACCGCGGATCTCGATACACCGCTCGTTGATATAATGGACGAGGGCATCGTGTACGTGAGCACGCACGACGACAGGGAAGAGGTCGCTCACAGGTTAAACAGATACGGCTTTCTGGCAATGCCGGTTGCTGACAGCGAGGGCAGACTTGTCGGCATCATAACGCTTGACGACGCTGTAGACGTTATTAAAGAGGAGTCCGAGGAGGACTTTGCGAAAATGGCGGCTATCACGCCCACCGAGGCTCCGTATCTCAAAACCTCGGTCATTAAAATCTGGCTCGCCAGACTCCCCTGGCTTCTTATACTTATGCTTTCATCTACCATATCGAGCACGATACTTGGCGGCTTTGAGGCGGCGCTTCCCGCGGTTCTTGTTCTCTTCGTTCCTATGATAATGGGAACGGGCGGAAACTCCGGCGGTCAGTCCTCGGTAACCGTAACGAGAAGTATATCGCTTTCCGAGATAGAATTTTCGGATATCGGCCGTGTATTCTGGAAGGAGCTGCGCGTCGGTATACTTTCGGGTACAGTGCTTGGAGTAGTTACCTTTATAAAGGTAGTGCTTATTGACAAGCTTCTTTTAAACAATCCCGCTATTACGGTTACGGTCGCGGGTGTCGTTGCGCTCTCGCTCACCGTTACTATAATAGCCGCAAAGCTTATAGGCGCGACGCTCCCGATTCTCGCAAAGAAGATAGGCCTCGACCCGGCAGTTATGGCGTCACCCCTCATAACCACGCTTGTCGATGCTCTTTCGCTGATAATTTACTTTATGGTAGCAAGTGCCACCCTACCCGTGTAGAGAAAAAAGGAAAAACCTTCGAAATTAGTGAGAATGCTCCGTTAAGAGTATTACGCTAATTCCGAAGGTTTTCCTTGTTTTTACAGTTTGCTAAATTGTTTTTTCGGGGTATGAATATCTGTACCACGCCTGTGCCGACGTCTTTGGCACATAGCCGTGAGAGGAGTTCTGTAAAAAGGATATATCGCGCTTTACACCCTCACCGAGCGAGTTAAAGAATGCGATAATAGTGGTTGCAGGACATGCCTCGTCACCCAGACCCACGCGAGGTACGGTTACGGGATTTTCAATAAGCCGCGCAAGAATAGCGGGGTCAAAATAATCCATTCCGGACTTGTAGGTTTTCACTATATGAGGAATCCTTTTATCACTGAGGCCTGCGAGATTGCAGTAGGCAGGAATATTTGCGGATGTCAGAGTGATATTAAACTCGGCGCCCCGTTTTTTTAGTAGAGAGGAGAGGGCAGAGGTGCATATCGCCTGATAGCCGCCCATACTGCCGCCGAGAAATTCGATTTCTCCGTTCCATATTTCATGAAGGCTGCATATATCGCCCGAGAGATTAGGATCGGTTATGTAGCGCACCGCCTGTAAATTTCTCAGATTAAGATAGAGCATATAGCAGTCGCTGAGATTATCGTATCCCGCGTTCGGTCTGTTCTCACCGGAGCCATATGCAGAGAGTATACATCCGTCACCGCCGAGCAGAGCGTAGTAATCTTTGCGAGCGTGTCCGAGCTCGTATCCGTGGTGCGTGCAATGAAATCTTATCTTATCCTCACATAGAGCGATTGGCGGGGAAAAGGTGCCGTATCCGTCGTAGCTTATAAGTATCGGCAGGCTCTTTTTTTCCTTACCCTTCGGGATTGTGAGATAGGCGCTGGCGTGACACGGCCCCGGACATTTGAGGTAAATTTCGTAGAAATCGTACACCTCGAGCATTGCCTTATCGGGTGCTGAAAGCTTATTTTGGAGTAGCGCATCGAAGTCGCGCTCACCGAGCTTTTTGATAGAGTAAAAGTTTTTCTCGGGCATATCAAAGAGCCACTTAACCTCGCCCTCATAGCCGTCGGACGCTATGCTTTTAGGGTCGACGTTATACATTCTTTCTATCTCTTTATCCCAGAACTCTAAAAGGTCAGAGGGGGAGGCGTGTGTCGATTTTATCTCGGAAAGCGAGAAAACGATTCCGCCGTACGCCGTCTCGGAGCCTGTGATAGCTTTTCCGTTTTCGTCCTCCGCTATAACCTTAAATTTCGTACAGCCCTCTCTGTCAAGCGTAAGCTCAAATTCTATACAGGTGCTGTTTTCTGCCGCAGCCTCGCCCGACTCCGCGTTATCGTTAAGCCAAATAGCGTGCAGCTTTGGCGAGGTGGCAGGAGTATCGTCCGCGTGGCTGTACAGGGTGGCGTTGACGAGTGCCGTGTCCCCTTTCGCAAATTCAGTGGGAGCGGTTTCCACACGATCTCCGTCACTCAAAATTTTGTAGGTTGTAATCATAAAATACGAGCCTGCCGCAAGGGATTGGTCAGAAAATTCCGTCAGAGTATCGCGAATTTCGAGGCCGTACTGCGCGTTGTAATCGTCGAAGTATTTTTCAACGAGCGAGATTACATCCTCGCCCTCGTCGGTTTTGTGCGCTTTTAGCGCATCGCGGTAGGCGTCCTCGCGCTTTGCGCGGCAGAGTATATTATAGAGAACGTTCAGATTCACTGTCGTCATAGATGTGAATGGCTTTGCCGAGAGCTTTTTGTAGCTTTCGTAAGCCTGCTTAGCTAAATTTTCCATTTTTATTCCTTTCTTCAAAAGAGCGTGATTTACTGTTATAATTTTACATCATAGAGCACGCAAAGTCAATATATTTAGTATTGATTTTTATTGATTTTTTCCCTTAACTATGATAAAATATTAGAGATCAATAACTTGAAATTCTATAATACGAGGTTTTCTTATGAAAAAATCCGCTATCCGCCTTTTGAACTACACGGGAGAAAGGCTGAAATCCGATAAGGGACGACTGGTCTTTCTCTTGATTTATATCGCATATACCGTTTTTTCGTCGGTCTATTTCGCCGTTCTCGGTCGCACGCGCGATGCTCTTCTTCCGCTAGGCTATGCCTCGCTTTTCGTAGTGCTGCTTTTTGCCTTCGAGTGCTTTCTAAGAATAGAATGTCCCCTCCCGTTTGTTCTGGTTCTCTTTTTCGTTCCGATAGGTGGAATACTGGGGTCGTGCTACGATTTTTACACATTTATTCCGTTTTTCGACAGTGTTCTTCACACAGTTTCGGGCTTCATTTTTGCCGCTCTCGGCTACGTAATAATGGAGCGAATTTTAATGAAAAACGATACACGCTCCCGCCTTGCCATGCTTATTTTCGCCTTTGCGTTCAGCCTTGCTGTAGCGGTGCTTTGGGAAATGTTTGAGTGGGCTCTCACAGCAGCTATGAGCGGTGATATGCATGAGGACAGCCTTGTAAATTCCATTCATTCATATCTTCTTTCGGGCTCACACTCGGGTACGGTAGACATTACGGACATAGAGGGCACGATTATTATATACGACGGTGGAAAGCAATACTATATAAACGGCGGATATATGGACCTCGGACTTTTTGATACTCTCCTTGATATGCTCGTTTGTCTAATTGGCGCGTGCGCCTTTCTTCTTCTCGGCACAGCACAGCTTCTCCTTGGCAAAAAAATACTCACACCCCTAACCCCACGCTGTCTTGGTATGAAGGAAGAGCACGTCCGCCACTCTAGAAGTGAAGACGGCAAACGAAGCCTCTGACAAAGAAGAAAAATAAAAAACAAATATTTGAAGGATAAACAAATATTAAAACAACCCAAACCAAAACAAGCTCCGTTGACAGTTTTTCGTCAACGGAGCTTTGTATTATGAAGCAAAAACACAGTTAGTTTCCGTAAAAATCTAAAAGTCCGTCTACGACCTCGCTGTATGCACGAGGGGCATCGTCTGCAGCTTGCGCGATTTTTGAGATCATATTCTCGAGCTTCAGAGCCCTCGCACGCGAGATGAGAAAATTTTCTATCCAATACATAAAGGGGGTGGGCGTGTTAAGCTTTTCGAGCTTTTTCATTCGTTTGTACATAGGCTCACCGTCAGAGGCGTCACGCCAGGTGTCGACGAACGCAAGGTCGAATTTTTCGTTTGGCATCACTCCTTCGGCGTATTCAAAGGCATCGGCACATATAACCCTTACCTTGTCCCTGTGCGGAAACTGAGGAAGTATATGCTCGGTGAAAAGCTTTATTACATTTTCACTCTTTTCTATCACCGTGATGCTCTCGACCTCGGGTTTTTCGGACACCATATATGCGTAATATCCAAGCCCCAGCCCAAAGGTTACAACTCTGCCGTGTGCCGCCGCAATTGCCGCATCCGAGGTATCGAGGTCAACCGGTGTAAGCGTCATCCATTCATTTTCGTTCTCAAGCACAGCCGGGAATTCAAAATCCTCATTGAAAAATCCGAGAGGCGGCACCTCACGAAAGCCATCAGCAAGTATCATATCGTCGCGGATAAAGGCTCTGTATGCGGGATATACCTCGCGTTTCAGCTCCCACGCGCCATCCTTTATACCGTCTATCCTTATGTTCTTGTAATAGGGATTGTCTCTGTATTTTCCGGTACTCATTACCTTTACCGACGGAGTAAGATAGTCGCGTATTATCACTCGGTCATCGGGACTTTCAAAATCAAGGCTGAAGGCCTCGCATAAGAGGGCGACGACAGCCTCCTCGCGGCTTATCTCTCCGTCATCGCACAGCGCATCTATCATTTCCTTTTTTAATAGGCATGGGCAGCTTTCGAGATATTTCGCGTACATATTAGTCACTTTGAAATTATCCGAAAAGGTTTTCGTGAGTCTGTCAAGCTTTTCTCTGTCCTGTATTGTCATAATTCACCCTGTAATATCGATTTTGAGGCTTAATTAGGGGCGTGATTTGACACGCCCCACGCCATTTTATTTTGCAAAAACAAATTCAATGGAATTTATCATAACTCTGTATCCGGTTGCAACGGTGGTGAAATTTACGGTTTTATTGACGGTTGTATCGATTCTATAGCTTGTATACTCACCGTTGTTCGAGGATGTAGCGGGCTCGTAAGCGACGCCGTTGATTTCGATCTTCGCCGCCTTAGCCTTGTAAGCTGCCACATTGATTATTACTTCGGCAACGTTCTCTCCAACCGTGAAGGCGAATGAGCCTATCTTGCTTGACGTGCCGACCTTCAGACAGGAGTTTCCGGTCAGGTCATACGCTTTGTCGTAAATGCAAACGGCGTTGCTTATGATAAGCGAGTGTCCGCCCTCTGTATATGTTTTAGTTTCACCTATAGTCGAGCCGTCTACGTGAGCGGCAGAGCCCTTTGCGCCAAAGTCAAATACAACGTCACCGTTTACAGCGCCGCCTGTGCCGCCCTCAGAGGGATTGTCCGGAGTATCAGGCGTATCGGGTATAACGGGAGTATCCGGAGTGGTGCCGGGATTTGAAGCTCCGGTGCCAATGGTAATATCCGCGCCGATGTTGCTGCTGTGAAGCCCTGTGGGGTCGCCCTGTTTGTTTGCGCCTGATGTGTAGTCAATGACTATACCGGGCTGAATGTTGTAGAGAAATACACAGAATTCTACACTGTCGCCGCCGTCGTTAGAGGAATAAGCCTCCATAAGCACGCCGGTACAAACGAGGTTGTTACCCTCGTATATAGGAGTGATTCTGTACATTATGTAATCACCGCTTTTTGCAGCATTCAGAACCTGGTTCTCGAAAATCTGCATGGTTTTCTGA
>JAEIGA010019287.1_pt1 | contig 10401 bp, 9 predicted proteins | sample 9270691 | NCBI WGS metagenome assembly JAEIGA01 (sample SAMN17057246, study PRJNA624740) | gut metagenome | biome: biome; isolation source: fecal sample | host: Bos grunniens | place: China: Xizang | collected 2019
ATTATTGATTATTGTAATATTTACGCATATGAAAGGACCTGTGTTTAAAAACACAGGTTTTTTCAAAGGTAATTAAGGATAGATTTATTTGGGAGGTTAACATGGCGTTTTGCAGAAAATGTGGTGAATTTATGGCTGATGGCGATCTTGTCTGTGTTAAGTGCGGAACAAAGGTCGCTAATGTTAAGGACGATCTCATCGAAAAGCTTGAAAAGTACAAACAGCTTCTCGGCGAGAATGAAGAGTTGAAAACTATGATAAGACCGCAGAGCGAGTTCCCTACATCAGAGCCGGTCTTTAAGAAGAGATCTTTTATGAAATACTTCTGGCCGTTCCTGGTCGGAGCTGTAGTAGGCGGCTATTTGATTTACATGCTCTCTTCAGTTATTATCGTTGCAACCGCCTCTTCAGCTTATTCACAGGCTACTGCTTCAAGTGTATTGGGGGATGCGTTCATCGGTTTGATCCTTGCGATTATTGTTGCCGCAGCGATCGCATTCATCGGTGTTAAGATTTCAAAAAGCAAGCAGGAAGCTCATAACAGCAATGCCGAATACATGATGAGGGAAACATCTGAAAGATACCAGAAGGGTTTAATGAATCAGAAGATGCTCAACATCTATCAGGAGAACATCAACGATATGCGTCAGTATGAGAGAATCGTTCCCGAGCCGTACCGTTCATCCGCAAAGGTCGGTTCTATATTGAACCTGCTCAAAGAGGATAAGGCCCAGACTGTTGAAGAAGCAATCTCGATGCTCGGCTGAAATTAGAATAAACATTGACTACTAAATTGTCTGAATGCCCGGTCAAAAGCCGGGCATTTCTTATGCATGTATGAAGACAAATACATGTTTCATTAATTCCTAAATGATGTAAAATCTACCCTTGGTCAAAGGAGGGAATATGCGTAAGTTAACAAGCACAATCAGGAATAATCCGATCCTGTGCATATCAGGATTGCTTGCTCTCATATCCTGCTTTTTCGTGTTGCCGGATCTGCAGTATCTTTCATATATAAACGTAAGAGTACTCGCCATTCTTTTCGGACTGATGCTGATCGTTGCTGCATTAGGTCACATCGGCACCTTTGATGTGCTCACGAACAAGCTCCTTTCAAAAGTTAAGACATACAGAGGGATAAGTCTTCTGATGTCGCTTCTCTCATTTTTCTTAAGCATGTTCCTTACGAACGACGTGTCTCTTGTAACACTTGTTCCGTTTGCGATCATGGTGCTCGCTCCATTCGGTGAGAACAGGAAACTCATGTTTACTCTGATAATCATGACGGTTGCTGCAAATCTCGGAAGCATGCTCACTCCGATCGGCAATCCGCAGAATCTTTATCTCTACGATAATTACAAGATAGCGCTTCCGGAATTTCTCTTGCTCATGATCCCTTATTCGGCACTGTCGCTTGCATTGATCGTTGCTCTGACATTCATACTGGTTAAGGGCTCTGACAAACTCCCGCCTTTAAAAAATACAGAAGTAAAGAAGCTGTCTTTTGTAAAGCTCCTGATCTATTTTGCGTTGTTCGTACTGAATATCCTGACAGTTGTAGGATATGTTCACTTCCTGATCTCTTTAGGAGTTACAGTTGCAGCCATGCTCATAATGGACCGCAAGTCATTTAAGAAAGCAGACTACAACCTTCTTGCAACTTTCGTTTTCTTCTTCATACTCATAGGTAATATCGGACGCATCGATGCGATCACCGGTGCTCTTTCAGGACTCGTATCAAGTTATCCCGTACCTGCTGCTATTTTGTCTTCACAGATAATCAGCAACGTTCCTGCAGCCATGCTTTTGTCGGCATTCACAGATGACGGTAAGTCTCTCATCATCGGAACAAATCTCGGCGGCCTCGGTACACTCATTGCGAGTATGGCAAGTCTTATCACTTACAGATTTCATGCAAAGTTTTCGAAGGAGCAGAAAGAGAAGACGGGCGGAAAGCAGGACAACTATATCCTGAACTTCACCATTATAAATGTCGTAATGCTCGTGATCCTTTTCGGATTATATCTGATCTTAAATCATTGAGGTCCGGGTTTTACTTTTGATCTGATAAGTCGATATATCTTCGCTTCTGCCACTTTCCCGATATGACTTTGAATAAGGGTTTTGTTATCAGGTTATATAATTCATAGATCACAAAACTGATCAGGTATATGGCGATCGTGGTGCCGATAATGTGCAGTATGAGCACTCCGGTGTTTCCCTGGACAAATGCCGGTATATTAAAATATTCAAGCAGATTAATGTGTATCAGATAAGTAGGGAAAGATGCTGCCGCGAGCACATTTATCACCTTGTTTTTCTTTATCTTCATGTTCTTGAAAACAAGGAATATCAATACTGCTTCCGAGATAACAAAAGGACTGTCATAATACCAGCCGGTGGTGCCGTCTATCGCGCCGCCGAGGACGAAGAATTCAAGATAAGTCCAGTAGATTATCAAGGCAACGTTGACTATAAGAAGGACAGCCAGCTTACCGTTCTTGATCTTTTTCCCGTCTTCTTCAATGTCTCTTAAATAGCAGCCGATAAGATACATCAATATAAAGTTGACGATCGTATATCCTGCGCCGGAACCGAATAATCCTATGGAACTTATGCCCTGCATCATGCCGTTTGAACTGACCGATTCCGCGCCCCAGATGGAATTTTTGGAGGCATAAGTGAGTACCTCCCAGGCGATAGGGTATAACGAGAATAATGCTATGAAGATAATGAGCAGCTGCTTTTGCTTTTTTCTGTTCAGATGTGACCACATCAGATTTATATATGGTGACAGGATATAGAGAGCTATATAAACGAATATGAACCAGTAGCTGGGTGAGAAGTAAGATGCGAACGTTGAAGCCGAGAACGGTTCACCTGAAGGCAATTCCTTAATGAGGTATGCTGTGAGCTCGAAAACCACATACATCGAAAGAAGCTTAACAGGTTTAAGCAGGTCCGCTTTTGAAGAACCCTTCATGAAGTAACCGGAGATAAGAACGAAGAGGTTAACAGTACAAATGGATATCGATTCAAAGACCACCATCACAAACTGATTTGCGCTAAGTCCGGACGCATTGGCAAACCCTCCGCCAATGCTTGAATTATTATAGTGGAGCAATACAACACCCAGAGCGGCAAAGACCCTTAGTAGTTCAATGTTAGATTGTCTTTCTGTGCGCTCGGTCATGATGTTTGTAAACTAGTCAGCAAAGCAGTTCCGGTAATAACTTAATCAATTATATCATTTGCGGTTACCGGTTCGGATTACATGCTATACATAGAAAACGGGGCATCTCATTTTATGAAATGCCCCGGTCAGTTATTACTCTGTGATGTATTCGCTGTATGCTTTCTTTATGATGTCCCAGTCGAGATCGAACCTGGACATGTGCTTTGCAAAAGCCGCATCTACCGCATCCTTGTCGTGGGCAGAAATGGCATCTGCTATTGCCTTGTGATCTGATACGAGCTTAACATCCTTGATCGTCTTAAGTGAAAGTGATCTTACGCGGTCGAAGTGAAGGCTCATGAGACCTACCATGTAGAAGCACTGCATCTTGTTGCAAATGACATATATGCTCTTATGGAATTCGTTATCAAGATCTAAGAACTTCGGAGGATCGTTCTCGATGTAGAACTCCTGAAGCTTGATGTTTGCGTAGAGCTTCTGGATATCTTCTTCGGTAGCTACATCGCAGGCTTCCTTAAGGAGTGCACCTTCAACCGCAATACGAAGGAATCTTGATTCCTTTATCAGTTCGTAATCGATAAGTGATACGCTGCAGCCCTTCTGGGGAAGGATATTTACGATCTTTGATTTCGATAATTCGAGGAAAGCTTCATGTACCGGAGTTCTGGAGATTCCGAGCTGAGTTGCGATCTCCTGCTCACCGATAAGACTGCCTGGTTTGATCTCCATATTGATGATGTTGTCTTTAACAATACGAAAAGCATATTCGCGGTTTGGTTCGAACGTGTTTTTAGGTGTTATGATCATCGCTATTATCCCCTTTATAAATCGAAATCTATAAAGAAACTAACATAAATTAATATTTATGTCTACTTCTTACATTCTAATTGGCAACGGCTGAATGCAATGTTTTTCTGACCGCTCCGTTCTCCTTAATGAGTTCGTCCAGATACTTCTCGATAACGGGTGTCAGACCGGTCTTGTTGATGTCCAGACCGAATACTGTTTCGTTTGAAAGAATGCCGGAGAGTTTACCTGATACGCTGCCGTCCATTTTGTAACTGATTCCCTGTGCTTTCAGCTCATTCTGGAAATGTTCTGCCATCGGATCGGGGCTGATCTCAAATGCATTTCCGTTATCGTCAACTGCAAGAAGATATCTGAGCCATCCTGCAATAACAAGCGGAATGAGTTTGAGCTTGGGGAGAACATCAGGATCCTGTTCAAGATAAGAAGACAGAGTGATTCCGAATCTGATCGGGAGCTTTTGGCTCGTGTCGGTTGCGATTCTCTGGGGAGTATCAGGGAGGAAAGGATTGGGGAATCTTTCTTCTAATACTTCCTTGAGGAACTTTTCAGGATTTAAGATCTTCGGATCGCATACGACAGGAAGACACTCATTGTAACCGAGTTTGGTAACGAGTGTTTTCAGGTCTTCATCTTTCATCTCTTCAGATATCTTTGTAAATCCCAAAAGGCATCCGAAGATAGCAAGTGAAGTATGAAGAGGATTAAGGCACGCAGTGACTTTCATTCTCTCCGCCTTATCAACCGTGTCGCGGTCTGTGAGGATAACTCCGCCTTTATCAAGTGCCGGTCTTCCGTTGGGGAAGAGGTCTTCTACGACCAGATATTCAGGCACTTCCGCATTTACGAAAGGAGCTGCGAATACACCCGTCGTTGTCTTTACGCTTTTAAGATTGTCGATGCCCAGGCCGGTAAGCTTGTTCAGGATCTCATCTGAAGGCCTAGGTGTGATTTTGTCGATCATGCTCCAGGGGTACGCTATTCGGGAAGGATCGCTTGCATAATCGCGGAAAGAAGAATCTACATAGCCCTTATCGACCCAGGCATCGATTATCTCCAATACTGATGATTTGAGTTTGTCGCCGTTGTGACTGCAGTTATCCATACTGACCAGTGCCAGAGGATATTTACCTGCTTTGTATCTCTCGAAAAGAAGTGCGGCGATAAAACCCATGCATGTGAGCGGATGTGAAGGTCCGTTCTCCATATCTTTAGCTGCGGAATCGTACAGATTGCCGTCAGCATCTCTTAACGCATAACCCTTTTCGGTGATCGTGAAAGATACGATCTGAAGGGAAGGGCTTGCAGCTATCTCATTAAGTCTTTTGATGTTTTCTTCGATGTCGTAATTGGCAGCGATCGCTTCCGTGATGTTGCCGATGATCTCATAACCTGTATTGCCGTCAGGTCTTAAGTCGCAGATGATCGAGAGATTATCGAAAGGCTTGTAAACGCGCTCGAAATTCTCATAATCCTGTGTGCCGCAGACAACGATTCCCGTATCGGCAAGACCCTGGTTTAAAAGTCTCTGGTTTATCCTTGCGATAAATGCCCTGAAGATGTTTCCTCCGCCGACATGAAGCCATGTCGGATTTGCTGTTGTAGCATTAATGCATGCGTCGATATCGTACTTGGGAAGAACGACATTTATGCCGTTCCAGAATTCTTCGTTCTTAAGATTAGCTTTGGACAGATACATAATTAAGATTCCTTTCAATACTTCCGCCTCGTACAAAACCGATAACCTTATAAGCATTTATAAGATTATCGGTTTTGAGGGGCAAGGGAGGAGTAGTTATTACCGTTTTTATTTCTTAATTCAACAAAGCTTACTAACGGCTTCCCATAAACCGTTGATGTAAGTAGCGCCCAGTGCGCGGTCGTAAAGACCGTAACCCGGTCTTCCGACTTCACCCCATATCATGCGGCCGTGGTCCGGACGGATGTATCCGTCAAAACCGTTCTCGTAAAGAGCTTTTACGATAGCGAACATATCAAGGTCACCTTCAGAAGACAGATGAGCCGATTCATGGAAATCTGTTTCTGATGTGTGCTTTACGTTTCTTAAGTGAACGAAATGAACTTTGCCTGCAGGTGTAAATGTCTTTGCGATATCCACAACGTCATTATGGATACCTGCGCCGAGACTGCCGGTGCAGAGTGTAAGTCCGTTTCTCTTAGATGTATTGAGATTAAGATACTTGTCGATTGATTCTTTGCTGTTGACGACCTTCGGAAGATTGAAAAGCGGGAACGGAGGATCGTCAGGATGAACTGCGAAATTGATATCAAGCTCTTCAGCGACAGGAACAATTGCATCGAGGAAATACTTGATATTCTTGAAGTATTCTTCGGAAGAAACATGCTGATAGAATTCGATGTCTTCTGCCATCTTGCCGAATCTCTCAGGCTCCCAGCCGGGAAGACTGAAATCATTAGCACCGTCGATCATGGAAGAAGTAATTGATTCCAATGTAAGTTTGGTAGCTATGTCATGGGAATAAGCCATTGCGGTACTGCCGTCGGAGAGTGCCATTGCGAGGTCACTTCTGTACCAGTCCATAACAGGCATGAAGTTGTAGCAGATGCATTTAACTCCGGCCTTGGCAAGATTTCTCATTGACTCAATATAGTTATCAATGAGCATATCACGAGAAGGAAGGCCCTTTTTAATATCTTCGTGAATGTTTAGGCTCTCGATGACTTCCATCTCAAGTCCATAAGAATTGATCTCATCTTTTACAAGATTGATCTCATCCATGGTCCAGACATCTCCGACTGGGATCCTGGTAAGATGAGTGGCAACGCCGCTGACACCGGGAATCTGTCTGATCTGCTGAAGAGTTACGCTGTCATCGCCGTATGGAAACCACCGTAAAACCAATTTCATATGCACTATTACCACCCGAAAAGAATTTAAGAAGATTTGCAGACAATACTAAATCCTCATTCTGTCCACTAGTATACTAGTAGGATTAGCATGTGTCAATAGATTATGATATGTGAAAATCTTAACTCTAATAAAGGTTTAGAAATACCCTACTAAATACAGTAAAAAAGGGGAGAAGTTATGAAAAAAGCCGCATTGCGCGGCCTGTTTTAAACATTGCATTTTCGAAATGCCAAAAAATGTTAATTGTTCTCTTCCGTTTCAGCAGGAATATCTTCTTCGATCTGATCTCTTTTCTGGGACTTGGGCTTGAACAATCTGAAGAGGACTGGAATGAAAACAATGAATCCAAAGGTCTTTACGACTTCTTCCAAAGAAGCATAATAAAGCGTTCCGAGTTCATAGTGTTCTTCGGTTACGATAGTCATGTTCGTGCATGTCTTCATTAATGTGTATAAAAGAATTCCGATCACAATTAAAGCTGTTGATATGATCGTTGTTTTAACAGGGATCTTCTCATACTTCTCAGGGTTGAGTTTCTTGGCGCTTATGAATATTCCCGCAAAAACAAAACCCGCTGAAAGGATACCTGATATAAGCTGTATGTAATTAAGATACTCAGACATTATCGATTGCCTCGCTTGCTTTGTCTTCAGCAGGATCTTCTTCACGTGAACTCTCGACATCGATCGCTCTGGTAAATGCCTTCTCCGTGATCATCTGGCAAAGATAAGTCGCACCGACAGGGATCACAAGTGCAGAAGGCGGGAAGCCGATGCTGATAGCGATCGCGATGATGATTATAAACCAGATCAGAATGAACTTCGGGAAGTTGATCATGCAGAGAGTGAAACTGTTTTTAAGAGTTCCCTTAATGCCGTTGTCGAACCTTGCCATCAGCGCATACACGAAAGGCAGTGTGAAGATGAGCGGAAGCAGGGGCAGGAGAGATACGATCATGTACCAGTCGGGAAGTCTTATGTCACCCCATCCGAAAAAAGCGAAATAGATATTGAATCCGGCGATCGCACTGTAAATAAGATAGATCATATGCACAATAATTCCGTTCTTAAGATTGTCCTTAAGTGAGTGCATGAAATCTTTACTTATGCTGTCGCTTTTCTTATAGTATTTCCGATAGACGGTGTAATACAGAGCAGTTACGGATGCGCCTATCGTAACAACAGGCAGACAGAACAGCAGAAAAAGAGCGGAGATGGTTACTACATCTCCAATTACCTTACAGGCCCTGTAAAGCCAGCTGTTCGTGATAGTGTCTAATGATTTCTTAGCCATATTCTGCGTACCTTGTTGTCAGTATAAAAGCAAAAAGCGCAACTTGTCAACTAGAATGGTAGACAAAGAGCATCCTTAAATATAGAATAACCTCAAAGGCAGGTGATAAATATGGGTGATACCAAGCTAAAAGGAATATATTCCAACGGACTTGTTCTTCAAAGAAATAAAGAAATAATCATTGAAGGTACAGATACGTCAGCTTCAGAAGTCGTAGTGACTCTGGCAGGAAGTTCCGTTACCGCAAAAGTTGAAGGCGGCGTATTCAAAGCGGTATTCCCGCCGATGGATGCTGTTTTTGATACTGAACTCAAAGTGGAAGGAACGGAAACATTAACGGTCAAAGATGTCTGCATCGGCGACGTATATATGCTTACAGGCCAGTCCAACATGGAGCTGCCGGTCATCAGAACTTATGATCTCAATAAAGAAGAGATCGAAGCTGAAGATTTCGAATACGTAAGACAATACAGACTAACGCCTGACCTTGAGATTCCGCTTAAGGGAGAAGAATCAATCTGTAAGCTTCCCGAAAATGATTGGGTGAAAGCTTCAGGAAAAGGCAAGTATGAGATAAGTGCCATTGGTTTTTATGCAGCGAAAAGAATATTTAAAGAAAAGAACGTTCCTATCGGACTTATCTTAAGTGCGCAGGGCGGTTCGAACATTGAATCATGGATGTGCGAAGAAGATCTTTTCGAGACCGGAACCAAGGAAGAACAGATAGCACCGTTCAGGGGTAAAGGCGCTCTTAAGGCTTACGTCGATGAAGGCAATAAGAAGACTGTCGCATGGCGCGAGAATACGATCGATAAAGACTTTTCCATTGAAGAAGCTTTGTCCGAAGGAGTTAAGATCAAGATGCCCTGCATCATTGCAGATGAATTCTTCGGAAGCGTATGGTTTGTAAAAGAATTCGATCTTGATAAGCAGATCGAAGGCGAGTGCCTTTTACGACTCGGCGATCTCATCGATGCCGATGTTACTTATGTAAACGGTGTTGAAGTTGGAAGAACCGAGTACCAGTATCCTCCGCGCAAATACAGATTTGACAGTTCGATATTAAAGCAGGGAAAGAATGTCATTTGGACAAGACTCATCATCGAGCTTGGTGCCGGCGGTTTTGTTCCCGGTCATCCGTACCGTCTTGAGACCTCAGCCGGAGACATCGATCTCACGGGCGAGTGGACGATGGTAGTGGAGAAGATCACAGAGAAATTCAAGCCAAACATGATGGCTCAGAATATTCCATCTGCACTTTACTATGCCAGCCTGGTCACATTAAAGAATATAAGTGTTTCCCAGATATGGTGGTGCCAGGGCGAATCGAATGCTGACTTCCCTGAAGGCTATGATAAGAAGATGATACTTACGTTTAAGAAGATGCGTGAGATCTTTGGTGAGATTCCTGTTGTATTGGTAAGGATCGCTGACTATATCAATCCATTGAAGGATACGCATATTCCTGACGGATGGAAGAAGATTCAGGAACTCCAGGATCTCGCTCCGACCTACATAGAAAATATCAAAGTCGTAGCTAGTCCGGCACCTGATCCGATACACGAACTGCATCCGCAGAATAAGAGCGGAATCGGTGCGGACGTAGCGAAAGCATCAATGGAGTTTTAAGTAAATACTATTAATATTTAATGAGAAATGCTGTCTTTATTCGGGACAGCATTTTCTATTATTCGAACTACACAAAAACGCACACTAGAATGGTAGAAATCTATTGACATATCACAAACATGGTGATAACCTCATTACATGATAACTTCCATGCAAGTATACAAGAACGCTTGACGAGTTAGAATTTAACTAAACTTAGACACTTAAGAGGTTAAACAAAATGGCTAAGAAAGAAGACGTTTCAAATATCATAGCGTGGTCACCGAGACAAATATCAACTCGTGAAAGACTGGTTAAGGATATCAGAATCAATTGGCAGCTCTATGCCATGTTTCTTCTCCCGGTAATTTACTACATCATCTTCAGATATATTCCGATGTTCGGTAATATCCTTGCTTTCCGTAAGTACAATCCGGGCGGAAGCATTTTCGGTCAGGGTCCTCTGACTCTTAAGTACTTTAAGCAGTTCATTACAGCCAAGCCTTTCTGGCAGGCATTTTCAAATACATTGATCTTGAACGGTCTGTATCTGCTTTTCAGATTCCCGCTTACTCTTCTTTTCGCGTTGCTCTTAAACGAG
>JAEIGA010019288.1_pt1 | contig 10400 bp, 9 predicted proteins | sample 9270691 | NCBI WGS metagenome assembly JAEIGA01 (sample SAMN17057246, study PRJNA624740) | gut metagenome | biome: biome; isolation source: fecal sample | host: Bos grunniens | place: China: Xizang | collected 2019
AAAATGACTATATTAGAAAACGTATTAAAAGACAACAAGGAATTTGTAGAAAACTTTGAAGGCGAAGAAATGTCTCACCATGCAGCTAAGAAATTAGCTATATTAACCTGTATGGACTGCAGACTAATCGACTTTTTTGAACCAGCACTCGGTCTTAAAAGAGGAGATGCAAAAATCGTTAGAAACGCAGGAAACTCCATTGTAGGTGAAGATGCAATCAGATCTATTGGTGCAGCTTTATATAACCTTGGTGCTGAAGAGGTACTGGTTGTAGGTCACACAGAATGTGGTATGGCCGGAGCAGATGCTGAAGCTTTAAAAGAAAAAATGCTCGCTCGCGGTATCAAAGAAGAAGACATTGCTAAATATGATTTGGCTGAATGGATTGGCGGATTTGACGACGAAGAAGAAAACGTTAAAGACGTTGTCGAAAAAATCAAAAACCACCCATTAATCCCGGATGTACCGGTACACGGTCTTATAATTGATATTGTAACTGGTGAGTTGAAAGTTTTAGTAGATGGTTACTAATCATCTATTTTCTTATTTTTTTTAACAAATGATAATGTTAATGAAGCATTCAATAGCTTACATTAACGTTAACATTGCTATTTTTGGATTGTTATTGTGCTTTTAGCTGAAATCTGGTAATTGCTGTTTAGGGATGAAATTACAACTTTATGTTTTCCTATTTTTAATTTATTGGTATTTATTTTAGCTATTCCTTTCTTGTCTGTTTTAACATTATAGGTTTTATATTTTTTCCCGGTATAAACTTTAATTTTAACTTTAACATTTGAAATAAGCTTTTTAGTTGCTTTATTTTTTAAAGTGATTTTGAAGTATTTTGATTTTTTAAACTTGTTTGTTACTTTTGGGGCTTTAACTGTTGTTTTTGCTTTTGCAATTTTTATGGTCAGTGTCTTTTTGATTTTTGTGTTTAAAAGGCTGACTTCTATTTTATGCTTGCCTGCTGTAAGTGTATTTGGCAGTTTAAAAGTAGTTTCTCCTTTAGAATTGCTTTTTGAGTAGTATGTTTTTGTTTTTCCGTTTGTGTATATTTTATAAGCAAATTTAATGTCTTTTAAGTTGGAATTATTTTTTGAAACTGTTTTTATTTCAAGACGCGCATTAATTTTTGAATATGTATTCTTGTTAAAATTAACTTTAGTTATCTTGATGTCGGATACTGTTTCTTTAACTGTTAGATTCAGGATTATTCCATAGTCAATATTATGATATTCTATTGATCTGGTCATATAATAAATTTTTAGACTAACATTGCCAAGCATATTCAGATTATATTCTGCTATTCCATTTTTGTCTGTTTTGACTGAAGGTATAGGATACTGGTATTCATCATTTATATTCTCGATAAATATCTCTTCACCAACAACAGGTTCTCCCAAATAATTTTCAAGCTTAATAATCAGTTTATCATTGAAATAATAGATTCTTGTTTCATTAATTATTATTTTATGGGTGGTGTCAATGTTAATGTCTTCTGATTTTATTTGATGTTTTCCGGTGCTGTTTACAAAATAAGATTCCTCACAGAAATAATTGGTTTTCACCTGGCATTCCACCTCTTTTACTGTGCTGTTTCCATCGTCTTCAAATGTATACTCTTCATTGTAATTTCGGGTTTTCAGGGTTTCCAGGATATTTCCGTCATTTACAAATGTGGAATTTGTGATATTTGCATCTGCGAAGAAAAATTCGATTGAGGATTTGTTGAAAAGTGAATTATTGATTGATATGTCTGAATATAATGTGTAAAGTGTGGAATTATTTATAAGGGAATTTTTGATTTTCAAGCTTCCTTTTCTAGACCCGAAAGTTATTGAACCGTCCATACTGCAATTGTTCAAAATGATATTGTCCATTGTTATTTTACATCCGTTTGAAAAGTAACCTGCTGCAAAGTAAAGCTTCGGATTGGTTAAATTTGATTTGTAGAGTGTTATTTCTGAGTATCCCAATTCGATTTTTTGATTGTTGAAGTCAGTGCAGGCAATGTTGTAAATATTGGAACTGCCTAAAATATTTGAATCATTAAAGCTTGAATTGTCAATAGTGATATTATAGCGGTATAATGTAATATTGGAGTTATGCAGATTTGAATTTTTTATATCTAAGCTATTTGTAATGCGAAACTGGTCTCCTCCGACAATTTCGATATAGTATGGAGTATATTCTCTTTTGAATGTGATTAGTGATTCATATAAGTTACAGTTAATAATTTTTGAATAATCTTTGTATATGTCGCCATATCCGTAATAGAGAACAGTTTCAATTTCAGATTTATTAAAAATGGAATTTTTAAATGTATTTTGATATTCATAACTTGTAAATGTTGAATTTATGAACTTGCAGTCCTCAAAATTCATTTCATGCCACGTGGTGATTTTCAAGTCTTTAAATGTGATGTTTTTAAAGGTAACATTTTTTCCGAGATATTTAAACTCATAACCATCACGCAAATATCCAATTACAGGTTCGCCATCTTTAATCTTGTTTCTTGTTTGATTGACATCTAAAATTAAGGATGTTCCATTTCCGTCAATGACTGTTTTATCCTGAACGCCTTCGATGCTAACTGACTTGTTTAAGACAATATTGGTTATATCTCCCTTGAGATAATATGTTTTTTCATCAAGAGTTACAACTCCATTATCCTCACATTCGTCTATCAAATCTTTAATATTCTGATTTTCTCCGCCATATATTGTATTGTTTTCATGAGCAGAAGCTATTCCGGCGCATAAAAATAGAATAAACAATAATATTGCAAATTTTAAAAATTTGTTTTTAATAATATCACCTTTGATTTATATATTGGCGCATAGATTTAAACATTTTTTGTAAGTTACTTTTATTAATATTAAAAATCAAATATATCAAATGATATTTTATTAGATATCTTGATTTTTATCAAATTTTAAAAGAGATGATTTTAAATGAAAATGTATTACGACGACGATGTAAATACAGATGCTCTTGAAGGAAAAACCATTGCTGTAATTGGTTATGGTTCTCAGGGAAGAGCACAATCTAGAAACATGGCTGACAGTGGAGCAAACGTTATTGTAGGATTAAGAGAAAATGGTAGCTCCTGGAACTTAGCTAAAGAAGACGGCATGACTGTTAAAACTATTGAAGATGCATCAAAAGAAGCTGATATTATTCATATTTTACTTCCTGATGAAATCCAGGAAAAAGTTTATAACAATCAGATTGCCGAATATGCTGAAGCTGGAAATACTATTTCATTCTCTCATGGATACAACATCCACTTTGAATTGATTAAACCTAGCGAAGATGTAAATATTGTAATGTTTGCACCTAAAGGACCTGGATCAATGGTAAGAAGAACTTACGAAGAAGGTTTCGGTATTCCTGGTTTAGTAGCAGTTCAACAAGATGCAACCGGCGATGCTTTACAGCTCGCATTAGGTATGGCAAAAGCATGCGGTTTAACCAAAGCAGGTGTTTTAGAAACCACTTTCAAAGAAGAAACTGAAACTGACTTATTCGGTGAACAAACTGTTTTATGTGGTGGTATTACTGAATTAATTAATGCAGGATTTACCACTTTGGTTGAAGCAGGTTACCAGCCTGAAATCGCTTACTTTGAAACCTGTCACGAAGTTAAACTTATTGTAGATTTGATCTATGAAAAAGGTTTCGGCGGAATGTGGCATGATGTAAGTAACACAGCAGAATATGGTGGATTAACCAGAGGAAAAAGAATCATTGGTGATGAAGCTAAAGATGCTATGAAAGCAACTTTAAAAGAAATCCAAGATGGAACCTTCAAAAAACAATGGGCTGAAGAAAACGCTACCGACGGAGCTAACTTGAAAGAAATGAGAGCAGCCGAAGAACAATTAGACATTGAAATTGTCGGTGAAAGACTTAGAAAAGCTTGTGGATTACAAAAAGACGATTAAGTCTTTTTTTATTTTTTTTTATTTATTATTTTTTTGTGATGGGCATGGTATTTATTGGAATGGACCATGGAACTACTGGAATCTCTTTTTGCATATTGTCTGATGAAGGCAGTGTAATTGATGTTTTTAAAATCGGAAGGGAAGAAAGTAAAAAAGGACTGGTTTCTGCAGCTGAAGAAATTAAGAATCGTGTTGATCTAAATTCAGTAAAATTAATGGCTATTACTTATTCTATGGGTGACGGTTTTAGTAAAATTTTACCATTGGACAAAGTAGAAAATCGTGGAATTTTATCTTTTGCAGGAGCAGGCAAAGTTACCGGCGGAGGTACTTCCGTATTTTCCGAACTGGAAAACCTGAACATAGATTCAATAATGATTCCTGGTCTTCATAAGGATTCTACTTCTTTAAACGAGTTATTCAGAGCGGCTTATTCTCATCAGGCAAGTCCTGAAAAAATCAGCATCTGTTATAATGCAGTCAAAGAAACAGGATGGTCAAATTTTATCGTAGCGGACATCTCTTCAAATAGTGTAGATATTTTATTGGAAAATGGAAAAATCAAAGGCGCAATCGATGCCTGTTTGGGAGCTATGGGTGTAGTTCATGGACCATTGGACTTAAAGATGTTAAGAGACATTGATGATGATGGTGTTTCTGCAAATGCTTGTTTTTCACATGCTGGGGCTATAAAAATAGCAGAAATCGATGGTAAAGTAGCTAACATGAAAGATCAGCTTTTGGAAAACTATAAAAATGGTGATGAAAAAGCTAAACTGGCTATTGATACAATGATTATGACCGTTGCTATGGAAATTGCCGGATTGGAGATAGTTTGTGAAAATGAACTTGAAGGCATTGTTTTGACAGGTTCAATCGGAAGTGCAACAGAGCCTTTTAACTTTGAAAATGAAATCAACAAGTATCTAAAAAATAAATATCCGTTTAAGGTTATTTCTAAAGATTCTGGAGCTATTGGTGCAGCTCAAATAGCGATGGATGTTTATAACGGTAAAAAAGAGATTTTAGGAATTGAAGTAGAAATTTAATTCCTATTTTTTATCTTCTTTTAGGCTGACGAATACTACATTTCCGCCTTTTATTGTTTCTAAACCTTTTTCATTTTCAAGGACGAGATTTAAATAGTTATCAATAGCAATTACTTTTCCTTCACTCTGATTATTATCTCTTAAATCGACACTGACATACTTATTTTTAAATTGCGCAAAAAGTTTGTTTACATTATCTTTTTCGTTACTCATTTTTTCAAATCCTTGAATGATTATATATTTAATATTGATGTTCCAACTTTATATAGTTTAAGATTAATAATATATACTATGGCAATAAATCAATTAGAAAGTAATTTAGAAGCTATTACTCGCACAATAGCTCAATTAAAAAAAGACGGATGTAGTGATGAAAAAATTTTAAATGAACTTAGGGAAGAAAGGGAAAAAATACTCAAAGACTTAAACCTGTGAATATTTTAACCTAACCATTCTTTCAATAAACTCATATCAGTAGTTAAATCAATTTTAAGCGGTGTTACTGTAGTTTTTTGGGATTTGCGCAGTTCATAACTGTCAGTCCCTGGAGCATCTGACTCATATGGTTCACCGCCAATCCAGTAATATGGTTTTCCGCGTGGATCAAGGCGGGTATCAATTACTGGTACATACATTCTTTTTCCAAGTTTTACAACTTCAAACTCTTCATCGATGGGGTTTGCAGGAATATTTACATTCAACAGATCAATTCCGTCAGGTAAACCTTTTTTTAATATTATTTTAGCTAATTTATTAAGCATTTTTCCTGCAAAATCAAAATCGAATTCAACAGCTCCGTTTTCAAATTTAATATCGTCCCTTGTTACTTCCTGGGAGATGGCTATTGTAGGAATATTAAAGCTTGCTGCTTCCAGTGCCGCACCTAAAGTTCCGGATGTTGTAAGTTCCGCCTGGCCTATGTTGTATCCGGTATTTATTCCTGAAATCATTATGTCAGGCTTTTCATCAAGTATTTCAAACAGGCCTATGGTCACCGCATCGGTTGGGGTTCCGCTTACTCCATAACCTTTACTGCCGTCTTTTAAAGTATATTCATTAACTCTTAATGGTTCATATAATGTTAATGCATGGCCTATTCCACTTTGTTGAGTTTCAGGAGCGACTACATAAGTATCACACAAATTATCGACTGCTTTTTTTGCAGCCAATATTCCTGAAGCGGTTATTCCGTCATCATTACATATCAACGCTTTCATATATTTAATTAGGACATTTAATTTTTAAATAATTTTAGGTTTTAAGTATAATATACAAAACTTTAATAATAATTTTAATTATAAAATATCATATTAATATTCTATGAAAAAACACATGCGGGTGGAAACTTGGAAAAACCACAATTGATTAATTTTATAGCTAAAGTAATGGAGGACTCTGGTTTCAAGGTTTATAAGAATTTTAAAACCTCACAGAAAGTCATAGATATTTATGCAATCCTTCCAACAACAATAGGAGATTTTGGAGTGGTTGTTGCATGTAAAAATTATGACAAAGACTTTGAAATTGGGGTTGATGTTTTAAAAGAGATGGAAGATGTTCAGGAAAGTTTAAAAGCTTCTAAAGTAACTATCGTGTCCTCTTCTTATTTTTCCAACCAGGCTAAAAACTATGCTTTAAGGAAAAATATTAAATTAGTCGATAGGGATAATTTACTTGAGATGGCTAAACGTTATCAAGACAGGACCTCTCAGACTACTTTGGATAATACTCCTTATGATGGTGGGGCATCTGCATATATTGAGGAGGAATATCCTGAATACGAATATGATGCGTCAGATATGGAGTATTTAATGCAGAGAAGAGAAGCACATCCTAATGTTTATAAAAGTTCACTTTACCGGCAAATTGATGAGCCGCACTCTCGCGGAGGAATTTCTTCTCTATTAAATAGAAACAGGTCCGCTGGACAAAGCTCCGGTCAATCCAATTTATACAACTATAATTCAATGCAAAACTCATATCATGAGCCTTTGCTCTTTAGATTATTAAATAATCCAATTGTTTTAATCATTTTCGTTGTTTTCGTTGCCTATGCCCTTTCTTATCTTTTAGGTAATCTTTTAGGCATGAATGCAGGCATTGTAGGATTAATAGAGATGGTTGTAGCATTACTATTATCTTATGGTTTGTCCTTTTACACTCAAAGAAGCAGCGAATTTGTTATTAAAGGAACATTTGTATTCTTTATTTCATTAATCATTTTAATTATATTAATTTTTGTTTAATTTAATATAATTAAAATTCATTATTATTAAAATTAATCCGATCAGGTACAAAAACCATATCATAATGTCTGTTGGTCCGGTTTCTATCCAAATTAATGTGTGTGTTAAAATCATGGAATAAATACCAACGCCAACTCCTTTTTTTAATTTATGAACCAATCCCAAAAAAACTCCCATGAAAGCCATCTGTATTGTAAGGCCGATTAGACCGAAATCAAGATAAACAGGTCCGAAGAGGGTTGATGTTAAACACACGTCATATGAAAGTACATATTGGCCTATAAATGTTCTTGGACTTCCGGATGAGAAAATCATGCTTAGAATATGGCCGTGTGTTGTTGCGCCTAGTTTAAGTATCCTTTCAAAGACTTCCAGTGTAAATCCTGCCCTATAAAATACCAGTTCTAACGGATTCAATACCCAATGCTGATTTGCTATGGACTGTGAAGCGATATAGCCTATGGCCATTATTCCAAGAACCATCACTGCAATAAATGCAATTCCTACTTTTTTTGAAATCCTGTCCAGATAGTAAAGAGTAATAAATGAGCTTCCTAAAATTCCCAAAACGGAGGTTCTATATCCGTTCAATCCGAAAATCACTGCTCCCAGAACCACCAGCAGCAGATATTTTCTATTATAGTATTTTGCAAGTAACACGTTAATCATTATCAGGAATAAGGGATAGGCGACTCTCCAGATATTTGTTGTCGCATTTGATTTCAATACGCTATTGAAAAGTGGAATTCCTCCCATAAGTACCAAATTCAGAGTTTGCAGAGCTAAAGCAACTATAACAAGAACAACAAGGAGTTTTTCAGATAAAAAATCTGTTTCTTTAGTATTTTCGACTTTAATTTTATATTTTATTATTGCCGCACATACTGTAAAGACCACACAGGCAAAAACAACGGTTAAAATCACTTCCAAATCCAGAGGGTCTTCAAATCTGTAATTGAATGACCCGATATATCCCATTAAAAGAAAAGCAAGAATTGCAACTGTCAATATATATGGCTGAAAGAGATCGATTTTTTTAAATTCCATTTTAACCTTCTAGTTCTAATGAGGAAATGGCAAGATTTCCACCAAAGTTGGGCATTGCTGCAACATGTGTGTGGACATAACTTGCAAGTGTATTTCTTTCCATAAATCCGTCTTGTAAATCATATGAACCCTTGCCTCTTAGGATTTTAAAAGCAAGGTCATGTTTAATGTTGGTTTTGTCAACAAGTACTTTTGAATAATGGAATTCATGTCCGTTGAATTTTTCACCTTTTTTGGATATGATGTTGTCCTGTGTAACTTCAGCTATTGTGTACTTTAACGCCTGTACTCGGTCTGTCAAAACTGATTTGTAAGGATATACATCTACCATTCTGTCTTCATGGATGGAATTCATAAGATACATTAAACCGCCACATTCGGCAAAAATTGGCCTGTCTTCAAGGTGGAACTGCTTGATATCTTTAAGCATATTTTCATTTTCGCTGAGCTGTTTTGAAAAGAGTTCAGGATATCCTCCACCGATATATAATCCGTCGACATCAGGCAGTCCTTCATCTTTCAAAGGTGAAAAATAAACTACTTTGGCATTATTTGCCTCTAAAGCTTCTATGTTTTCCTTATAATAAAAATTAAAAACTTCATCAAAAGCTACACCAATTTTTACAGGCTGCTTATTTAATTTATTCCAAATCGGAACGATGTCTGATGAAATTTTAGGTGCGCTTTTTGCAATTTCAACAAGCCTGTCTAGATCAATTGAATTTTTGATAACTTCTGCCCAAATGTCAATGTATTTTAAGGAATTTTCTCTTTCAACAGCAGGTACAAGACCCAAATGTCTTTGTTCAATTGAAATCTTATCGTCTCTTGTTATTCCTCCGATAACTTCGGTTTTTGTTATCTCTTCAATTGAACGTTTTGTTTTTTCGTAGTGGGCTTTGTTTTTCACTTTATTTAAAATAACGCCCGCAATGTTAATTTCAGGGTCCAATGCTTTAAATCCTAAAACAAGGGCAGCAGCACTTTTAACAAGGCTTCTTGAGTTAATGATTAAAATAACAGGAGCGTTCAATGATTTCGCCACAGATGCAGTACTTCCGATATCATTAATCGAGTCGATTCCTTCATATAGTCCTCGAACACCTTCAATGACGGCTATTTCTTTACCTTCCATACCCTTAAGAAAAGAATCTCTCACCTGTCCTTTTTCCATAAAAAAGGAATCCAGGTTTCTTGAAGTATTTCCGGTTGCCAATGTATGATAAGAAGGGTCAATATAGTCTGGTCCTACTTTAAAGGGCTGTACATTATATTTTTCGCTTAATGCTTTCATTATTCCTGTAGCTATTGTTGTTTTTCCAACTGCACTGCCGGTACCTGCTAAAATAATTCTCATAAATATTAATCTGAATCTTTTTATATAACAATTTTTGTATAATTAAATCATTTTATATAATATTAACAATAAAATTTAAATCATAATATATGGTGGTATAATGAGAATTTTATTAATCCATTCTGATTATTTAAATTATAATGTAAAGAATAAGACACCTGTAGCCGAAGAAATCGAGGATGCTAAAAAAGAAGGCGCCTTTGATGATTCCTTAGTTGTATTTACAAGTGTTGAAAAAGATGATGAAAATAATCCAGAAGGTATTGTTAAAAATTTAGTAAGCGAAATAATTAAAACCAATGAACAAGTAAAAGCAGAAAATATTGTATTGTATCCATATGCACATTTATCTTCTTCATTAGGTTCTCCAAAAATAGCTATTCAAATTTTAAAAGATACAGAAGAAGCTTTGCTTGCTGAAAACTTGTCTGTAAAAAGAGTACCTTTCGGATGGTATAAAGCATTTGAAATTTCCTGTAAAGGTCATCCATTAAGTGAACTTTCAAGAACAATCACTGCTGACGAAGAGGAAGAAAAAGTTGAAAGAAAACCTTCAACCTGGCAAATTCTTGAAGGAGATAAAATAACTCAAATTGAAGACTTTAATTTTGACAACAGAGCTTTCAAACAGCTCGTTGACTATGAACTGGGTCGTGGAGCATCTGATGAAGGCGAACCTCCACACGTTAAATTAATGAGAGAAAAAGAAATATGTGATTATGAGCCTGCTTCAGATGTTGGAAATCTT
>JAEIGA010019289.1_pt1 | contig 10399 bp, 10 predicted proteins | sample 9270691 | NCBI WGS metagenome assembly JAEIGA01 (sample SAMN17057246, study PRJNA624740) | gut metagenome | biome: biome; isolation source: fecal sample | host: Bos grunniens | place: China: Xizang | collected 2019
CCCAAAGCGACAACAGCACGCATACAGCCAGTACGCCACTCGCGTGTAGTATGCCTTGTCAGCGACGAGGAGATGAAAATCATTGACGACTACCTCAAGAAGTACAAGATTACCAACAAAAGCAACTGGATGCGTGAGACTCTGCTTTCATTCATATACAAGAACCTTGACGAGGACTACCCGACCCTCTTCGGCGAACATGACATGCGCCGATAATCAGCAATGACAGACAACGACTACATGAAACAGGCACTTGCAGAAGCACAGAAGGCTTTTGACAAGGATGAAGTACCCATAGGGGCTGTCATCGTATGCAAAGGACGCATAATATCACGTGCACACAACCTGACCGAAACACTTAACGATGTAACCGCGCATGCCGAGATGCAGGCAATAACTGCAGCGGCAAACAATATTGGCGGCAAGTACCTTAACGATTGTACTCTTTATGTAACCGTTGAGCCATGTCCTATGTGCGCAGGAGCAATAGCCTGGGCACAGATGGGAAAAGTTGTCTTTGGAGCGGCAGATGAAAAACGAGGCTACAAGAGATTCGCCCCGAATGTCATGCATCCGAAGACAGAGGTCATAGAGGGGATTTGCGCAGAGGAGAGTGCTGCGCTTATGAAGAAATTCTTTTCCGGCAAGAGATGAGATGCATATCAACAATGAGGCTCCCTGATACCAGGGAGCCTCATTGTTGATATGCATTATTTCTCATTAACGTCTTTTTCCGAAAGGAATGTTCACGCCAATAGAGAAACTGGCATTCATATCGTTAGCAGGAATGCTGTATTCACCAAGATCGCTGAAGAAGCAATCAGTTCCGACAAACAAGTTAAAACCGGTAAAACGGATATTTGCCATTGCTCCAAATCCCGCTCCGAATGTTGAAGTTGTTCCGCTCAGAGCCATATCAAACCATTTAACAGGTGCGTAGTTGATCATAAGAGACATTTTATAGAAAGAATAGTCACCATCAAAACGGTTCGTATATAAAAGACCGGCACTCAACTTGTCATAAAAAGGCATCTTGTACTCAACACCAAGATTCAATGTAGCTGCAAGAGCTGAACTCTCACTGCCCTCACCATTATCCTCGAATGAAAGGAAATCCTCCAAGTCATCCTTCAAAGAGTTGAACTGGTCATCAATATCTTCGACTTTAACATCATGTTCCTTAACATATTCGAAACCGTCGAACTCAAACGGGTCATCCTGGCTCACACTGGCTTTTGCAACTTTCTTCCAGCTCATGAATCCCAAATCGGTCAATGAAGCAGATACAACAAGTCCTTTTGTGAGCACATTGCTCAAATCATAAGTTACACCCAAATCGATACCCATACCGAAACCGTTGAGACCGGCAGAAGGATCTTTATATCCGTCAACACGTTTCTTTCCGTTCTTCGAAGGTTTCTCGGAATATTCATATTCTCCTCCTAATGCCATATGGGAATATCCCTGAGTCTTTACTGTCCAATGCGCAGCACCTGGGTTCGCAGTCACATCTACTTTATCAAGGTTTATATCGGCATATGCAAGACCGAACAAAAACTTCAGACGTGCACCCACGGTAAGGTCCTTGGTTATCTTACGGGAGTGACCGAATGCAAGATCAATATAGTTACGGGTCAACACATTTACATCACGTATTGAATAGTCCTTATTATAATCGAGGACTTTCATGAACTCAAACATCTCATATGGAACGTTGGCACCAATGCGTGAATGAAGGCCTAAATCAATTGTATTATAACCTCCGAAAGCAGAGAAACCAGCCGACATTATTGTCATATCGATGTTTGCCATCACTTTGTTCTCGTCGCCTATTCCGCCTAAGAAATCATCGGCATCAACAGATGAATGCATGAATGTAACCTTATCTCCACCTTTTGGGTTCTTGAATACAAAATTGTCAATGCCCACATCACCGCCGGCATTCACATTCATTGCACCTAGAATTGGCAGAGATATATAGTTCTGGTCATTCATCAATGCAGGATTTATTGTATGACGATATAAGTTACCGCTAAGGAAATAACCTGTTCTGAGACTCTCCTGTGCAGTAGAAACAACAGCAGACAGCAACAGTGTTGCTATAACAAAGCATTTGAGAATTTTACTGTTTTTCATAGCTATAATATTTGAATTATACAAAATTATTTAATTTACACATCTGTATATATTTTTTAACATTTTGGACAAATATACAATAAAACCCTTTAATACAAAAGGGTTTAGAAAAAATTTATTTTATTTCTTCGAAATCAACATATTCACCTTCATCATCAGCAAAAAGTTTTCCTCTCTCCTTTTTAGCATGAGAAGCTTGTTCTTTGCCATTCCCCTTACCTTGTCCTGAGACATCTGAATAACTTGAAACATTCTTCCTGCGCTTCAGTCCAAGCCAAGAAAGCACTGTGGATATTGCAGAAAAGAAAGCCGACAATATCAACATCACCACAAAGAGGGCTATAAAAAGGGCTAAGAATATATATATCATAAGAATACAGGAGCTAACCTATTATTAACGAAAAAACAAGACAAATGTTCTATTCCTTATAAGGTCAAGGACGTGTACCTTTTACATACAAAACAACTGAAAGGAGCAGATACCATGCAATTATAGCAACTGGGGCAAGGTAGCCAAGAACCAACATAGGCAATGCAACAACGAGGAATACATACCTGGTTTTGTTACATCTCCAACTGAAGTTCTTGAACTTCAACGAGAACATCGGTATCTCGGATACAAGCAGATACGACGACAACAGTATAAGCCCTATCATAAGAACCCAACCGGCATTAAGATTGAATATCCAATGGCCTGCACCTGTAACCAGCGAAGACCAGAAAAGGGCGTTGGCAGGAGTCGGCAAGCCTATAAATGTATTGGTCTGCCTTGTATCTACATTGAATTTTGCCAGACGACAAGCCGAAAATACAGCTATAAGGAATGCCATATATGGTATTATTTCCGAAAAACATCCCAAATATCCAGGGTAATAAAGCACATCGTTCATATAATTGAACACGATTGTTGCCGGAGCAATACCGAATGTTATATCATCTGCAAGAGAATCCATCTGTACACCGAGAGGAGATGATACACGCAAAAGACGCGCAACCATTCCATCGAAGAAATCAAACACAGCACCCAGGACTATGAAGCCCATAGCCAAATCGAATGCACCATTAAATGCCATTACACAAGCAATACAGCCAGAGAACAAATTACAGCATGTAATTGCGTTAGGAATGTGCTTCTTTACATACATGACCGTTTACTTTAGATTTGCAATTACGGTTTCGTTACCGACTGTCTTTTGCTCAAGCTCTACATTTATCTTGGCATCTAACGGCAAATAAAGATCGACACGTGAGCCGAATTTTATAAAGCCCATATGCTGGTCGATAAAACACTCTTCACCTGCTGCTGCATATGTAACTATACGGCGTGCCATGGCCCCTGCAATCTGACGTACAAGAATTTCACGTCCGTCTTCCATTTTTATCACAACCAAAGAGCGCTCATTTTCAGTACTCGCCTTGGGAAGCCATGCCTTGTGGAACTTGCCTTTCTGATGTTCGACACGCGTAACCACACCATCTACCGGATACCAGTTGGCATGTACGTTCATCGGACTCATGAATATGGAGACCTGTATTCTTTCATCCTTGAAGTGGTCTGGCTCGAAGACCTTCTCTATAACGACAACTTTTCCGTCGGCAGGAGCAACAACGACATTGTCCACATCACCGGGAAATATCCTCTTGGGGCTCCTGAAAAAATTCACCATTAACAGATATAGCGCCAAAGAGAAGGCACTCACGATGGAATTAAGGACAACCAGTTCTGGGAGAAAGTACCATAACGGCACATTTATTACAGCCAATATTATAAAGGCCGTAACCAATATCCCATTGCCTTCACTATGAATTCTGTAATCCTTCAGCTTTCTTATTCTTTTGAACTTCTTCATAGATGCGAATCTATACATTATTTTACAAATGTAACAAGAAAATATTAAAACACAAAAAAAAGGGGCAAATTCGCACTCTAATGGCATTTTTTAGAAAAAGGTACAATTGCAGACAATATCCTAATGTTGAAAACTTTTTCATTAAAAGGCTACGACTAATGAGTAAAAGATATTATCTTTATCGAACAAAATAACAACCCTACGACATGCAAGATTTTGTTCACTTACACGTACACTCCCAATACTCCATACTCGACGGACAGGCTGCAATAAAGAAGCTTGTTGACAAGGCTATTGCCGATGGAATGAAAGGCATAGCTCTTACTGACCACGGCAACATGATGGGTGTAAAGGAGTTTTTCAATTACGTGAACAAACTGAACGCGAAAAAGAGCGAAGAGGAAAAATTCAAGCCAATCATCGGATGCGAAGTATATATCGCACCCCGCAGACTACAGGACAAGGAGACAAAAGACGACCGCGGATACCACCTTATACTGCTTGCAAAGAACAAGAAAGGTTATCACAACCTTGTAAAAATCGTTTCAAAAGCATGGAGCGAGGGTTACTACTACAACCCGCGTACCGACAAGACCGAAGTAGAAAAATACCACGAAGGCATTATATGCTGCTCGGCTTGTTTGGGAGGCGAAATACCGCAACTTATAAAGAACGGGCAACTTGACAAGGCCGAAGAGAGTGTCATGTGGTTCAAGAGCCTCTTCGGCGACGATTATTATCTGGAACTTCAGCTTCACAAAGCAACCGTAGAGCGCGCCAATCACGAAGTATATCCGTTGCAGGTAGAAGTAAACAAGCATATAGTAGAGCTCAGCAAGAAATGCGGTGTAAAGCTTATATGTTCCAATGATGTCCATTTTGTTGACGAAGAGAATGCCGAAGCGCACGACCGCCTTATATGCCTCAGTACAGGAAAGGACCTTGACGACCCAAACCGCATGCTTTACTCCAAGCAGGAGTGGATGAAGACCAAGGCTGAGATGTGGGAGATGTTCAGCGACATCCCTGAAGCTATGGCAAACACCGTGGAAATATGCGACAAGGTTGAGTTTTACACCATTGACAACGCCCCTATCATGCCAAACTTCGCCATACCGGAGGAGTTCGGAACAGAAGAGGAGTACAGAAAAACGATCACCCACGAAGACCTTTTCAATGAATTCACACGCGACGAGAAAGGCAATGTCGTGCTGTCGCAAGAGGAGGCCGAGAAAAAGATAAAGAAACTGGGAGGGTACGACAAGCTGTACCGTATTAAGCTGGAAGGCGACTATCTTAGGAAAATAACATACGACGGAGCAAAGAAATGCTACCCGGAGCCTTTCTCACAAGAGCTTATAGACCGTATCGATTTCGAGTTGCACATAATGAAAACCATGGGTTTCCCTGGCTACTTCCTTATCGTGCAGGACTTCATCAAGGCTGCTCGCGAAGAACTGGGAGTATCTGTCGGACCCGGACGTGGTTCAGCAGCAGGAAGCGTAGTAGCATACGCACTCGGCATCACTCGTGTCGATCCTATAAAATACGATCTCCTGTTCGAGCGTTTCCTGAATCCAGACCGAATATCACTGCCTGATATTGATGTCGATTTCGACGATGACGGACGAGGCCGGGTCCTCAATTGGGTAACAGAGAAGTACGGTCAGGAAAAGGTCGCACATATCATTACTTATGGAACTATGGCGACCAAGCTTGCCATAAAGGATGTCGCACGTGTCCAGAAGCTTCCTCTTGACATTTCGAACAAGCTATGCAAAGCTATTCCGGACCGTTTGCCCGACGGTCTCAAGATGAACTTGCCTAATGCGATTCAAGCTGTACCGGAGCTTCGTGAAGCCGAGGCCTCACCCGACCCGACTTTACGCGACACCATAAAATACGCGAAAATGCTTGAAGGCAATGTCCGGAACACTGGAGTACATGCATGCGGAACAATCATATGCCGTGATGACATAACAGACCACGTTCCTATCAGCATTGCCGAAGACAAGGAGACCGGCGAGAAGATGCTTGTTACCCAATACGAAGGAAGTGTCATTGAAGAGACAGGCCTCATAAAGATGGACTTCTTGGGATTAAAGACACTCTCTGTCATAAAAGAGGCATTGGAGAATATACGCCAGAGCCTCAAGATTGACGTTGACATAGACTCCATACCTATCGACGACCCGAAGACATACGAATTATATTGCAACGGCAACACAATCGGCACATTCCAGTTCGAGTCACCGGGAATGCAGAAATATCTGCGCGAACTGCAGCCAAGCACATTCGAGGACCTCATAGCCATGAATGCCCTCTACCGTCCAGGACCGATGGACTACATCCCTGATTTCATTCAGCGCAAGCATAACCCGGCACTGGTGCAGTACGACATTCCTTGTATGGAGAAATATCTCAAGGATACATACGGAATCACTGTATATCAGGAGCAGGTGATGCTTCTGTCACGACTGCTGGCCGATTTCACACGTGGCGAGAGCGATACGCTCCGAAAGGCCATGGGAAAGAAGCTCAAGGCAAAGCTGGACGAGCTCAAACCCAAATTCATCAATGGCGGAAAAAAGAACGGGCACGACGAAAAGATACTGGAGAAGATTTGGGCCGACTGGGAGAAATTCGCATCGTACGCTTTCAACAAGTCACATGCTACATGCTACTCATGGGTTGCGTACCAGACTGCATACCTGAAGGCCAACTACCCGCCGCAGTACATGGCAGGAGCAATGAGCCGCAACCTTGACAAGATAACTGAAATCACAAAGCTGATGCAGGAGTGCAAGAGCATGGGAATCAACGTTCTTGGCCCCGATGTCAACGAATCGCGCCGCAAGTTCAGCGTAAACAAGGGAGGTGACGTAAGATTTGGATTATGCGCTGTAAAGGGTGTGGGTGAGAATGCCGTGCAATGCATCATCGACGAGCGTGAGGCAAATGGCCCGTTCAAGAGCATATTCGACTTTGTCGAACGCGTTAACCTTACCGCATGCAACCGCAAGAACCTTGAGTGCTTGGCCTTTGCAGGAGCCTTTGATGAATTGCCAGGCGGTATCACACGCGAACAATATGCCGGCATCAACAGCAAGGGTGAGCAGTTCCTTGAGGCACTGATAAGATATGGCAACCTTTACCAGACAGACAAGGCAAACGCCAGCGCATCGCTGTTCGGAGACACAGAAATGGCCGAGATACCAAAGCCGGAGATTCCGGAAGGAGGCAACTGGAGCACTCTTGAAAAGCTCAACCGCGAGCGTGAGCTTGTAGGCATATATCTATCAGCACACCCGCTTGACGACTATGCACTGATACTCAACGAATTCTGTAATACCAAAGCTGCAGAAATCGAGAACATGCAGGCACTTGTGGGCAGAAAGATAACATTCGGTGGAGTTGTCAGCGACCCTCCACGTACTGGATTCACTAAGAAAGGTAGCCCGTATGGAGTTGCAAGTATAGAAGACTTCTCTGGAACAGCAGAGCTATTCTTCTTAGGTGACGAATGGATGAAATACCAGAATTATTTTATCCCAGGCAATTTCCTATATATAAAAGGCAGCTGTCAGCCACGCCGGTGGGACCCCAGCAAATTCGATTTCTCAGTCAGCAGCATAGAACTTATGCCAGAAATCAAGGAAGGACTGGTTAAGAGTCTAACCATATCGTTTGACGTGATGTCCTTGACCGATGAAGTTTATGCAAGCATCATTGATTACGCAGAGAGACATCCAGGAGACAGCAAGCTTATTTTCAAGATAAAAGACTACGAGCATGAATTCACTTTGGAACTGGCATCCAAGAGCCACGACATTGAGGTGACACAAGATTTCATCGATTATATTAAAGGATTGGACAATATTTATTATAAACTGAATTGACAAAACATTAAAAAGAGAAAATTATGGCAGTAAATGTAACTAACGACAACTCAAAGGAGTTCATGGCAACTGAATTGCCTATCGTTCTGGATTTCAGCGCAGCATGGTGTGGACCATGCAAGCAATTGGCACCGATAATAGACGAATTGTCAAAAGAGTATGAAGGCCGTATTGCTGTTGGAAAGTGCGATATCGAGGAAGCAGACGACCTCACTATGGAATACGGCATACGCAACGTGCCTACAGTAATCTTCATAAAGGACGGTAAGGTTGTTGACAAGTTTGTAGGTTCAAAGTCAAAGGGCGACGTCCAGGCCAAGTTCGAAGCATTATTAGGATAATAGCCATGAACAACGACGAGTTCAGCATGGAAGACCTCGATGACGAGAAAACCATTGCATTCATACGTGAGCGTTTGCCACAGGAACTAAAGGAGAAGTTCAGCGACGACGAGTTCTACTACTTCTTGGATACAATCTACGACTACTACGACAAAAGCGGTATCCTTGACGGCAATGACGAATATGTTGACATCGACATTGATGATATCGCAAAGTTCATTGCAAAGGAAGCAAAGAAAAACAATATCGGAGACTTCGCCCCAGAGGAACTGTTCTTTATTGTTGAAGGCGAACTGGCATACAATGGCATAAATGACTGATTTCGGCCACTATAAAACAAGAGTGAACCCAGTCGGGTTCACTCTTGCTATGTTATCACTATTGCAGATAATCATCAATAGTTATTCTTCTTTACCTCAAAGTAGGCTTGAGCATGCAGGCATGCCGGACAAATCTCAGGAGCCTCTGTTGCAGTGTGGACAAATCCGCAGTTACGGCACTGCCATGTAACAGCCTCAGTCTTCTTGAATACTGTACCGTTAACAACATTGTTGAGAAGAGCAAGATAACGCTCCTCATGACCCTTCTCAGCTTCAGCTATATTACGGTACATCACTGCTATGGCCGGGAAACCCTCAGCATCGGCAATGTCGGCAAAACGTGGATAATCGGCAGTCCACTCCTCATTTTCACCGGCAGCAGCAGCCTTGAGATTCTCGGCTGTTGTTCCGATTACGCCAGCAGGATAGCATGCCGTTATCTCAACCATACCGCCCTCAAGCCACTTGAACATGCGCTTTGCATGTTCCTTCTCCTGATCTGCTGTCTCCTGGAATATCGCAGCAATCTGTTCGAAACCCTCTTTCTTTGCAGCGCTTGCAAAATATGTATAGCGCATTCTTGCCTGTGATTCACCTGCAAATGAAGTAAGCAAATTCTTCTCGGTTTGTGTTCCCTTAATACTCTTTTCCATAATTATAATTTTATCGGTTCAGTTAATAATTATCACATATCTTTCTTCCAGAGCCCATGCAGATTACAGTACTCATACACTGCAACCGGCTTGGAGTTGCATATACAAACTTCAGCAACCGGTTCGTCTTTTAGCCTAAGATACATACCTCCATTCACATACTCGATGTATATGAATGCAATGTAATGTTCGGGAGTCATCGGGTGATGCACGCTGCCTATCTCGACCTTCAAACGGCCATCCGGCAGCTTTGTTACCTTAGGTACATGCTTTTCGGCACTCACATCTACCGTACCGGGAACAAGTTCTTCCATTTTTGCTCCACAACACACAACGGGCACACCCGAATCAACCAGTTTCTCAATCACATTGCCGCAATGGGCACACTTATAGAATTTCACTGCCATAACTTATGTTTTAATGAATACTACAAGTATAACAAGATGAAAAAAACATTTGTTCAGAGAAGCACCTTTCCTATAAACTAAAGAGCGAATCCTTAAGGCAAATATATATAATGTTTCAGATGTTTTATATAAAAAACGCAAAAGATTTTTACAATTTCAGAAAATTTTTCATTTGTAGGATCAGCTGCTGCTTTTTTACCGTTTACAACAGACAGCAGTCTGCTACACAATGTAACCGTCATAACCACATGCGTGCTACCCTACTCCCAAATCGGTATTCTCTATAAGAATCTCTATTGCAGGCTCATCCTTTATAACGGGATAAACTTCTCTTCTGAACCACTCCACAAGCTCATCGCTACGTTCTACCGCTGTTCCGTTATTGCAAAATACATTCACGCTGAAATATTCGAAATGCTTACGGGCTGTCATTATATCTGCCAGAATACGTTCAGGAGTATCGTTTGTAGTACAGCATAGAAGACACACCCCTTTAAAATGAGCTGCTACATCAACAGGCGTAACCCATTCCGGCACACCCTTGTTCCACAGCTTGCGCTGCTGCGGGTCGAAACTCTCGATGCCGCAACGGAACTTCACTGCAGCAGGGGCGAACTGCGCTGCAAAGGATTCCAGGCGGTTACGGTACATGAAGTGCGCTTCGAACCATAACGTATGTATTCCCTTTTCCCGAACGACCTCTTTTATAAGTTCTACCGTATCAGCATCAAGTTCCATTGCCGAACCGGAATTTATAACATCAAGAACACCATACTTACCCGTAACCTTTGAA
>JAEIGA010019290.1_pt1 | contig 10399 bp, 8 predicted proteins | sample 9270691 | NCBI WGS metagenome assembly JAEIGA01 (sample SAMN17057246, study PRJNA624740) | gut metagenome | biome: biome; isolation source: fecal sample | host: Bos grunniens | place: China: Xizang | collected 2019
ATGCACAAAGTATATGTTATCAGATTCTTCGCTAACGCTCAGAATGACACGCACTTATAATGCTTTCACTGCCCCTAAATTTACGCAGAACCATAGTATTTAAAAAATCTCCTTACACTCCTGCAACCATATACTTAACTATCAGATACACAATGAATAACGGGTGGCAGGAGTCCTGTTACCTTCGTGTTTTCCTTTCACACCAGAAATATGCGAAGGCGAAACGAAAAAACGTGAAGGCGTTTTTTTAATTCTTGCTGAAGTAATTCCAAAAGTTGAAGAAGCGTTGCAAAAAGTTGAAGAAGAGTTGGGCGATTAAACTATTTGTTCCGTTGATACATACAGTTCCTTCGCTTTGCTCTGGATGACACTAAGAATGGATTTGGTGACAGGAGATAAAGGACGGTGACAGGACTCCTGCCACCCGTTTCATCCTATCAATCAACAAGTTAAGCCTTGGTGACAGGAGTGAATGCAACTTCTACCTTTTCCTTGTAGAAACACGTACTTATCTTATCGTGATAAGATTACCTATCTTATCGCTGTAAGATTAGTAATCTTATCGCAATAAGATAAGTATCCTTTCCGGACATCCAATCATTCTTCGGGAGCAAACATCGGATCCCACGAAGGAAGCAGGATAGGCTTCTGTTCGAGCATCTTCAATATGTCGGTTGGAATATATTTCTTTTCAACCACTACACGGAACATGTAGTTATCAAACCATTCATCGGTCATAATCAAGTTGCCTTGATAGCCGGATGCTGCACCCCAGCTGTTTTCTACCATCCACTTCTTAGGCTTGCCGGCTTCGTCCAAATCGACGGCAATCAAGGTCATGGCGTGCGATGAACCACTGGTAAAGGTCTGGATGCGCTGCTTCTTGTCCATCGGGAACTCGGTATCGAACAACGATGCGTAGTCCATATTGGCGAGGTCCAAGGTACCCTTCTTGCGGTCCAGGAACTTACCCACGTCGCACGAGAAATACATGGCCGTATTGTCCTTGATGGATGCAATGGCGAGTTCCTTCACTTGTTCAATCGGGAGATTGAGGTAAAGCCAGTTTTCACCATCATATACATGACGGTCGTACTCTATTTCATATACCTTGCCATATTCGCGGCTAGGGTCGTTCATCACCATGACATAGTTGTTCTCCAAGTCTTCACCGATGTATTCCTGATAGAAGCTCTTCGGAGTGTATTTCTTGGTGCTTACCACCTTTCCTTGCTTGTCATAGCGGGTCCATTCGAACTCTGTAGGAGGTACACCAAGGCACTTCACCAAAATGCGGTAGATGTCGGCCAACATCGTTTCCTTGGCCTTCTGCATTTGAGCAGGCTTCATGCCACGGAGCTGAAGCGCATATTCACAAAGTTTCCAACGCAGAATCATACCCATCTGGTTGGTGTTGTTGCTCTGATAAGTTTCGGGCATCACTTCCTTGGGCACCACACCATATTTCATGAGGAGGTTCGACACACCTGTAAACTGGCCACCGTCGCCAATGGGGTTCTTCATGAGCCATTCCACCTTACGGTCTTCCAACGGAAGGTGCTTGGTGTCGATAATGGCTTGCAGGAAAAGATTCGACTTTTCGAGCAGGTCGTAGAACGAATTGTAATTCTGAGAGAATTCGAAACCCGGCAGATGGTACTTGTCAATCATCTTGGCACGGAGCACATTCAAGCCCGTAAAGAGCCAGCAACGGCCGGAGGATTTCTGGTCGGTAATACCTTTCGTCTTCACGCGATGGGAGAAGTGGGTATCCATCATCGATAGGTTTTCACCATTAATGGCCAATGCGGCAATGGAATTGGATGCAAGGGCATTCTTCACGGCCTTGTCAGCAGGAGTTCCCTCGTAAGCATTACGGATACGGCCTAACATATCTTCACTGATACCGCCGTTCTTGGTCTGTGCGATAGCGCCAACGATGCCCAGCATCATCACCGCCAAACAAAGTATAAGTCTTTTCATATCGATTTCAGGATAAGGTTATTTTCATGCCCCGAAAGTAACTATTTTTTGCGACATAACCAAATGAAAAATGCAAAAATCGCCCATTTCATCGATAAAAAAAGAAAGGAAGCCCATAAACGGACTCCCTTCCTCATTCATTCCAATATAATCTTCTGATCAGCACTTTACATTCAGTGAATCCAGCACTGCGCGCATCTTCTCGTATGTAGTGATGCGGGTAGGCACCAATGGCAAGCGGAGCTTGTTCTCAATCATGCCCATCATATTCAGCATGGCCTTCACACCGGCCGGATTACCATCCACGAAGAGAAGGCTGAACAACTCCGTAAACTTATGATGGATGGTCAAGGCATTGGCATAATCGCCCTGCAGAGCCAAACGGGTCATACGGCTGAATTCACGCGGGAACGCATTGCCGATAACCGAAATGACACCTACAGCACCAAGGGTAATCAAAGGGAAAGTAATACCGTCGTCACCTGAAATCACGTCAAAATCCGCCGGCTTGTTCTTGATGATGTCGTCCATCTGGGTGATATTGCCCGAAGCTTCCTTGATGGCTACCACATTCTTGAAATCGCGCGCCAAACGAAGGGTTGTTTCGGCGGTCATGTTCACACCGGTACGTCCCGGCACATTGTAAAGCACAATCGGGAGGTCGGTAGCTTCGGCCACAGCCTTATAATGCTGGTAAATACCTTCCTGTGACGGCTTATTATAATAAGGTACAACCACCAACAAGGCATCGACACCGGTCATATCATCGTTCTTCACGGTATCGACTACCGCTTGTGTACTGTTGCTACCCACACCCAACAAGATAGGAATACGTCCATTCACCCGGTCGATAACAGTACGTTTCACCTTTTCCTTTTCTTCCTTGGTCAGTGTCGGAGTTTCGGCTGTTGTACCCAATACGCACAAAAAGTCCGTTCCGTTCTGCAACTGATAATCTACCAAACGGAGCAATGCTCCATAATCCACGCTACCATCTTCCTTGAAAGGGGTAATCAACGCAACCCCCATACCTTTCAATCTTGTCTGTATCATAATTGTAAATATTTTCCTTTTCTTTAAGTTTGTGCAAAAGTACAATAATTTTCGAATTATACGATAAATTATCAACTATTTTTCTACTTTTGGCAATAAAAAGTTACTCCAATAGCTTTAAGAAGTCATCTTCGTTCATAATGGGCACTCCTAATTTGTTCGCCTTTTCCAACTTGGCAGGGCCCATATTGTCGCCCGCCAGGATGAAACTGGTCTTTTTCGAGATGCTGCCCACGTTCTTTCCACCGTTCTTCTCGATGATTTCCTTGTACTCGTCGCGCGAATGGTGGGTAAAGACACCACTGATGACGATGGACTGGCCGGCAAGCTTGTCGGTGTATTCGGACAAGTCGAGCTCTTCCATCTGCATCTGTACACCTGCCTGACGAAGACGTTCTATCTGTTCACGATTACGCTCGTCGGCAAAATAGCGGATGATACTTTCAGCAATACGTGCACCGATTTCATCGACTTGCATCAAGTCGTCCAATGAAGCCGAAGCCAATGCGTCTATACTACGGAAAGCCTTAGCCAACGTCTTAGCGGTAGTCTCGCCCACAAAACGGATGCCGAGAGCAAACAATACACGTTCAAACGGCACATCAAGCGATGCACGGACACCTTCGAGGATATTCAAGGCGGACTTCTTGCCCATGCGTTCCAGACGGGCAATATCCGGAGCCTTCAAGTCATAGAGGTCGGCAATGGTATGAATCATACCTTCCTGATAGAACTGGTCGATGGTTTCGGAGCCGAGTCCGTCGATGTTCATGGCCTTACGGCTTACAAAATGCTCTATCTTGCCCTTGATTTGGGGCGGACAAGCGGTATCGTTGGTACAATAATGGGCTGCTTCGCCTTCGTAACGGGTCAACGGGCTACCGCATTCAGGGCATTTGTCAATGAAACGCACTTTGTCACCCACCATGAAACGGGCATCCATGTCCACGCCTACAATCTTCGGGATAATTTCGCCACCCTTTTCTACATAGACCATATCGCCGATGTGGAGGTCGAGCCCTTCGATGATGTCGGCATTATGCAAAGAGGCACGCTTTACCACCGTACCTGCCAATTGAACAGGATCGAGATTGGCCACCGGAGTTACGGCACCCGTACGGCCCACTTGGTATGAGATGCTGTTGAGGCGTGTACAAGCACGTTCTGCCTGGAATTTGTAGGCAATGGCCCATCGGGGAGACTTGGCGGTATAACCCAAATGGCGCTGCTGACGGGCGGAATTGACCTTCAATACGACACCGTCCGTAGCCACAGGAAGATTCTTGCGCTCTACATCCCAATAGCGGATAAAGCCGAGCACCTCGTCCAATGTAGCACATTTACGCATGATGTCGCTTACCTTGAAACCCCATCCGGCTGCTTTTTGCATATTCTCGTAGTGTCCATCCTCGGGAAGATTCTCGCCTAATAGGTAATAAAGGTAGGCATCGAGCTTACGGGAAGCCACTACGGAAGAGTTTTGAAGCTTCAAAGTGCCCGAAGCGGCATTACGGGGATTGGCAAACAAAGGTTCCTCACGCTCTTCACGCTCCTTGTTCAACTGGTCGAACACGAGCCAAGGCATCAGAATCTCTCCACGGATTTCAAATTCCTTGGGATAACCTTCGCCACGAAGAACCAATGGAACAGTACGGATAGTCTTCACATTGTCCGTCACCACATCACCCTGCGTACCATCGCCACGGGTCACGGCACGAACCAACTTTCCGTCTTCATAGGTCAACGAAATGGACGTTCCATCAAATTTCATCTCGCAACAGATTTCAAAGTCCTCGTTCAGGGATTTCTTCACGCGATCGTAAAATTCGGCTACTTCGGCTTCGGAATAGGTATTGGCAAGCGAGAGCATGGGGTAACGATGCGTCACCTGCTCGAAATTCTTGTTCAAATCGCTACCTACACGCATGGTAGGAGAATTATCATCATGGCATTCGGGATGCTTAGCTTCCAAATCCTGCAATTCACGCATCAGGAAGTCGAACGCCTGATCGTCTATCTCCGGTGCATTCAGCACGTAGTATTGATGATTGTGATGATGGAGTTCATCACGCAACTGGTATATTCTTTCTACTTCGTTCATATATTAAAAGGTATAATCAAGACAAAAGTAATCATTTTTAGCTGAAAATCGAATGGGTTTTCGTACTTTTGCAAAAAATAAAAGAAACTAAAGTATGAGAATAGACATCATAACCGTTTTACCCGAGATGCTGGAAGGTTTTTTCAACTGTTCCATCATGAGCCGTGCACAGAAAAAGGGGTTGGCCGAAATTCATCTGCACAACCTCCGTGATTATGCTTACGACCGCTACCGCAAAGTGGATGATTATCCGTTCGGCGGATTTGCCGGCATGGTCATGAAGATAGAGCCTATCGACCGATGTATCTCTGCCTTGAAAGCCGAGCGCGATTACGATGAGGTAATCTTCACCAGTCCTGACGGCGAGCAGTTCAACCAACCGATGGCAAATAGTCTTTCGATGGCAAAGAACCTGATTATCCTGTGCGGACACTTCAAGGGAATAGACTATCGTATCCGTGAACATTTAATTACAAAAGAAATCAGCATCGGCGACTATGTATTGACAGGAGGAGAATTGGCCGCAGGCGTTATTGCCGACGCTATCGTCCGAATCATTCCAGGAGTCATCAGCGACGAGCAATCGGCATTGTCCGATTCCTTCCAGGACAACCTCTTGGCAGCACCGGTTTACACACGTCCGGCAGAGTACAACGGATGGAAGGTGCCCGACATTTTGCTCTCTGGTCACGAAGCTAAAATCAAGGAGTGGGAGTTGCAACAATCCTTGGAGCGAACCCAACGGTTGAGACCCGATTTGCTGAAATAACACATAGTAATATTTTCAGACATAAGATACCCGTATTCACTTTTGGATATATCCATGAATGAATACGGGTTTTAGTTTCAATCACCCCCAATCCATCTTCCTGATTGCCCCATATTGACCTCAATACATTCCTCGTTATCCTTCCCCAAAGACCTCCGATGAAATGGGGACTTTTTGCAAAAATCTCCCTTTTCATCGATAGCTCATTTTCTTTTTAACATTTGATTTAATTGTTTAAGCAACTATTTTAAAAGTATCATGACAACAATTATGAGCATAAAAAAACTGCAAGGCTGACACCTAGAAACAGCCTTGCAGTTGAATTTAAAAATTAGTAAATTTATCAGACAATCAATCCTCCGATGATATCTTTTACAGATGTAAAGCCATGACGGTCGAGGTAATCATTAATACCTTCCGAAACCTTGACAGTGATAGCCGGGTCGATGAAGTTAGCGGTACCAATCTGGATAGCTGACGCACCCGCCAAAAGGAACTCAACGGCATCCTTCCAATTCATGATACCACCCAATCCAATGACAGGAATATTTACTGCTTTTGATACTTGCCAAACCATGCGCAAAGCGATAGGTTTTACGGCAGCTCCACTCATACCACCGGTGATGGTAGAAAGGATAGGACGACGCTTTTCGGCATCGATAGCCATACCCAAAAGTGTGTTGATCAACGACACGCTATCAGCACCTGCACCTTCTACTGCACGAGCAATTTCGGTAATGTCTGTCACATTCGGAGAAAGCTTCACGATAAGGGTCTTCTTATACACTTCACGTACTGCCTTTACTACCTCTGAAGCACCCGATGCAGTTACACCGAAAGCCATACCACCTTGCTTTACATTCGGACAAGAGATGTTCAACTCAATAGCCGGAATGTTTTCGAGTTCATTGATCTTCTCTGCAGTCTGTACATAATCCTCGATAGCCGAGCCCGACACGTTTACAATCATATTGGTACGGATATCCTTGATTTGCGGATAAATCTCGCTGATGAAGTAATCTACACCCTTGTTCTGGAGTCCTACGGCATTGAGCATACCCATCGGAGTTTCCGCCATACGCGGATAAGGATTACCTTCACGACGATGAAGCGTGGTTCCCTTTACAATGATACCACCAATCTTTTCAAGCTCTACAAAGTCTTCAAATTCCTTTCCATATCCAAATGTACCCGAAGCGGTCATAACCGGATTAGAGAGCTTCAAATTGCCTATGTTAACGCTTAAATCTGCCATAATAACTTCTTAATATTAAATACAGGACCATCTTTACAAACACACAGGTGACCTTCATCGGTATTCTCTACGCAACAAAGACAAGCACCTACACCACATGCCATGGTGTTTTCCAACGAGACTTCGCATTCGATGCCGTTCGCCTTCGCATATTTGGCAACCGCCATCATCATTGGCTTAGGCCCGCAAGTGTAGATCATATCGAACTTCTGTGCTTCGAGAACGCTATGTTGGGTAACGTATCCCTTTTCGCCCATGCTACCGTCTTCTGTAGTCATATAGACATCGCCCAATTTCTGGAACTCATCCAGCTGGAGCAAGTCCTTCGAAGAGCGTGCACCCAAGAGGAATGTAGGCTTGTAACCCATCTTGGCAAGTGTAGCACCAAGCATCAACATAGGAGCTGTACCTACTCCCCCGCCTACCAAAAGAGGCTTAATTTCGGTGTTTTCCTGCGGTAGGGTATAGCCATTGCCCAAGGGGAGGACTACATTTACCACATCTCCTTCCTTAACTGTAGCCAACTTGCGGGTACCATCACCCACAAGCTGAACCAAGAACCATACTTCGTTCGCTTCCTTATCTACAAAGTTGATGGAGATAGGACGACGCAAGAATGTAGTAGTTGATCCGTCAATACGGATTTCTGCAAATTGGCCAGGAACCATCTCCGGCAACGGATTTGCATGTGTCATCTTAATCAAAACATAGTTGGCGTGCAGACGAGTGTTCTGCGTAACCACTAAGTCCAAAATGTATTTCTTCATATATAAAATATAATTAGGTAAATTCGATTCTATTGCAAATATACACGAATTTACCTAAAAGTTAGTCATTTCAGCCTTATTTTTCAGGACGGAAGGTCTCATAGGTGCCATTATCAAAGAAAATTCTTATTTCAGTGATTTTTCTGGCAGGCTTTTCAACGTACTTAATCTCCTCACGCACAATCTCTTTAGGGGTAAAAACAGGGGATTTGGATGCAATTTCCTTGCGATTTTCGGATTCTTCCGTCCCCTCGGGCGAAAAAAATGCACTCTCGTCAAACATAGAGATACCCGAAATGCCCGTTTCTTCCAATTGGGACGAATCCTGTTGTTCCTCCATCTCGCCTTCTCCATAAATGAGCCAAGATAGGTTGACATAATTACAAGCCTTGTGGATTTTCATTACTACATCCAGACTAGGATTGTTCCTTCCATTGAGTATATGAGACAGGGAAGAAGGCGACAAGCCTATTTTTTCAGCAAATTGGGCTGCTGTCATCTCTTCTTTCTGCATTATTTGAGTAATTCTTTCCTTCATTTACAAAAGTATTTAAGATTTTTTCGAGAATACAAAGGTAAACACTAATATTCATTTTTGCAAATATATTATTCTAAAAGTAAATATTACAGATGTAATTCAAAATATACATATCCAAATTTACAAGATTACATAATATAAAATATGAACAGTTTTCTTCTCACATTTACATTTAATGAAAATCTATATAATATTGATTATCCACTAATTAATAATATAATCTAGCTAGTATTATTTTAAAATCCATGAATTTAACCCATATTTCATCTATCTTACTACCTTAACTTTAATTAAAGTTTGTATAATATTGGTTTTCAATAGAATAAAATAATAAAAATAGAGATACATATTCATTCATACACATTTATATCTGTAAATTCACATTAAAAAACTAGTATTATACATCACTTCAATAGCATGTTTTACAATAATAAACCGATAAGAATGTACACAAAAAACAATGGCTTTACATTTATATATTTACAATATTAAATGAAAATAAGTGCTAATTGTTATTTTTAGTGATAGAAAAGCAAATTCAACTGCTATTCTTAGTTGTATAAAATACAAAATGCAAAGAATGGTCTATTTTTATCTTATTCACAATCGTAAACAAGGCTATAAAGATTATGCTACTGACATGCCTTTATAACCAATCTTAAATTGTACTCATACTGAACAAAATAAAAATTTGACCGCACCCACCTTACAGATTCTGACACTCTCCCATATTAAGGCGATTACGAACTACCTCTATCATCTTTTCAATCACCAAAGCAACAATCATTCAAAAGATAATAAACACACCGAATAAGATTTCTCATTAAACACCTCTCCCATCATATCAATGGCCATTTCCTTTTTAAATTTATGGATAAACGGACGGTTTTCTACAAATAAACGATTCTGAGAGGACTATTTTAAAGATAACTAACTGAATATAGGATATTTAAGTACATTTTTCAGATCCACAAGAAGCAATCATCTAGAAAAAACAGGATCAACACGCTCTTTTCATCGTATGAACGTCAAGAAACATTACCAAATTTTATTTTTCCATTTTCACCTAAAAGTGAAACATCAAAAAAAGATTCGGAAGTTCAACTTCTGCCGAACTTCCGAATCTCACCTAATTTATCCTTGAAGAATCAATGCAAAATTTTATAGACAAGTTCACGGAGCAAGTCACCATCGTTGACCGATGGATTATCCACCCCTTTCGACCTTGCATCACAGTAACGAATCTCACCAATTATCTGCATACACTTCACCCCGCTATACACTCGCATGGCCATCATGTACTCACGGGCTTGCCAAGATTGTTTCAATGACAACTGATTGGCTATCCCCTGTTCTGTTTTATCCGGTGCATAATAAGCCAACATCAGATTCGAGAAGAACCCGAACAGCAACGAAAGAGTTGCCTGTATCGGATTGGTTTTGGGATTCTCTTCAAAGTACTTGATGATTTTGTTTGCCTTCAAGATGTCTCTTGCTACCAAAGCACTTCGAAGCTCAAAATTATTGTAATCTTTACTTACACCAATATTACGTTCTATCTGTTCGGGAGTAATGCGACGTACACCTTGCGGAAGAGTTATTATAAGCTTTTCCAACTCTCCTGCCATACGATTCAAATCTGTGCCGACAAACTCCGCCATCATCTCCGAAGCCTTGGGTTCAATATCCACCTGTCTGCGCTTCAAATAGGAAGAAATGAAGCCTGGAAGCTGGCTATCCTTTATCTTCTTTGACTCAAAAAGAACCCCTATTTTTTCTACTTCAGCAGCCAATTTCTTTCTTCTATCCAGTACTCCATGCTTATGACAAATAACCAAGATAGTAGAGGTCAAAGGCTTCTGCATATAGTAAGAAAGTTCTTCTATTTTCTTTACATTCTGAGCTTCCTTCACAATGACTACCTGATATTCGG